>Ga0335081_10007004_pt1 | contig 17990 bp, 10 predicted proteins | sample Lox_Sample_35_FD_206713 | JGI IMG/M metagenome (GOLD analysis project Ga0335081, IMG submission 206713) | Soil microbial communities from Loxahatchee National Wildlife Refuge, Florida, United States - Lox_Sample_3.5 | ecosystem: Environmental > Terrestrial > Soil > Wetlands | place: USA... | reverse complement strand
ACCAGCGGCGTCCTGTGACTCGAAATCCCATCGGGACTGCGTTGCGCTAAAAGTTCAACTTTAGCGCAAGCTCGACGATGCGCGGGTCGTTGACCTGCGAAATACCGATCACGCCGAAATTGGCCGAACCGAACGACGTATTGGGATTGCCGAATTGTGCCGTGTTAGCCAGGTTGTAGGCATTGGCTCGAAACTGCACGTTGAATTTCTCGTGGATCTGGAAGCTCTTGAAGAGCGAGAAGTCCACGATGGTCGGGACCTCGGAGCGGATGCCGGGCAGCACGCCGCTGAGCGTGTTCAGGGTGTAGGGTGGCAACTGGATAAACGCCACCGGCTGGCTGGCTGATCAGGTATCCGTTTACATAGCGCATGATCGCGTTGGCCTCCCAGCCCCCAAACACGTTGTGCAGGAAGCCCTTGGTGTGCGCGAAAAGCGGCAGATCGTATGTCAGGCTCAGAGTCAGCAGCTTGCTCGGCTCGCTGGCCTGTGCGCGGGCTAACTGGGAGAAAGCGTCCTGATTGTTGAGGTAACCCATCTCCTGCATGATCTTGTCCCAAGTGAAACTGAGCCGCCCTTGCAAGCCGGAAGACAGGCGCTTCTCAACCGAGACCTGCATGGAGTTGTAGACGCTTTGCCCGATTGGAACGGTGGATTCGGTGAGACCGCCGAACTCGGGGTACGGCACCAGGAGGTTCTGATCAGCGGTGGTGGTGCTGTTGAGGCTGGAACCCGGCAGCAGGCCCGCCATAGGGTTCGGAACCTGGGCAAGCAGCGTGGTGCTGGGAACGGGAATGGGCGAGCCAGGCAGCGCGTAATATTGCCCCGGCAGCGCGTTGATGCCTTTGGAGACCGACATCTGGGTAGCGTAGTTTCCCGCGAAGGCCACCTCCAGAAGCGTCTGCTTGGGCAGCAACTGCTGCAGCGCCAACGAATATTGGTAGACCTTGGGGATGGTGCGGGCGGGATCGGCGAACGTGAAGCCCTGGCCGAGAAGAGTGGCCAGCCCCAGGCTGCTGCCGGTGGGCGGAAGAATTCCGCCCGGGAAGGGATTGCTTAGCCCGTTAGTCGGCGTCAGGTTGTTGTTAGTGGAAGCCACGTAGCTGGTAGTGCTGCTGAAGCCGTTGGAGCCGCCGGTCTGAAAGGTGACCGAGTACATGGTGGCGAAACCGCCGCGCAGCACGGTGTGGTCAAACAAGCGATAGGCCGCCCCGATGCGCGGCTGCCAGTTGTTCAAGTCACGCACGAAGGGCAGGCGATTGCTGGCGCTGGTAAATAGCAGCCCTCCGTCCAGCGTTAGGCCGGGCACCTGCGCTTGCAGGGGGTTGGTGGCGGTGAGAGCGAAGCCGTCGTTCTGCCGGTTGTAGCGCTCGCTCATCGGCGACTCATAGTCCCAGCGAAGTCCGAGGTTCAAGGTCAGGCGCGAGGAAACACGCCAGTCATCCTGCACAAAGAAGCCATAGTAGATCTGCTGGAAGGCGGAGGCGATATTATAACTGACCCCGCCGCCGGAGGGCCACCCGAACAACAGCGACGCGAACAGATTGCCGGCGTTGGCGCTACCGGACAGCGCATTCTGTTGCGTGAACCCGGCGCTGAAGCTGAAGGCGTTGACGTTGGAGACGGGAGTAATGTTATTGGCTTTCATTACATACAGCTGGCCCCCGGCTTTTAGGGTGTGTTTGTCGATCGTCTTGCTGATGATTCCCTCGAGCGAGTGGTCAAGAGTGGTGGAGAATTGGCTGCCGGCGTTTTGCAGACCGCTGTAACCTGCCGACATGCTCAGGCCGGGGAAAGTCTCGTGAGGGACCTGCGAGATGAACGATTGCGGAAAGCCCAGCTTCGAAAGATCGAAATTGTCACCGTAATACTGAAGCTGGAAGGGGTGGCAGAGATGCGCCAGCGGTGATCCGCATTCCCCGCGGCTCCTATGCGCCCGCGTTTGATTCGCCCGAGCACTCCCAGCAGGAGGCGGTGACACTGCTTCCCAGTGCGGCAAGATTGCCGGCGGTGATGCCGCAGTTGGTGGCCGGGCCGGGCGTGAAACCGGCGCCGCCATGGATCCGGCTGTTCGATGACCGCTTGAATTTCCGCTACGACTTCGATTGGCAGGCGCAAACCGGGAAGATCATCAACGAATCGCCGCAGCCCGGCGAGCAAGCCGCCTACACGGCCAGCTTCGGCAGAGAAGGATACTGCGTGGTGGCGTGTCTTCCGAAGCCCATGAATCAAGGCACGGTGGTGCTCATCTACGGCAGCGACCTGTCATCGCTGGAAGCTGGCGGCCGGTTCGTGTGCGACGAGAACTCACTGGAGCAACTCTACAAGCGGCTAGGCGTAACGCCGGAACAGGCTCCCCCCTACGTGGAAGTGCTGCTGAAAACCAAGCTGCTCGAGAACCTGGCGCCGGAGTTCCAGATCATCGCGCACCGGATTCCAAAGGTCTGATGGAGCACGCAGCCTCCCAGCCGGCGCGCCGCAGATGCACGCCAGCCAACTCCGCGCCCTTTGTCTCACGCCATTCGTGAGACTCAGTCGATGGTTTCCTGTTCCTCGCTGAGGAGAAGTTGGGCCGCAGTCTTGCCGTGAGCCTTGTCTACCTTGCGCAGATACTCGGTGTGAATGGTCAGGCCGGGCTTGGTTCGGAGTTGCCAGATTCTTTCGTACCGGAACCTGGCCGTCTCCTTTAGCACTCGCGGGCGTAGCGAATCCCGATCGCTCACCAACGCCCGAATCATCAGTTCCTGCTCGGGGGATAGGGTGTGGGCCTTCTGCTCCAGATCGGGCGTCATATCGATGTCGACGAAGCTCCAGCGGTTCCCGTCGAAGTCCGCTGTCAGTTCCGCGGCGCCGGCCGGTGAAAGGATCAGGAACTTACGGTCACCAGTCTGCTCGATGCGTGGAGAGCCGGACGTTGCGACGCGTTGACTCCTGACCTGATACGACGCGACTCGTTTGGGAGATGAGGGCTGTCTCAGGCTGTAGATCTCCACCTGATCCCACAAAAGCAGGATGATATGGTCCTGGAACGCTGTTTGCGCGTGGATGGCGTTGTGCGAAGAGATGGCTACGCGGCCGGTGACCTTCAGATTCGTACTGTCCACGAGGGGAACGACGTTCAGGTTGCGGTTGCCGTCGCCGCCCATGGCAAAGAAGACGAGCAGATCGCCGGCCACCATGGGCTGGCTGTCGGCGTGCGCGGTGAGCGCCAGGAACACGAACAAGGCTGTGGCCATGGCGCATTGGAAAGCAGCACGGCAGCGGGTCATTCTCTTTTCCAGACTATCGCGGATGAAGCGCCTTGGATGCCCGCCTAGAGCCATCGAGTAAACTTGTGCGCGGAGGATAATGAAGATACATGCGCCGGCTGATCTTCTTCTGCCTGCTCCCCAGCCTCATGGCCGCCGACCATTGGGTTCGCTATACCTCCGGCCCGTTCGAAGTCCTCACCGACGCCGGCGAGCGCATCGGCCAGGAGACCATGGTCACCTTCGAAGAGTTCCGCAACGCCCTCGGACAAATCGTGGGCGAGCAGGATCTCGGCACTCTCGAACCCGTGCGCGTCCTCGTCTTCAAGAACGCCAAAGGCTGGACTTCCTCCGCGCCTGTGGCCCGCGGCCGCGGGTGCTACGCCATCGTGCTTCCCGAAAAAGTTCCTGTGCCGCCGGCGGTCTATAGCGAACTCACCCGGCTGTTCCTCAACTCCAACGTGAATCGCATGCCCGCGGCGTTTGAGCGCGGCCTCGCCGAGTTCTTCTCCACTTTTGAGGTGAACGGAATTCACATCACCGTCGGCGCGCCGCCAGCCAAACCCGATATCGATTGGGCCCGCGTCCACCTGCTCATCGTCGGCCCGGAATTCTACGGCAAACTTCGGGTGCTGCTCTACAATCTCCGGAAGGGCGTCGAGGACGACTCGGCCTATCGCAACGCCTTCGGCAAGAGCGCCGCCGAAATCGAAGCGCAAACCAGGCAGCATTTCGCCGCCGGGAATTTTCAGACCACCTCCCTTTCCAGCCGTCCTCTCGCGCCGGCCGATTTTCATGAAAAGCCCATCTCCGACGCCGATGTACGCCTGGCGCGCGCCGACCTGTTCGCCGGCAGCCAGTCTGCCGCCGAGTACCAGGCGCTGATCCGCGATCACCTCAAGATTCCCGAAGCCGAGGAAGGCCTCGGCCTGCTGGCCCTGCGTGACCATCAGAGCGACGAAGCGCGCGCCCGCTTCGCCGCGGCGATGGAGGCCGGCGCCACCAGCGCGCGCTGTTACATCGAGTACGCACGGCTCGAGCCTGATAACACGAAGGCCGAACAGGCCCTCCTGCACGCCGCTGGCATCAATCCCAAACTCGACGAGCCGTTCGCCATGCTAGCCGCGCGCGATACCGATCCGCGCAAGCGCCTCGCCCACTGGAAAGCGGCGGCCGAGCGCGACCCGCGCAACGCCTCCTATTGGCAGTCCCTCGCCGAATGCTACCTGGCGGATCACAACTTCACCGAAGCCGCCAAAGCATGGCGCGAGGCCGAACAGGCCGCCACCGATCCCGCCGAGCGCGAGCGCATGCGGCGGGCGCGCATCGCCGTCGAAGGCCAACGCCTGGATTTCGAAGCCGCCGAAAAGCAACGTCAGGCCGACGAGGAAGCGCGCGAGCTTGCCCGACTGAAAGCTGCCGCGCAAGCCGAACTGCACGCCGCCGAGACGAAGTACAATGGCGGCGAGGCCAAACCCGATCCCCACGCCGTGCCCTGGTGGGACGGTCCCAAGCCCGATAGCAGGGTGTCCGGCACTTTGAAACAGGTGGACTGCCTGGGCAAACAGGCCCGGCTCACTGTGGAAAGCGAAGACCACAAAACCTTGAAGTTGCTCGTGAACGACGCGTCGCAGGTGGTCATCCTGGGATCCGGCGAGGCGAAACTCGGCTGCGGCGCCCAAAAGGCGCGGCACGTCACGATCGAGTATTTCCTCAAGGCTAACGCTCGCCTGGCCACGCAGGGTGAAGTGGCCACCATCGAGTTCCAGTGACCGATTCCGCCGCCGCGGAGCGCCACCGCTGGCTGGTGCTGGCGGTCTTCGTGCTCTCCTCCTCCATCAACTACCTCGACCGCCAGGCGCTCGCTACGCTCGCTCCGCTGGTGCGCGGCGAGTTCCATCTCTCTCGCGAGCAGTATGGCTGGATCCTCGGCGCCTTCTCCGTCACCTATGCCGCCGGCGCGCCGTTCGCCGGCATGCTGATCGATGGCATCGGCCTGAATCTCGCGGCCAGCCTGGCGATCGGCGCCTGGTCGTGCGCGGGTATCGCCACCGGATTCACCCGCGGCTTTGGCGGTCTGATCGGGTGCCGCGCGGCGCTCGGTGTTGCCGAGTCCGCCGGCATTCCGGCGGCGGGCAAGGCCATCCACCAATATCTCAAGCCCGCCGAACGGGCCCTGGGCAATGCCGTCAACCAGGCCGGTGTCAGCCTGGGCGCGGTGCTCGCGCCGCCTGTCGCCACCTGGATCGCGGTGCACTACGGATGGCGGCAGGCTTTCGTCGTGATCGGCATCCTCGGCCTCGCCTGGATCCCGCTTTGGAATTGGACGGCCCGTCGAGCTGGCGCCGCGCCCGCGCGTAGACTGAAGTCTGAAAAAACAGCCGGCGTGGAAATCCTGCGCGACCGCCGCCTTTGGGCCTTCGTGGCGGCCAACGCGCTCAGCATGGTCGGTTACTCCCTCTGGACCAATTGGACCACGCAGTATCTGGTCGACGCGCACCATCTCACCGTGCAGCAAGCCGCCTGGTACGCCTGGATTCCCCCGCTGGTGGCCATGGCCGGCGGCTTCTTGGGCGGCTGGCTCTCGCTGCGCCTCATGAACCGCGGGATGGCGGCCGTGCCTGCCCGCTTCCGCGTCTCGATGGCGGCGGCACTGGTATCGCTTGCCACTGGGGCTATACCGCTCGCTCCGGGCGCTGCCTCGGCCTGCGCCGGAATTTCGCTCAGCATCTTCGCGGTGTCCGCGTTCAGCGTCAACACCTACACCCTGCCGCTGGACGCCTTCGGACGCGAGCGCACCGCGTTCGCCGTCTCCATGCTGGTGGCCGCGTACGGCGCCGCGCAGCTTGTGATCTCGCCGCTATTCGGCGCGCTGATCGACCGCCACGGCTACGCCCCCGTCACCACTATCGCCGCGCTCACCCCGCTGGCTGCCTGCGCCGTCTTGTGGGGATCGAGGTCCATCCGGTGAAGCAGCGCATCAAGCGGTGGATCTTCCGCATCCTGCGGAAAGACCCTGAAGCCGCGGTGGTCACCTTCTGTTCCGGCGACCTCGACCTGTGCCGTCGCATGGCCGATGAGGTCCGCGCTCTGGTTCCCGACCGGCGCCACTTCATGGCCACAGAAGAAAACTGGCCCGAGCTTCGGCGTGAGCTGAAGCGATACCGGATCGGCCTCGCGCCGGTAATGCTCACCCGCCAGCCGCACGCCTTGCGCCGCGTCGCCTACCGCTTGGCGCCTCGGAAGATCCTGGCTTACAACTCGCGCCTCGAGCGCCACCACTTGCGGCTCGATTTGGCATCGTTCCTTTTTTGGCGCGGCGTGCCGCTCGACCGCATCTACCTGCGGCCTTGGTGGTGGCCCTGGCCGAAACGCGAGCGCTCGGTCGCGCCGCCGGGCTACCGCGTGCTGGAAGGCCGCACTTGCTCTCCGGACCGCCGTCGCGTCGCGGTCCTCTCCCCGTACTTCCCGTATCCCCTGTCACACGGCGGCGCGGTGCGCATCTTCCACCTGTTGCGCGAGATGGCGCGCGAGTTCGACGTCGAACTGCTGGCCTTCACCGATGGCGATGCCGAACCGGAAACCGCGCCCGTGCTCGAGTTCTGCGCGCGCGTCGTGCTGGTGCGCAAGCCGCGCTACCGCGAGCCGCGATGGTCCACCGTCCTCCCGCCCGAAGTCCACGAGTTCCGCTCACCCGCCATGCGCCAGGCGCTGGCCGAGCAGCGCCGCGCTTTCGGCTTCGAACTCTTGCAGGTGGAGTACACACAACTTGTCGAATACGGAGGCGACGTGCTCGTAGAGCACGATGTGACCTTCGATCTCTTCGCCCAGATCGTACACCGCGAGCTCACGCTGGCCGCCGCCTGGGACGCCTGGCGCTGGCGCCGTTTCGAGACCCGCGCGGTCGCCCAATACCGCCGCGTCGTGGTGATGTCGGAGAAGGACGCCGGCCTGCTGGGCCCGGGAGCCAAGACCTCCGTCGTCGAGAACGGAGTGGACCTCGCGCGTTTCCAGCCGCAACCGGAACAGCCCGGCCAGCGCCTGTTGTTCATCGGTTCGTTCCGGCACTTTCCCAACGTGGCCGCGTATCGCTTCTTCGCCGAACAGGTCTGGCCGCTGCTTAGCGAGAAGTTCCCCGAGATCACGGTGACGGTGGTGTGCGGCCCGGACCACCTCACCTGTTGGCGCGCCTTCACCGATTCACCCGAGCCGAAACCCGACCCGCGCATCCGCATGCTCGGTTTCGTCGCCGACGTCCGCCCGCTCTACGTCGAAGCCAATCTGGTCCTGGTACCCACCACGGTCTCCGCGGGCACCAACCTCAAGGTCCTCGAGGCCATGGCCATGCAGCGCGCGGTTGTATCCACCGAATCCGGTTGCGCCGGGCTCGGCCTGCTGCACGGCCACAGCGTTTGGATCGGCGATACCGCCGCATCCTTCGCCGCCGGCATCGCCACGCTGATCACCGACCCCGCCCGGCGCCGCGAGATCGCTGAAGCTGCCTACACCCACGCGCAACGCCGCTTCGATTGGCAAGCCATCGGAGAGAAACAGCGCCAGTTGTTCCGCGAGCTGGGCGCGCAGCCTCAGCCTGGATGACTTGTATTTCCGATTCCGGCTAAACGAACGTCGGCGAGATTCTCGCTCCCTCGTCCACGTACAGTCCGACGCGGCGCTGCCACTGGTACAACAAGCCCTCCGGATCTCCGTCGATCGGCGGCGTCTCCGGCCAGCGAAGGTCGAGAGCTCTCAGGACAAGCCGGTCGCCCGTGTCGAGCAGGCCGGCGTACACGCCATCGCCGCTGTCGGACCAGTGGAATGCGCCCGTCCAGTGGCCTGGGAGCAGCCTGGCCGAAATGGGCGTGCCGGTTCCCTCGTCCATGCTGTAGTAGTACACCCAATTCGCGGTTGCCACCAGAAAGCAGCGGCCTCTCGGAGCGAACGCAACCTCTTCCACGCTCGCCTGATGCTGCAAGCTGAAGACAAGCGAAGGATCGCTGAGCCCGGTGGACGCGTCGTGTTTGATGCTCCACAGGCACACGCTTCCGTCGCCGGCCGCGACCAGCAGACCCAGTCCGTCCGGCGACCAGGCCACCGACGTCACCCAGGACGAATGTTCCAATGGGGACCCGAGCGAACTGCCGTCCTTCGCCGACCAGAAGCGGGCGGTGCGATCGTGCCCGCCGGTAACCAGAACCAGTCCGTCCGGGCTGAACGCGACGGTTCGCACCGGCCCCCGATGCTTCAGTGGTGGACCGAGGGGTTTTCCGGTCGCCACTTCCCAAAGCTGGCCCGTCTCGTCGTCGCTCCCGCTTGCGAAAGTGTTGCCATGCGGGCTGAACGCAACCGCCGAAACCGAACTCTTGTGGCGGAAGACCTGGTCGAGCGGCCGGCCGGAATCCGTGTCCCACAGCCGCAGCGACCCGTCCTCGCTTCCGGTTGCTAACACCTTGCCATCGGCGCTGAACGCCGCCGTGAAAATGGGACTGCCGTGACACAAAGGCGGAACCGCGAGATCGAGACTCCCGGCTGTCCAGATTCTCGCCGCGCCGTCCGCGCCGCACGTCACTACTCTCGCTCCGTCCGGACTGCACGCGGCAGCGATCACCTCGTGGGTGTGCACGGCGCAGACCGAAGAATCTGGCGCGCCGCCCGGAACGGCTTGCCACAATCGCGCCACGTTGTCTTCGCCCGATGTGAGCACCTTGCTGCCGTCGGGGCTGAAGGCGACCGAAGCGAGCCCGCGGCCGTGCCGGAAGGCGGGCGTGAGTGGCTGGCCGTTTTCGGGGGACCATAGCCGCGCGGTTCCATCCGCGCTTCCGGTAAGGATACAGCCGCTATCAGGACGGAACGCCACCGCCACGACGCGGTCCTGGTGCCGCATAGGCGCACAAGCCGGCTCTCCGGAATCGGTTCGCCACAAGCGCGCCGTCCGGTCCGCGCTCCCGGTCAGAAGAAGACTGCCATCAGGACTGAACGCCACGGCGAGCACAGCGCCTTCATGCACGAGCTTCTTTCCCACTGCCGCTCCGGAGTCCGTATTCCACAAGCGGACAGCGCCATCCTCGCAAGCCGTGGCCATCAGCTTTCCAATGGAGTGAAAGGCAAGAGCCGTGACGTTGCCGTCGTGCGGCAGTGCCGGCCCGAGCCGCTCGCCGGACGCGGCGCTCCAGCGGTAGACCAGGTTGTCGTCGCCGCCGGTCACAACCGTCGCGCCGTCGGGACTGAAAGCCGCCACCCAGATACTCGCCTGGTGCTCCAGCGGAGGGCAGGCAGGTTCGCACGTGGCCGTGTGCCAGACCAGCGCCGAGCCCTCCGCGCTGGTGGTCAGGATTTTGTCTCCCAGCGGGCTGAAATGCACGCTGCGGATGCGCGTCCGGTGGGTTAGGGGCGCTCCTAGTCGTCCGCCTTTCTCCGCGTCCCAGAGGCAAGCCGTGTAGTCGTCGCTTCCCGTGGCGAGACTCTTGCCATCCGGGCTGAACGCCACCGCTCTCACCGCAGCCTTGTGCCGGAACGGCGGAAGCACGCACTCTCCGGAAATCGCCGACCAAAGACGCGCGGTGCCGTCGGCGCTGCCGGTGATCACCCTGGTGCCATTGGGGTTGAAACCGGCAGCCAGCACAGGTCCCTGATGCACATAAGACGCCGCCAGGCAGGCGTAGTCGAGACCCACCAGGCTTTGGATCCAGCGCCGGGTGATCAAGCCCGGGTCTCCGATGCCTTCACCGGGGTCCGGCTGTTTCAGTCCCCAGATCCGCGTGAGCAGCGCTTCGTCCCTCGATCCACGGCATTCCCAAAACTGCGACAGGAATCCGATCGCCTTCGCCCGAAATCCCGGCAACTTTCGCAGCGCGTCATAGGTAAGGTAGGCTTGTGCCACGTCGTCGTCGGGTGCAGTTGTTATCGGCTGCGGCTCCTCGGGCATTTCCAGGCTAACCCAGTTTTCCGAGAAAACCCGCTCGTAGATCCGGTTGCGCACCTTCAGTTCGCCGCTGCTGTCGGTCTTGACCAGACCCGCCAGCTTCAGCGAGGCGTGCACCGGGGACGTGGGGTCCTCGCGCACGGGCTGACCCGTCACCACGCGCCGGTACACCTGAAGCACGTTGACGACGCCGCTGCCGCCCTGCGTCAGCCGTTCCCGTACGAATTTGAGGTTGGTCTCCTCCCGCGCCGCCCGCCTGGAAAGAAATAGCTGCTGCACCAATTCGTCGATTTCCCAGGTGGTGTTCCGCGCGCTGTGCCAGCACAGGTTCTGTGTCAGGTAGGGATGTCCCGCCGTCCAGAACAGGATTCGCTCCAGCATCTTCATGGATCGGTCGCTCTCGGCGTGCAACCCCGCCGCCAACGGGAGCGCCTCGTCCCGCGTAAAATCGGTGAGCTCGATGCTGCGCCCGACATTGAACGGGGTGCGGGATGGATCGCGAATTAGTTGCGCCGGTGTGGCCACTCCGAGCAGCACGAAGCTCAGCCGGTTGAATCTCTCGTCCGTGGCCCGGGCATTGTGGCAGGCTCGGATGCCGGCGAAAAAGTCGTCGGAAAACGGCAAGGGAACCGAGTCAATCTCGTCAACGAAGATCACGACGTCGCTCGGGCACTCCGCGAGCACCACCTTGTCCAGGAATTGCGTCATTCGCCCGAGCGGGGGAAGCAGGCTGTTTTCCTGCCACCACGCCGATACGTTGACATCCAACCCCAGCCGGTCCGCCAGGTGATGAACGAACGCGTAATACCAGGCGTCGGGCTCTCCCTTGTTTTCGCTGAGCAGCGTCACGTCGACAATTGCGCAACTGATGCCGTGTGCGGCCAGCGCGTTCGCGGAGCGTGCCATGAGGCTCGACTTGCCCATCTGGCGGCTGGCGAGGACATAGCAAAGCTCTCTCCCCGTGACCGCGTGAACCAGTTCCCGGTCCGCCTGGCGCACGACATAGCTGGGAGATCCCGGGTGCATGGTTCCACCCAGGACGTAGAACTGCTCTGCGGAGAGCCCCGGACTGCTCATAGATGTTGCTTATAAAAGGACTGATACAGCGCGCAGCGCGCGGCAGCCGCGCTCCTGGATTCGCCTCGCACCAGCCCGGCGCCCTGCAGCCGCTGAAACGCCCGCTCGGAATCGCAACATCCACGGTCCAGAATCTGGCGATACGCGTCCCGCATCTCATCGTTCTGGAAAAGCGTCCGCAACAGTAGCCGCAGGTGATCGCGAAAGGGCCCCGAGTCCTTGGCGGCCTCTGCCTTGAGGTCCTGGACAGAGCAGGAAGACAATTTGATGGTGTAGAGCGCTCTGCGAACCAGGTAGGGATGGCCGGACACCAGGTCCATCAACTCTTCCACATTCGCGCGGACGTTGTAACGGTCGCTGAGGTCGCGGACTTCCTGCAGCGTGAAATCGTTCAGCCAGTGCCGCTCTCCCACGTTGAAGGGAGAGAGATTCAGGTCGGTGATCCACAGCGACGGATCCGTGGAATGCGTGATGACCAGGTGCAGTTGTTTCCAGAGCCCGCTGGTGGCGCGCTCGTTGTGCCAGAAGCGCAGCATGCTGAAGAAATCGTCGCAATAGCGGGCGCTGAACGCGCCGTCCACCTCGTCCAGACACAGCACGAATCGCGAGCCCGTCTCCTTCAGCACCGCCTTTTCCAGGAATCGCGTCAGGCTCTTCTTGGAGCCGAGGCGATCGTCCCAGACCTGATCGGGCTGGACTTCGGTGTTGAAGTCCGACGCCATGACGTAAGCCATGTGCTTCAGGAGCGTCTTGAGCGTCTGGCGGTGCTCGTCGTCCACCAGTTGAAAGTCGATCCTGGAAACCTTGAGCCCCTCTTTGCGGGCGCTAGCCTCGGCGCGGACCAATAGCGAGCTTTTCCCTACCTGGCGCGGACCGCGCAGCAGAATGGTGGTTCCGCGGCCGTGCAACAGGGCTTCAATCCTGGAGTCCACCTCGCGGCGGACGTAGTAGGGAGAATCCAGGCTGACAGTGCCGGTCTCGGGTTCCAGTTCCGCCATGCCGCCGGCGGCTGTTTCCCGCTGCGTGCCCGCCGATTTGACCGCCGCGAGGATCTCGTCGCAGATCGCGCCCGTGCGGCCGCGGCTCCACGACAGCGTCTGCTTGTCGCTCAGCAGGGGACTGATGCTGTAAGGCAGCTCGCCCTCGAATTCGATTCTGACCGGCAGAATGCCCAGCCCCAGTTTGTGAGCGCGGCGGACCTCATCGCGCACGTTGGCGCTGTCGGCCGAGGCCTGGGAAAGAAGCACCACCAGGCAGCGCGAACCCTTGAGGTTGTTCTCGATGCTGGATGGCCACTCGTCGCCGACCCGGATCTGTGTGTCGCGGAAGACGCTGACGCCGCGCGCAGACAGGCACTGCTCCAACTCCGCCGCAATGCTGGCGTCGGGTTCCACGTGCCGGTAGCTGACGAAGACTTCAGGCATCTCCTGGGATGAGTATACTCCAGAAGTTTTTTGGCGCGGCCCAGTCCAGTACTACGGTTAAACTCCTCGAAAATGCTCTCCATGTGCTCTTCAGGGATCTGGGGACCGGACGATGGCGAGGCCGTCTCCGCGCATGCCAATGGCGCTGTGATCCGGCAGCACATGCAGGAGAGGCTCACAAGGCTCACCACGGGCGGATTGCACCACCCTCCTCCCGGCAGTACACTCAATCAGATTCCACAACAGGCCTTCTGGAGGCGTTCGAGCGGTGGTCGGCCGCACCATTTCGCATTATCAGGTGATCGAAAAGCTCGGCGAAGGCGGGATGGGTGTCGTCTACAAAGCCCGCGACACTCGCCTCCACCGTTTCGTGGCTCTCAAGGTGCTGCCGCCTGAAAAGGTCGCGGACACCGAGCGCAAGCGGCGCTTCGTTCAGGAGGCTAGGTCGGCCTCGGCGCTCAACCATCCGCACATCATTACCATTCACGAAATCGGCTCGGAGAGCGACACCGACTTCATCGCCATGGAGTATCTCGAAGGCAAAACGCTCGGCCAGTTGATCCCTCCCAAAGGCCTGAGTCCGCGAGAGGCGCTGAACTATGCCATGCAAATTGCCGATGCCCTGGCCGCGGCACACGCCAAGGGTATCGTCCACCGCGACGTGAAACCGGGCAATGTCATGGTGACACCCGGGGGCTTGGCCAAGGTCCTCGACTTCGGCCTGGCTAAGTTGACGGAATGGAATGCCGGCGAAGAAATCTCCACCCGCACGATGGCCGGCTCGACCGCCGACGGCCTGGTGCTGGGTACGGTGGCCTACATGTCGCCGGAGCAGACCGAGGGCCGGCCCGTCGACACCCGGTCGGACATCTTTTCGTTCGGCGTCATGCTCTACCAGATGCTCACCGGACGGCAGCCGTTCCGCGGAGGGAACCCTTTGCTGACTATTGAGGCCATCCGGCATGACCAGGCTCCGGCGCCCGCGAGCCTCAACGTCACGGTGCCCCCCGAACTGGAGCGGGTGGTGGCTCGCTGCCTCGAGAAGGACCCGGCGCGGCGTTTTCAGAATGCAGCCGATCTAAAGATCGTGCTGGAGTGGCTGAGCCGCGACTTCGAAGCGGAAAAACGAACGGTTGCGCCCGCGACCCGCGCCGGCAGGCGGAAGCTGGTCGCGGCATCCGTCCTCGCGGTCGTGACGGCCGCTGCCGCGATTGTCGCAGCCATCTATTGGCTTCGGCAGCCGGCGGTCGCGCCGCTGTCGAACGCCGTGAGGGTCACCACCAGTCTCGGTCTGACATGCACCCCGGCGCTGTCTCCCGACGGCACCCTGCTTGCCTATGCTTCGGACCGGGGCGGGGGAGGCAATCTCCACATCTGGCTGCAACAGCTCCCGAACGGCCAGCCAACGCAAAAGACGCGCGGGGACGCCGACGAATCATCGCCGCGATTCTCTCACGACGGCAGCAACATTGTCTTCGAGCGCACCGGCGTCGGGATACTCGCCATTCCAACGCTGGGCGACCGCGAGAGGCTGATTGCACCCGGTGGTCTCGATCCGCAGTTCTCACCGGACGGAACGCAGATCGCCTACTGGGAAGGCGATCCCGACAATGCCGCCTCCGGGGCGGTTTTCGTCACGCCGTTCGGCCAGTATGCACCCAAGCGGCTCGCGAGCGAGTTCGCCGACGCGCGGTTTCCGCTTTGGGCGGCGGATGGAAAACACGTCCTCTTCCAGGGTGCCCAATCGCCGAGGGCCGCACCAGAATGGTGGATCGCTCCGATCGATGGAGGGCGTTCGGTGAATACGGGCATACTGACTGCCCTGCGCAACCGTCACCTCTCGCCTATGCCGGGTCCGGGAGACTGGAAGGACAATACCCTGGTCTTCTCCGCCACAGACCCGCAGTCCCGGCACATCTGGAGTGCCGTGCTCCAGATGCCCGGGTGGCAACTCGCTAGCCCGGCCCAGCAACTGACCGTCGGACCTGGCGTGGACGCCGACCCTGCCCTGGGGCCTGACGGGCGCATCATCTATTCAAATTGGAACTATCACATCAGCCTCTGGCGGTTGCCCCTGCGCGATGGTGAACCCACGCAGGCAAATGTCGAACGGCTCTCGGAATCCGGAGCGATCCAATCACGTCCCGCCATTTCCGCCAACGGGCGGATCCTGGCATTCCTATCCGACACGCCGGGCGGTCCCCAGGTCTGGATCCGCGACCTGATGAGCGGCGCGGAGAGTCAGCTCACCTTCGGGCCCGGCGACAAATCCGCGCCGGTGGTTGCGCCGGATGGCTCCATGGTGGCCTACTCGGTGGTCGAAGACCGCAAACCGTCGCTATACGTCATCCCGACTGCTGGCTCCGGTTCCGGTGTGGCCAGGAAAGTTTGTGAAGACTGCGGAGAGCCATCTGACTGGACCCACTCCGGGGGAAAGATTCTGTGCTCCGGAGGCCAGCCATCGGTCGTTTCTCTGGTCGATCCGGCTTTGCGCGCCAGCGTACCCATCTTGCGCCATTCGGTGTTCAAGCTGGATCAGCCCCACTTCTCCCCAGACGACCGGTGGATCGCGTTCGTGGCCGGCGACGACCCTCATCCCAACCGCATTTACATTTCAGCTTTTCTCAACGGCGCTGCAGCCGGCGAATGGATCCCAGTCACGGATGGTAAAGCGTCGGATGACAAACCACGCTGGCTTGACGACACTTCAATCGTCTATTACTCCAACCGGGATGACTTCGGTTGCCTGTGGAAACAGAAGCTGCAACCGGGCACAATGCAGCCTGCCGGTGCGCCAACCGCGGTTCATCACTTTCACCGGCTGGGACAATCGCCTCGAACCCTTTACACAAAGGATTTCCAGATCGCCGTAGCTGGCAACCTGTTGATCCTCAATCTTGTAGACATCACCGGCGATATTTGGATGATGGAGCCTCGGCGGCGCCGCTGAGCGAACGGCTGTATCTGCCGGTTCGGCTAGTCCACGGACCCTTAGTGCACCAGTCACATCGCCGGTTTCTCGTTGAAAATCAGACAGACACCTCCTATACTTTCTACATCATGGCCAAGAAGAAGAAGAAAGCGGGGCTCCAGATCAATTTTCCCGATGCGGGACTCAGTGCAGAACAAGAGCGCGAACTCAGGGACGCCCTGAAGTCTGTCGTTGTGGCGGTAATTTCGGGGCGGACTAAGGGCCAGGTAAATGTGCAGCCAAAAGTCCCGGACGGGCCCGACGACGATCCCGCCGAGTGATCCGCCGCACGCTCGCATTAGTGCGATCGGCCCCGGTCAATGGCGTGTCTGAAAAGGGGTGAGGCGCTATGCTGTGTCTCGTCAGTGCGCCCACGGTCACCGAGTTTGAAGGCACGGTGACCAGCCCGCGCCAGGCCGCGCGGTTCGGCGCCGACTACCCCCCTCTCGGGATACTGAGTCTCGCCGCCGTGCTGGACCAGAGAGGCATCGCCCACCAGTTTCTCGACCCCAACTGGCTGTTCTACGAGTGGTGCTGTGCCCCAAAGAACGGGCGCGACAGCGGTTTTTTCCCCCTGGTGGTGCGCGAACTGGTCCGCTCCCGTGCCGATGTCTACGGGTTCGGCACGATCTCCAGCAGTTACCCGCTGACACTCCGGCTCGCGCGCGAGGTCAAGAGTGTCTACCCCGACGCCATCATCGTGTTCGGCGGCCCGCAAGCGTCGGCTGTGGACATGGAGACCCTGAGGGCGTTTCCGTTTGTGGACGTCATCGTGCGCGGCGAGGCGGAGGAGATCCTCCCTGACCTGCTGGCCGCACTCGCGCGCGCGGACAGTCTGGCTGATGTGCCGGGCATCGCATACCGCCGTAACGGGCACGTCGAGCGCACACCGGACGCACCGGTCCTGCCCGATCTCGATCGGCTTCCGGCGCCTGCCTATCGCCTCTGGCCGGCCATGGAGCAGTGCCGGGCCATTCCGCTGGAGGTCGGCCGGGGCTGCCCTTTCGCATGCACGTTCTGCTCCACCAGCCAGTTCTTCAAGCGGCGTTTCCGGCTCAAGAGTCCGGCACGCGTGATCGAGCAGATGACGGCCCTCCGCGAGACTTATGGGCCGGTGACGTTTCACCTGGTCCACGACACCTTCACCGCGGTCCGCGCACGGGTGGTCGAGTTTTGCCAGGCTCTGGTGGATTGCGGCTGCAAATTCGAGTGGAGCTGCAGCGCGCGCACGGATTCCATCGACGAAGAACTGCTCGCCCTGATGGCGAAAGCGGGCTGCACCGGGATCTTTTTCGGCATCGAGACCGGATCTCCTCGCGTGCAACGCGCCATCGGCAAATGCCTGGATCTCGATCATGCGTTCGCCGTGATCCGTGACGCCGGCGGCCATCACATGCGCGCCACCATTTCGTTGATTACGGGATTCCCGGATGAGACTCCGGACGACCTGCGCGCCTCGGTGCAATTCATCATGAGTTCATTGCTTCTCGATCACGTGCAGCCGCAGTTCCACCTTCTGGCGCCGCTGGCCGGCACGGCTCTCAACCGGGAGTTTCGCGGGCGCCTCAAATGGGACGGCATCTTCTCCGACATGGCGTTCCAAGGTTGGCGGCAGGACTCTTTCGACCGCGAGCTGATTCTCGAACATCCTGACATCTTTCCCAACTTCTACGCCGTTCCTGCCGCGCATCTTGACAGGAACTACCTCATGGAATTGCGCGATTTCACGATGTACGGGGTAGCGCGGCTTCGCTGGCTCCTGGTTGCCCTGGACCGGTACGCTGGAATCATGACGGTGTTCGACCGCTGGCGGAGTTGGCGCATAGAGCATCGGCGGCCGGTACGCGCGGACGGCGAATACCATGCGAGCGATGAGTTCCGCGTGGATTTCTTGGAGTTTGTCGCCGAGGAATACCGGGCCAACCCAGACGCGGAGCTGTTGGCCGTGACCACGCTCCTGGAGTATGAAACTCAGCTCGACAGGCTGGATCAGCGCGTGCCGGCGCAGCGCCCGGCCTGCCCGGTGCCCGGTGATGCATTCCTGGCAGCCGGTCCGGAGGTGGTGCCGTGCGTCACCCCCGGAGTGTCCCTCCTGCATCTCAGTGCCGATTATGAGCGCATGATCGACTGCCTCCGGAGCAACCGGTCACTTAAGGATGTGCCAAGGCGCCCGGTTGTCGTCGCCGAGCGTCGGCCGCCTGGCGGCGGTGTCGAAGTGCTCCAGCTTAGCCAGCTGTCCGGAGCCTTGATCGAACTGTGCGATGGCAAACGCACGCTCCGGGACATTGCCAGAAGCTTTCCACGCCTCGGCGATGGCTTGGACCGGTTCCCCAAGGAACCAGCCTGCCGC
>Ga0335081_10007003_pt1 | contig 17991 bp, 13 predicted proteins | sample Lox_Sample_35_FD_206713 | JGI IMG/M metagenome (GOLD analysis project Ga0335081, IMG submission 206713) | Soil microbial communities from Loxahatchee National Wildlife Refuge, Florida, United States - Lox_Sample_3.5 | ecosystem: Environmental > Terrestrial > Soil > Wetlands | place: USA... | reverse complement strand
GTTCACATTGAACGTGCTGGTCTCTTTGGTGATCGCGGTGGGAATCGCCAGAGGAGACGGCTTCGGAGCTGCCGCGACGGGTTCGCTGGCGGCCACCACCGCGCTCACCGTGCTGGTCAGCGCCGCAGCGCCCACCCCCGCAGCCTTCATGAAGTTTCGGCGAGAATATTCCATTCAGACCCCCTTCCTAAAACGTCTTGCAAGAGTGACCGAAAGCAGGGTAAGAGTCGAGGAGCGCGTCCACGAGGAACCCCCACGGAGCGTCGCGAGCGTGCTCCTAAATGCTTGGCGAGCGCAATGGTAGTCCCATGAAATTTGCACTGTCAACGCAAATATCCGGACAAGACGCCGGACTTCCGCCAAGTGGATTACGCCAACTCGATCCGCTCCGATTCCATCCCCCCTCCCGCCCTGGATGAAACCGGACATTTCTACTTTGCACAAACCGGACATTCTCATTTTGCTGCGACACCGCAGCTACGAGGCTTGACAAGCTTTTAGAGGTCATGCTATACGCCTGCCCGTTCCGGGGAGTCCCCTAGGGGCTGTGGGACTTCAACAGTCTTATCAAAAAAGAAAATAGAGCAGGAGGGAAGACGTGTATCTCACGAGGAGATCTGTCGGTGCCCAGCTAGTTTTATTCCTTTGCTTGTTATTCATATTGACGGTTCCTGTCAAGGCTCAAACTCCTGGGACGGGAGCGCTTACGGGTACAGTCACTGATCCCTCTGGTGCGCTTGTGCCCAATGCCACGGTCACTCTGGCCAGTGCAGACACCGGCCAAGTGCGCACCGCCGTCACCGGTTCCGACGGCGTCTACCGCTTCAACCTTCTGGCTCCCGGAAACTACCGCGTGACATTCGCTGCGATGGGGTTTCAGACGCTGGAAGTTCCCTCGGTAACGATTGTGGTTACGGAAACTGACGTCCTCGACCGGGCCTTGGCCGTGGGCGCACAGGCACAGACAGTTACCGTAACAGCTGAGGTCGCCGCAGTTCAGACCGCCAGCTCAACCGTTGGCACCGACATCAACGCCCACACCGTCACGGAACTTCCATTGAGCACGCGGAACTACACCACGCTCTTGGCCTTTACTGCCGGAGCGGATGCCCCGGTGGTGAACTCCGCGTCCTTGGGCAAGGCTTCCGTAAACATTGTCGTGAACGGCGCGGACGTGGGGCAAAACGCCGTTCTTCAGGACGGCGCTGCAGTCAACAATTGGACAAGCTATAATACCCTCCAGGAAGGCACTGCCTTCCCCGCCGTCGCTTTTCCCAACCCCGACACGATCCAGGAATTCAAGATTCAAACCTCCAGTTACGATGCCGGATATGGGCGCAATCCGGGCGCCAACATAAACGTGGTTACGAAATCCGGCAGCAATGACTTTCACGGCTCTGCCTTTGAATTCCTACGCAACACCGCTTTTAATGCCAAAGATTTCTTCCGCAATGCCACCGTTGGACAGCCGGGTAATGACGGTTCGAAGCAAGTTTTGAATCAGAACCAATATGGAGGCGTTTTCGGCGGTCCCATTAAAAAGGACAAGCTGTTTTTCTTCGTCTCCTATCAGGAAACCAAACAGACGAATGGCGTCTCCGGATTTGGCTATTCCAGTGTGATCTTGCCGCCCATTCCGGGTGGGAATCGTGGGAACTGCCCGGTTAACTTCACATCTCCAGCCCAATGCGACGCGGCGGGACAAGCGTTCATACAGAATCTGGGCGCTGCGGTTTGCCCTGCCACACACCCGGCATCGAACGCTGGCTTCAAACAGGATACGACTTCCGTCGGTGGTCTGCAGGTCGCTTGCGATGGCTCCAACATCAATCCTGTAGCCCTCAAGATTCTTCAACTTCAGCTCCCCAACGGAGGTTACCTGCTCCCGGGCACCGGCTCGACAACGGGAGCTTACTCGTCCGCCACGTTCACAGATCCCGCCATCTATCATGATCATCAGGCCATGGGCAATTGGGACTACATACTCAACAGCAAGAACACGCTCTCGGGCCGCTTCTACTATGAAAACGAGCCGGTAGAGGGGAACTTCTCGTCCAGCGGCAGCAGTTTGAGTGCTTCCGCGTACGTGCCGGGCGACCCTATCAGCAACGCTAAAGGGAATGATGTTGCGCTTCTACGGTTGACAACGGTTGCGTCCAACAGCCTGATCAACGAAGCACGCGTCTCTTATCAGCGGAACATGACCTTCGCTCAACAGTTAACTCCGTTCACGGATACGCAGGTTGGCATCCATGGTGTTGACCCCTCTCAGTTTGACCAGCTCGATACGTTCATCATCTCGGGACTCTTCAACTTCGGTTCAGGCATGAATTTCGGCGCCCACACGCTCGACCAACAGTTTCAGTGGGCCGATCAGGTCTCCTGGACCCGTGGCAAGCACAGTTTTCGAACTGGCTTCGAAGCCGAACGAATCCAGGTTAACTCGGGACTCGCCGGAGCAACCGGGATTGCGAATCCCCAATTTGCGACCTTCGCCGACTTTTTGATTGGCCGGGCCGCATGCCCCGCCGGCACTTTCGGTAACGGTTTAGGGCAATGCAATGCCGCGAACCCGGGCACATCCAACGGCACGCAGTCGAGCAACGTCAGAGCTTCTAGCGGCTCTCCTCAAATCGTCGAGGGAGCGCTCCGCAAGACCGATCTTTCTGCTTTCATTCAAGATGATGTCAAAATTAATTCTCGACTGACGCTTAACGCGGGCGTCCGCTGGGAATATTTCGGGCTACCCACCTCCGCGACCGGACAAACCAGTTTCTTCTGGCCTGCTTTGCTGAATACTTCTCCCGTTCCTGGATCCGGATGTGTAGCCCCTAATGGAGTTGCCATCGGTGCCGGAGCGGCAGGGACCGGCTGCTCTCTCGTCGGGCTTGCCGCGCCAAGCAACTGGAACGCAGGTCCACTGGCGACCGGTATTTACCAAAGTGCGAGCCCTTATCCCATCGAGAGAAGCGCTCCCTGGGACAATTTTGCTCCGCGTTTGGGTTTTGCCTGGCAGCCGATTGCGGGGGGCAAACTGGTGGTACGTGGCGGCGGGGGTTTCTTCTATGACCTCGTAAATGGGCAGTATCTCGGCGGTTTCGATAATGGTCAGCCGTATACGGGTTCATTGACTTCGGGGCCAACCTCAACGCTGGCAAACCAGCAGGTTCTTTCCGGCGTGCTTCCAGGACCTGCTGGTACGTTCGGGTATATCCCTCGATGGGTGAACCTGGCTACCGGTGCGAGCTCAAACATCGCGGGGACGACGCTGGCCCAAAACTTCACCACGCCCGTAACTTATGAGTGGAACCTGGACACACAATATCAATTCCTGCCTGGCTGGGTTATTGATGTGGGGTACGTTGGCTCACACGGCATCCATCAGGTCGAAGATTCACAAATCGGAACGGGCGCAAATACGCCGTACAATTACGCCCAGATTGTAAGTCCCTCCAGCCCGGCCCCGCTTACTGGCGTAACGACCAATACTGTCGCAAACGCAACGCTCCGCGTTCCCTATCTCGGGGTATCGACAATTGCCCCCGCGATCGAGAACTTCTACTCATACCGATACAATGGCCTTCAAACGACGCTTCGAAGGCAAATGTCACATGGCTTACAGGTTCAGGTCGCCTACACATTTACGAAAGCGTTGCAATCGACGGCCTACGGCACGAACACGGCCCCTTATATCGTTCAGGCTTGGGGACCCAACACCCAATATCATCCCCAGCGCGTGGTGTTTCAATACGTCTGGAATATTCCCAGTCGCCTCCAAGGGATCGAGGGAAAGATTCTGAATAGCTGGACTTTTTCGGGGGTGACTACCCTTCAATCGGGCAATCCTGTGAGCTTGTGGGATAGCAGGGGCGGCACCATCTTCTTTGGCTCTCAAACTGCCACGACCTCATTGGTCCTGCAGCCTGCGCAGTATTGTGGGGGGATGGGCGTTGCCAACGTTCCGTCGACTGGCAGCAACGTACAAAGAGTCACCACCGGCTGGTTCAATAACCCCGCGGGAATATTTTGCGCACCCCCTGTGTTGGGCCAGGATGGAGTCGCGACGGGATATGGCAACTCGGGGGTCGGCACCGTCACAGGGCCTGGACAACAGAACTGGGACATGTCTTTGACTAAGCTGATGAAGGTGGGAGGGCTCCGTGAATCTGCCACGCTACAGTTTCGTGCAGAAGTTTTCAATACCTTCAATCATCCCAATTTCAATTTGCCGTCGCAAAACAGCAACGTCCCGAATCCTCAGCTCAACGTGAGCAGCCCGTCTTACGGAATCATTACGAGCACTTCGACGAGCCCGCGCATATTTCAATTTGCTTTGAAATACGCTTTCTAGATCACCATGGAAGCTCGACGACCAATTCGATTTGCGAGGTGTGGAATGAAGAAGCTCTTGATCTCCGCCGCCTTTGTTGTTGGCTTTCTGATTGCCGGCAGCTCCGTTTTTGCGCACCATGGAAGCGCGTTGTACAGCGACAAGGTCACTACCCTGAAAGAAGCCACCGTAACCAAATTTCAGTGGGGGAACCCGCATTCGATTGTCATGTTTGACGTGAAGGACGATAAGGGGAATGTCACGCATTGGGCCGCTGAAGCGGGGAGCCCGTCGGCGCTCTCACTCATCGGCTGGAGCAAGATTTCGATAACTCCAGGCGACACGATGACCATTTATTTGTTCCAAGCCAAATCCGGAGTGCCGGTCGGGCGTTTGAACAGGCTGGTGCTTAGCGACGGCACTACCCTAAGGGATAGCCAGCTAGGCGGAGAGAAGTACGACGACACCGGCAAGCGGCCGCAGTGATGGATGGTCGTAGCGGGACCGCTGATATTCAAGGAGGTGCGTCGATGCGGAATGTGTTGGCGGCTCTAAGTGTTGCTATTGCGTGGCTATTGGTTTCTTCGTGCACGGCGCGAGCGCAAGCCGGGGCGGCTGCAGACAACAATCTGTATAACCAATTGCGCAACGCTGGCCCCGGCGGCCCGGCTCCGACTCATGATATTAGCGGCCTATGGACAGGAAATATCGAGGCAAAGAAGGGTGAGGTACCGCCTTTGACGCCCCTCGGGGAGCGTCTGTTTAGCCTCAATAAGTCCCAAGCGAAAGTCGGCGAGGCAGCATCGAACGATCCCTGGAAGACATGTGATCCATTTGGCTTTCCTCGCAGTGCGGTCGATCAGATCAGGTTCATTGCGTTCGGGCAAATGCCCGGCAGGATCGTCGTCCTGCAATCCTACGAAAGGACCTGGCGGGACGTTTGGACGGATGGAAGAGAGCTGCCCAAGAATGCGGGCTTGAAAGGCGGCCCGGATTCGAAGATGTACGGCTATTCGGTCGGGCACTGGGATAGCGATAATGTCTTGGTCATCGATACGGTCGGGAGCGACGATTCCACGTGGCTTGATACCCGCGGATACCCACACAGTGTTGAGGCACACGTGCAGGAGCGCTATACACGCGTGGACCACAATCACCTGGAAATGTCAGTATCTGTGGACGACCCCAAGATCTTCACGAAGCCATTTGTTTTGGGTACCAGCAACTTTATTTGGGTTCCCAACCAAGAAACGCAAGACCAGTTCTGTGTCCCGTCGCAGGCTATTACATACCTAAATACAATCAGCGTCCCGGTGGGTGGAGGCAGCTCCCACCCTAACTAAGCCGAATGCGAAATCGAAGGATTCGAGCGAAGGACTATCGGTTCATAATGATTCACCTGCCAAAAGAGCCGGGTGAGGAACATCTGCAGTGCCTTTGAGGTTGAACGAGTTCAGATACGGACCTAAATCAAGCGGTGAGTCAATGAGGCTCGATTCCAGAATCTTGAGTTGCCTTGGGGCCGCATACATCGTAGTCGCAGGAATCGTCTACCCACCGCTTACCCACGCCCAAGCGAATGCCGCAAGTAACACCCCGGCTACGGAGCGCAGGGAATCGGGTGTTGATATCCATCGAGACGGTTGGGACCGAATCGTGCTTCAACCGCCGAAGCAAACGGGTGCGCCGGCACCGGTGCGCGACCTAAGTGGCATTTGGGAGCCCATTCCCGCTTATCGTGATGGAGTATTTGCATTGGGTCCGAAAGCCAACCCCGCGGACGCGAATCATCTTCTTCCGTTTACGCCTCTGGGCTTGCAAAGGTTCACGGGCCAGGAGCCAGGAAAGGGAACTCCTTCGTTTCTTATCGTGAATGGCCGGACAATACCGGTTGTGTCCACAGAGAAAAATGGGCCGGCAATTCCTACCGTAACTCGGGAAGATCCATTTGATATTTGCGACCCGATAGGCTTCCCCCGCATCGAGCTTTTCAATCTGAGAGCGATACAGATCTACCAAAACAAGAACCAGGTGGCGATCATTTATCAAAATGACCAGGTTTGGCGGAATATCTGGATGGATGGAAGAGAACTCCCTAAACCTGACGATGTCCCAGAGCCGCGATGGTACGGATATTCAGTGGGCAAGTGGACCGACGACTACACGTTTGAGGTAGAGACCGTGGGCCTGGACGAAAGAACGTGGCTCGACAATGTTGCCCGGCCGCATAGCGATCAATTGAAGGTGACCGAGACGTGGCACCGAGTGAACCACGACGTCATGGAACTCACACTGACCATCGATGATCCGAAGATGTACACGAAACCGTGGACCGCGCTGGACAAATTCCGCATGGGTTTACAGCCTGAGTGGTTCGATATTCGCGAGCAGGTCTGCGCAGTATCCGAAGATCTCGACTATACCAGCATTATCGCCAAGCCGGCTGACAGAGCCAAGAAAAACGACACAGTAAAGAAGCAATGACCTCTTGCTGTCTTCACTATCTCGTTCGCAACGAGGAGGCCGCGGGTTCAGTCCCGCGCCGCCCACCAACCCTTCCAGCAACTTGCGAACCGAGCTTCCCGTGCAGAACGGATTGGGCGGGATAGCGGGATTATGGCTATGAATCTAGGTACACACCCCGATTCCGAGCCCTCCTGGAACGCACAGTCCCGAGCAACACTGGCTATTGGAAGAACAATTGTGCCTACCTGAAAGCAGGAGGGCGCTTGCACGGATGTGGGCACCCCCCATGAACGTCACCACCGGCAATGCCGCAAATCCAATCCGCTGGATCAACTCGCGGCGTGAGAGTTTCGCGTTTCGACCTTGTTATCGGCGCCTGCTCTTCAATTAAGTGAGCTTTGCTGAACTGGTGCAGAGCCAGTATTATCAGCAAACAACCGAGATATTGATGAAATATTGGCAATACTGTAGGGAAATTCCGCTCAACAGAGCGCCACTTACGGGAACGGTCGATTCCTTCGGTCTAGCTCGATGGCGCCTCGCAGAGTTCGCTCCGCGCAGAATCTCGCCCGGCCAATGGCGCCTGCTCATTTAGAACGAGCCAATAGTGCCCGAGCATACGCACGGTATCCGCGAATTCGATGAAATGTGTGGGTTTGCGGACGAAGCTATTTGCGCCTAGAGCGTATCCACGCAGCCGGTCTTGTTCTTCGTTCGAGGAGGTCAACAACACAACGGGAAGATGCTTGGTTTCCGCCGCCGCCCGGAGCTGCCGCAAGACTTCCAGGCCGTCTATCTTGGGCAGTTTGAGGTCCAAGAGAACCACCTGAGGCAGCGCGGTAACATCCCGGCCGGCATAGTTCTCGCGGCCAAACAGATAATCGAGAGCCTCCACTCCATCCCGAGCGACCACCACCTCGTCGGTCAGCTTGTTTTTGGTGAATGCGCGAAGGACCAGAATCTCGTCATCGGGATTATCTTCGACCAACAAGATCGTGCGCTTCGTCATGTTGCCCCCCTTCCGGTTCTGGCCGCAGGATAGCTGGACCATCTTTTTCGGCGACCTTCTTTGGCCCCAGCAGCGTAAAGTAGAAAGTCGCACCACGCCCAACCGCCGCTTCCGCCCAGATGCGCCCCCCGTGGCGCTGAATAATGCGTTGCGCCGAAGCGAGACCAATTCCTGTTCCGGGAAACTGCGTAGGGTGCAGCCGTTGGAAAGCTCCAAAGATTCCCTTTACATACTTCTGGTCAAAACCCACGCCGTTGTCTCGAACGAAGAACGCCACGCCGTCGTCCATCGCCGTCTTCCCGACTTCTATTTCCGCGAATCCCTGCTTGGAAGTGAATTTCCAGGAGTTGCCGATCAAGTTTTCGAGCACGGTGCGCAAGAGCCGCGGATCGCCTTCCGCCTTCAGGTCCGGAGCGATGACAAATTCGACTTTCCTTTTGGGATCGATGCGCTGAAGGTCGGAAGCAAACGATTGTGCCATCTCCGTCAGATCGATTTCTTGGCGCGCGATCTCGGCACGCGTTACGCGGGACAACTGCAGGAGATCGTCGATCAACGCATTCATCCGTCGGGCGGCCAGAATCACGCGGTTCAAGTAATCCTTGCCCAGATCGTCCAGGCGATCGTTCGATTCCTCCAAGACTGCCTGGCTGAAACCATCAATCGCTCGAAGAGGAGCGCGCAAATCGTGGGAGACCGAATAGCAAAAGGCCTCGAGCTCCTTGTTTGCTGTCTCCAGTTCAGCCGTGCGCAGCACGAGTTCGTCCTGCGCTTTTTTGAGCTCGCTGATATCGACCACGACTCCCATCATGTGCGTGGGGCCGCCATGTTCGTTGCGAAGGGTACGGCCTCTGAGGGCGATCCAGTGGGTTGAGTTGTTCGGCCAAAGGATGCGGCACTCGATCCTGAAATTCCCGGTGAAGGTCGCTTCAGCCAACTTGGCTTTGACCATTTCCTTCTCTTCCGGAATGACGTGGCTGAGCAGGATACTCTGGGTCCAGTCGGACTGGAGCTCCGTATAGCCGAAGATCTGGTCGTTGCGAAGCGAACGCGCGATTTTGCCGGTCTTGAGGTCGATATCCCAGACGCCCATCTGCGCCGACTCCAGCGCTAGAGTTAGCCTGGATTCGCTTTCCCTCAGGGTCTCTTCGGTCTTCTTGCGGTCGGTGATGTCCCGCGTTACTTTTGCGAACCCTCGCAACCGCCCCCGTTCGTCATGCAGCGCCGTAGTCACGGCGCTCGCCCAGTACTGCGTGCCGTCCCGGCGAACGCGCCATCCCTCCACCTCCACTCTTCCCTGCTCGGCGGCGGTCTTCAGTTCGTCTTGCGGTTTGCCCTCTTGGATGTCCTCGGCGGGGAAAAACACAGAGAGGTGCCTGCCCAGAATTTCGTCCGGCCGGTAACCTTCGATACGCTGCGCTCCCGCGTTCCAACTGACTACGTGCCCCGACAGATCGAGCATCACGATCGCATAGTCCCTGACTTCCGAAACCATGAGCCGGAACCGTTCTTCGCTTTCCCGCAGAACTTGTTCGGCTTGGCTTCGTTTTTCCATCTCGAAGTGCATCACCAACCCCGCTCCGAGGAAAAAAACGAATGCCAGCACGTCTCCCGAGACGATGACAACCTCCATCTCCCGCGCGCTGGCGCGTGCTTCCGCTGCTCGCGCGTTCAGAAGCTGCCGCGCATTCGCTTTTGCGTTGGTAAAAAGTGCATCGATCTCCTCTCGCCGTTGTTTGTCTGGAGGAGCGACGCTGGTGACCGCGAGTCCCCCTCCCGTGCGGATCTCCACCGCTTTCTCCAGTTCGCCGAGGTGAAGTGCAATGGCCGGGGCCAGCTTGGACGAAAGATCGCTCTGAGAAGGGTCATCCGCGGTGAGGTCAAGCAATATCTCCTCTTGCCTCTTGACCCGGTCGACCGCTTTCTCGAACGACGTGAAGAAGGATTGTTCCCCTCCGATCAGGAAATCCCGCTGATCGGTCTCCACCTCCAAAAGCGCCTCCTGAAGCGTATTCAGGCTTTGTAGGACACCCTGGGTATGCGTCACCCACTCTTGGTCTCTGTTTTCCGCGACGATGCGCTTGTAGGAGAGTACTCCCGCCGCGGCCAGCACCGCCAATGCCGCGCCAAAAGCCGCCGCGACTTTGGTTCGGAAACTCACTTCCGGCCGCCCCGGGTGGACACTGCCGCCAGACGATGGCATCGAGCAGCACCTCCGCCGAATTTCCCCGTGGTTCGTCCCGTGGTTCGCATGACCCCTGTTTTTGTGAGGCCTCCGGCCCGTCTACATCACTCGCTTGTGTTCGGTGGGAACGGCTCCCGTGGCGTTTTCGTCGAGCACATCCTCTCGGCCACTTTCTTTCCGGCCATGGCGCTCCGGGCTTTGCAGGCGTTGCCGGGCCGTCTCCAAGAGCTGATAGACATTCTTGCCGTCTTCGGCGAAGGCGGCCGTGGCAAACCGGCAGGAGAGCGCCGGGCCCTTGGCGTCGCGTTCAATTTTTTCCGCGATACGTGCTCCCATCGTCTGCGCGCCCTGCGGCGACGTGTCCGGCAGCACCACGGCGAATTCGCCCTCCCTCAGCCGAGCCGGAGTATCGGCGGCGCGGCATTGCAGGAGAATACGCGCTACTCGGCACAACGCCTCGTCCGTGGCGTGAGGCCCGTGTTCCTCGTTCAACCGCGAAAGGCTGTCCAGTTCCAGAAGCAGCAGAGCGCAGGGGCGCCGATTCTGTTCCGATCGCTTGCACTCGGTCTGAAAGACATCCGCGAACCGCCGGTGGTCCGGCAGTCCCGTAAGCGGGTCCGTAGCCAAATCGTGGCCGTATCCCTCTTCCGCGTTTTTACGTTCGCTGATGTCGAAGGCCGTAATTAACGAGGCCAGCGCTCCATCGTGGTTGAACATGCTCAGAGTGACGTCCAGCCAGCGCACTTCGCCCTTCTTGGTGAGGACCTTGAGTTCGTAGCGGAAACCGTTCTGCGTGCCGTTGGCGATCTGGCCGGCCGCGCTCTTCTTCGAGTCGGGGTGAACCAGTTGCCAAAAAGTTATCTCCTCGAACTCTTCTTTCGAATAGCCGGTGATGAGCTCGGCCGCATGATTCACGTAGCAGCAACGCGTCCCCTGCTGGATGAAGGTGGCCGCGGGAAGCGATTCCGCCAGGGTCCGGAACTTGGCTTCGCTTTCTTCGAGCGACCGTTCGGCCCGCTCGCGTTCCTCGCGCAGGCGTTTCTCGTCGAGCGCTTTGCTGATAGCCAGGGGCAGGCGTTCCAGCCGGTCTTTCAGGATGTAATCCGATATGCCATTCTTGATGCATTCGACCGCGCGTTCCTCGCCCAACGCTCCGGTCACCAGGATGAAAGGAATCTCCCGTCCCCCTGCGCGCAAAAGCTTCAGGACGTCCAGCCCGGTCCACGAACCCAGGGCATAATCCGACAAAACCACGTCATAAGAGTTCACCCCCAGGCGCTCGGCGAATGCCTCCTGAGTGTTCACGACCTCGATATGGGTCCCTCTGTTTACCTTCCTCAAAAACAGCGAGCACAGGTCCGCATCGTCCGGATTGTCCTCTACGAGCAGGATTCTCCATGCCGCGGACTCGCCGGGGTTATTTTGGGGGCCGAGATCGGATGTCACGCGTACCTCCCAAAGTGCCAGGGTGGCAGGGCCGGCCAGTACAATGCCGTTCCTACCTCTATGAAAGGCTAGGGGGGCAAACAAGTGAATAGTACGGGTTTACCAATGTGGGCAAAATATTACCTATAGATTAATACGGTAAATTACCTATGGGTCAATATTACGGCACATTGAAGGGTTGCGGCCGGGCAAGAAATAAGTCGTTCCCCGGCGGTGAGCCTGCCTTACGGAGCTACACCAGCGCGCCGGGCTTCTTCTTGTAGCGGTTGACAATCGCGTCCGCGCTCGAATAGGCCAGTGCTTGAATCGTGAGCGTGGGGTTGAAGCCGCTCATGGTTGGAAACGTCGAGCTTCCGATGACGAAGAGGTTGGGAATGTCCCAGCTCTGGCCGTAGCGGTTCACGACCGAATTCCTCGGATCGGTCCCCATGCGCGTGCCGCCCTCGTGGTGGGCTCCCGGGGCGCCGGATCCGCTTGGCGAACGCCAAACATGGGTTGCACCCGTGGCTCGGCCCAGCTCTTCCAGCTTGCCCAGCACGAACTCCACGCGAGCGAGTTCGTTTGGCCGCCGCCAGTTGTAGGTCAGCCGCGGCGCCGGCAAGCCCCATTGGTCGCGCACGTGCGGGTCGAGATCGATCATCTGATCGGCGTAGGGCAGGTTCTCCGTCTGCCCAACGAACGCGGCGTAACGGGCGAAGTATTTGGCGAGGAAGTCTCGATACTGTGCGCCCCAGCGAGGAACTCCCGGCGGCGGATTCATGCTTACGGCCGCACCGATAGGACCGGCCTCCAGGTCGGCGGGGGTAACCGAGACCTGCGCGCCGCGCATAAATCCCAGGCCGCTATGGTCGAAATTGTCCGCGTTGAAATCGTCCAGGCTGTGTTTCTGCGCGCTCGGCCCCATGTAGATATTCACGTAGCGGTCGTCGAATGCGGCGAATACCCTCGCGCCGATGTGAGCCATCAGATGCTTGCCCAATTGGCCGCTCGAGTTGGCCAGGCCATTGGGGAATTTGCCGGTCTTTGAAAGCAGCAGCAGGCGCGTGTTGTCGTATATGAAGGTGGCCAGGATAACCACGTCCGCCTCGATGGTGTTCTCCGATCCATCCGGGCCGTAATAAGAGACGCCGGTCGCTCTCCCACTGTCGTCACTGTTCACGCGATAAACCATCGTGCCCGTCAGCAGCTTGAAGTTGCCGGTAGCGTCCGCTTCGGGAAGCTTGGTGACCAGAATGCTCGATTTGGCCCCCATATGGCAGCCGAACGCCTGGCAAAAGCCGCAGTAGGTACAACTCGCACGCCCGTGGTAAATCTGCGACAGGATCGCGCGCGGCGAGGAAAACGGGTGGTAACCGAGTTTGCGCGCGCCCGCTTCGAAGATCACGCCGGATTGATCGGGTAGCAAAGCCGGAAGCGGATATTCGCGACTGCGCGGCGCCTCGAACGGATTTCCGCCGTCCATCTTGCGTCCCTGCAAATTCCCTGCCTTGCCGGAAACGCCCAGTTCGTATTCGGCGCGATCGTAAAAAGGCTCGAGTTCCGCATAACTCAAGGGCCAGTCGGCCACCGACGAGTCGGACGGGATGGCGGACGCTCCATAGCGTTCCATCGTGTGCGAGCGCGCGCGAAAGTCATCCTCGTGAAAACGCCACGACAACGCGCCGTAGTGGACCGTGCCGCCTCCGGCCTGATTGCCGTAATTTAAAATTGGCAGCGGCTTGGCATCCGTTTTTGCGTCCGGACGCCAGGTGACCGGCTGTCTTTTTATATTCGGCCGGAGTTCCTGGCGCTGAAAATAGCGCAACTCATCGAGCCCGCTAAAATCCTGAGTGGTGAGTCTCGGGCCGCGCTCGAGACCGATGACTTTCATCCCCGATTTAGCAAGCTCGGCGGCGACGATCCCGCCCACCGCTCCCACACCCACAATGACGACGTCAGTTCTTAAGGTGGCCATAGCTCACCCCCGCTGCGGTCCTTTGGCCTGCTCTTGCAATCCCATTACGCCTTCGCGCGTAAAGGCTTGTTTGTTCTGCAAATCTCCCGGCGTGAAATTTCCCTGAGCGCCTGGAAAACCCACCAGACGCCAGCCCGCAAACTCCCGGTTGCCGCCATAGATTGGGTCCGCGAACATTCCTTCCATCGTGTGCGTGCGAACAACGCCAAAGAACTCCGCGGCGCCCGGCCAGGAAAATTCCGCCGCCTTCCCCTGCTCGAGTGCTCCAATGACGGCGTCTTGCTTTCCGGCATCGAGTTGAACGAAGGACGCGTTGTAATTCTTGCGGCAATAGGCGTCGAGTTGGGCGAGGCCGCTGCGATAGAAATCCTGAAGATCCGAGTATGCGCCCGCCAGCGCCAGGTCGATGTAATTGAGCACTCCCGCATCGGTGGCTCCGGGTTTACCCGGCGCTCCGGGCATGAGCCGTTCGGTGAAAGCTGCGACCGTCGCGGCCTGCTCGTAATTGAAAAACGCGCCATGCCGAACGGCTGTGGCGTGTAGTTGTTCGGCAGGGCCTGTCTCTTGTTTAGGCTGGCCGAGAGTCTGAGCGTAAATATCCGGCACCAGCCCCGAACCAGCCGCGGCCCCGGCACCCACTGCTGCCCGCACCAAAAAGGATCGACGCGTTGAATTATGTTTGTTCACATTTAGCCTCCGGGCTGGCTTTGGTCCACCGTGTTGAAGCGAAACATATTCCAGCGGGGCTTTCGAGTCAATCCGAAAACCTGCTGCGCTCGCCGCGAGAAATCGAAAGATCGAAAACTTTGCCGCGGCCAAGTCCGGCCATTGTGCGGAACGCACCCGCAATGCAACAATGACCGTCATCTCTTGAACAGGTGACCTCGCACCATGGGCATCCCGTTGCGCGACATCTCCCGGCGGCCAACGCATCGCCCGGTCGTCACCGTCGCCATCATTGTGACCAATGTCCTCGTCTTTTTCCTCGAGCTGGCAGGCGGTGATGCTTTCGTCCAGCAGTGGTCCGTAATTCCAGCCCATATCGTCGCGGGTCAAGGCTGGATCACCATCCTCACCGCCATGTTCATGCATGGCGGGTGGATGCATATCATCGGCAACATGGTCTTCCTGTGGGCCTTTGGCCCTGCCATCGAAGACGCCATGGGGCCTTTTCGTTACTTTGTCTTCTATCTGCTTGGCGGCATCGTCGCATCCTTGGCCCAGATCGCCGCGTTGAGCAGCTCCACGGTGCCAAACTTGGGGGCCAGCGGCGCTATCGCGGCGGTGATGGGAGCGTTTCTGATCACCTATCCCCGGGACAAGATTCGCACCCTGCTCATCCTTGGCTGGTTTATCGACGTCACGGTGATTCCAGCCGTGGTCCTGATTGGCCTCTGGTTCCTGATCCAGCTCTTCAGTCAGGTCGGGTCGGTTGCGAGCACCCAATCCGGCGGCGTGGCCTACATGGCTCACGTTGGTGGATTCATCTTCGGAGCCGTGGTCGCCCGTTTCTTAGAAGATCCCCGGCGCATTGCCGCCCAAATGGTCGAGTGAGTTGCAGGCGCGTAGTCGCTGCTAACTCCTAGGAGCAGCAAACCGTGAGTCCTATCTGCGTCACCTGCGGAACGCAATTTCCCAGCGCCGGCGGGGTTCCTCCAGCATGCCCTATTTGCAAAGACGATCGCCAATATATCGGAGCTCAGGGACAAAAGTGGATCACTCTGGATGATCTGCGGAAGACACATCGTAACGTCTTCTTTCAGGAAGGCGAACGGCTCTGGGGAATTCAAACCGAGCCGAAATTTGGCATCGGGCAGCGCGCGCTTCTACTACAAACCCACACGGGCGGGGTCCTTTGGGACTGCATCAGTTTAATCGATGACAGCACAATCGAGTTGGTCAAGGCGCTCGGCGGGCTTTCGGCAATCGCCATTTCGCACCCGCACTATTACGCGGGCATGGTCGAATGGAGCCGCGCCTTCGGCGGTGTCCCCATCTATTTGCACGAAGCTGACCGCGAATGGGTGCAGTATCGGGACTCGGCCATTGTGTTCTGGAACGGCGAGACCCGGCCGCTAAGTGACGACATTACGCTGATTCGCCTGCCCGGCCATTTCAGCGGATTTCAGGTGCTGCACTGGGCTTCCGGCGAGCACGGAACCGGCGCCCTACTGACCGGCGACATGCCGCAGGTCTGTCCGGACCGCAGATACGTGAGCTTCATGTACAGCTACCCCAATCTCGTTCCCATCGATGGCGCAACGGTTCGCGACATTGTGGCCACGCTCGAGCGATACGACTACTCGAAGCTGTACGGCGCATGGCCGGGGTTTGTCGTCTCGGGCGACGCAAAGCTCGCTCTAAGGCGCTCGGCCGAGCGCTACTTGCGCGCCATCGGCGATTTCAAGCCGCTCGAGAGTGCTGCCCCTGCCCGGCGCGCGGCGCAAAAGTGAAGCGGAACTGCCCCTCGGCGCCTGATCTAACTCCAAGGCCGTTGAGTGTTTCGAATCTCCTCACAACCTTGACGACGAAGACGGGCGAGCGTATGCTCCGCCTCGATATGAAAAAAACTTCAGTGACGATCTTCGCCGCCGCGATGCTGCTCTCGCTGCGCGTCGCGGCGCAGGACACTAGTGCGCAAGCAAAATCAGCCATTGACGCGGCTGTCACGGCCATGGGCTCTGCCAGCCTTCAGTCGCTCCAATACACCGGCAGTGGACAGTTCTATGCTACCGGCCAGGCCTACGAACCCGGCGGGCCCTGGCCCCGCTACACGTTGAAAAAATATACGATGTCGGTGAACTACACCGCGCCCGCCATGCGGCAGCAGGTCGTGCGAATCGATGACGAGAGGCCTCCGCGCGGAGGCGGCGTGGGTGGATACAACCCAGTCACCTTTCAGGGCGGCATCAGGCCCGCCCCGGGTGAAATGATCGACAACCAGAACATCGACGGCCACACCGAGGCTGGAGCCGTGCGCGTTTGGCTCACCCCGTACGGTTTTCTGAAAGGCGCCGCCGCGAATATCGCTACCGCGAAAGCGTCACCGTCCCATGGCAAAACCGTAGTTTCATTCTCCGCATTCGGCAAGTACACCGTGAAAGGGACGCTCAACGCTCAGAACCTGGTCGAGCACGTCGAGGCCTTGATGGACGTGCCCTATACAGGCGACACGCTCATGGAAGGCGTCTACTCAGACTACCGGGATTTCGGCGGTGTGAAATTCCCGATGCATATCGTGATGCGCGAGGGCGGTTACCCAACCTTGGACCTGACCGTCGCCGACGTGCAGCCAAATAGCCAGGCCGCGCTGGAAGTCCGCGGTGCGAATCCGGCCGAGGGCGCGGGAGCAGCGGGTCGCGGCGGTCCGCGGCCCGAACCTCAACCCGAAAAGATTGCCGATGGCGTCTGGGCCATCACCCCCAACGCCGAAGGTAGCATTCTCGTCGAGTTCAAGGATTTCGCCGTCATGATCGAGGGCACCGGCAGTGACGCATACACCGTGGCCGCACTGGCGCAAGCCAGCAAGCTGGCGTCCGGCAAGCCTATCAAGTATGTGGTCAACACCCACCATCACGCCGATCATGCCGGAGGACTTCGAGCCTACGTCGCCGAAGGAATTCCCATCATCACTCATGAGTCTCACAAGAAGTATTACGAAGAGCAGATCTTCAAGAACCCACACACGATCAATCCCGATCGGCTCGCCCGCGCGCCGCGAGCCCCGATCCTGGAGACGATGAAAGACAAGCGCGTGCTGACCGACGGCGACACGTCCATCGAGCTTTACCTCCTCCGAGACCATCCTCACGCCGTGGGACTGCTGATGGCCTACTTGCCGAAGCAAAAGCTGCTGATTCAGGCCGACTCCTACATTCCACGCCCAGGCGCGCCTCCGCTGCCCGCGCCCAGCCCTTACACAATCAATCTTGTGGACAACGTCACGCGCTTGAAATTGGACGTCGCGCGCGTCGTGCACATTCATGGCGGAGTCAGCCCCTATAGCGAGTTGGTTGCCGCAGCCGGGCGATCGTAGCCGCGCAGTAGCTCTCTCTGGGCGGCCGAACCACCCACGGCATCCCCTGTGATTGACAGTGGCAAGCTGCGGGTGGGAGGATTACGCGCAGAGACTCGCCTCATAGGAGGCTTTACATGAGAGGAAGGCTGGCGCTATCCGTCTGCCTCACGGCAGTGTTGGCAATTACAAGCAGCCCGATCTCTGCTCACCATGGCACCGCCGCCTTCGACACCACGAAGATGGTCACGGTCACGGCGAAGATGACCGACTTCCAGTTCATTAACCCGCACGTGCAACTTTATTTTGACGTGAAAAACGAGAAGGGCGAGGTCGAGCACTGGCAGGGCGAGCTCACCGCCCCGAATAAGCTCGCCAGGGCGGGTTGGACCAAGCACACCTTGAAACCCGGAGATCAAGTTACGATCACGGGTTACCTGTTGAGAGCCGGTAATCATTCCATTTGGATTCAGAAGCTTATCGGACCGGACGGCCAGCCTCTACCTCTTTTTGAACAATGAGAACAAGACCAGTTGCTGCGGAAAATTGGAGGGGAGATGGGAAATAGGCTGATTCTTGTCACTCA
>Ga0335081_10007002_pt1 | contig 17994 bp, 12 predicted proteins | sample Lox_Sample_35_FD_206713 | JGI IMG/M metagenome (GOLD analysis project Ga0335081, IMG submission 206713) | Soil microbial communities from Loxahatchee National Wildlife Refuge, Florida, United States - Lox_Sample_3.5 | ecosystem: Environmental > Terrestrial > Soil > Wetlands | place: USA... | reverse complement strand
CGAAGAGGTCATCGCCCACTACCTGCACCCGGTCGCCGACGCTAGCCGTCAGCTCCTGCCAGCCCGGCCAGTCCTCCTCGGCCAGCGGGTCCTCGATGGACACGATGGGATAGGCGTCCAGCCATTCGGCGTAGATGCCCGTCATCTCCGCCGAGGTCTGCGGCTTGCCCTCGAATCGGTAGGCGCCGTCGCCGTAGAACTCCGACGCGGCCGCGTCGATCGCCAGCGCGACGTCCTGGCCGGGGGTGAATCCCGCCTTGCCGATCGCTTCCACGATGAGGTCGAGCGCGGCCCGGTTGTGGTCGAGATCCGGGGCGAATCCGCCCTCGTCGCCGACGCCGGTCGACAGGCCGCGCTGCTTGATCACGGACTTCAGCGCGTGGTAGGTCTCGGCCCCCCAGCGCAGCGCCTCGACGAAGGTCGCCGCGCCGATCGGGGTGATCATGAACTCCTGGATGTCCACGTTGTTGTCCGCGTGCACGCCGCCGTTCAGGATGTTCATCATCGGGACCGGCAGCACGTGCGCGTTCGGCCCGCCCAGGTAGCGGAACAGCGGCAGGCCGCTGGAGTCCGCGGCGGCGCGGGCGACGGCCATGCTGACCCCGACGATGGCGTTCGCGCCGAGCCTGGACTTGTCCGGCGTCCGGTCCAGGTCGATCATCGCCTGGTCCACCAGCCGCTGGTCGTCGGCCTCGTGGCCGAGCAGTTCCGGCTGGATCTCGTCGATGACGGCCTGAACCGCCCGGGTGACCGCCTTGCCGCCGTACTCCGAGCCGCCGTCCCTGAGCTCGACCGCCTCGAACGCCCCGGTAGAGGCCCCGCTCGGCACTCCCGCGCGCCCGACGGTCCCGTCGTCCAGGGCTACCTCGACCTCGAGGGTCGGGTTACCCCGGGAGTCCAGGATCTGCCTGGCATGGATTGCTTCTATGGAGGCCACAGCCGACTCCTCGCCTCTGCTCGTATCGCGTCGTGTCGCGCGCCCGGCACGGCGCCGGGCGCATACCCGCCCAGTGTGAGCCTAGTAGAGCGCCGGCCGTTCGGTGCGCGGGCACGCCGGGACCGGCGCGGAAACGGCCCGGTGCGGGAGCGCCCCGGGCGCCGGCGTCAGCCCCGCGGCCGCATCGCCGGCCGCACCGGCCGACCGCGAAGGACCGATCCGACCCCCTGCTCCAGGGCCTGGCGGTAGGCCGGCATCGTCTCGGCCACCGCGTCGACGGTGTACCGGATGGCGTCCTGGTCGTGGGCGGCCGACACCACGAACGACGGCGCGAGGACCCCGCGGGCCAGCAGTTCCTGCAGCACCAGGGTGCGGAACTCCTGGCTCGGCTCCCCCTGCTCGTCGCGGGCCACGTACACCAGATTGCAGTCCCGGCCGCGCAGCTGGAAGTGCGAGCTGAGCCCGGCGTCGCCCACCACCTTCTCGATACCGCGGCGCAGCTCGGCGCCGGTCTGGTGAAGCCGGCCGGCGATGTCCTCCTGCTCGTAGGTGTCGATGACCGCCAGCATGGCCGCCAGCGCCCACGGCTCGGCGGCCGCCGTCTGCGACAGCAGGAACACGCGGTCGACGTCCTCGACGTAGCCGCCCAGCCGCATCACCTCACGCCGGCCGGCCAGCGCCGACAGCGGGAACCCGTTCGCCATCCCCTTGCCGAGCGTGCACAGGTCCGGCTCGATGCCGTAGACGAACTGGGCCCCGCGCTCGTGCCACCGGAACCCGGTGATGATCTCGTCGAGGACGAACAGCGCCCCGTGCCGGTCGCACAGGCCGCGCACGCCGTCGAAGAAGCCGGGGGCGGGCGGCTCCACGGTTTCCGCTTCCATGATCACCGCGGCGATCTGGCCCGGGTAGCGGTCGAAGAGCCCGGCCAGGCTCGGCAGGTCGTTGTAGGAGAACGGCACGGTGAGCCGCTCGGCCGCCGGGATCCCGGCCGCCATGGGGGTGGTGACGATGAACCAGTCATGGGTGGAGAAGAACGGGTGCTGCCGGCACACCGCGACCAGGTCCCGCCCGGTGTAGGCGCGGGCCAGCCGCACCGCGGCGGTGGTGGCGTCGGACCCGTTGAGGCCGAACTTGACCATCTCGGCGCTGGGGATCAGGTCGATCAGCCGCTCGGCGGCCTCGCGCTCCAGGCGGTGCGGGCGGGCGAAGTTGACGCCGACCCCCAGCCAGCGGCGCACGGCGTCGATCACCGGCTCGAACCCGTGGCCGAGCGTGACCGAGCGCAGGCCGCTGCCGAACTCGACGAACTCGTTGCCGTCGATGTCCCGGACCCGGCAGCCGGCGCCGCGCTCGATCACCGGCGCCATGCCCGCCGGATACTGGTCGTCGCCCTTGGCGTAGGTGTGCGCGCCGCCGGGAACTAGGTCCTGGACCGCGGCCATGTGCGCGGTCGACGCCACGAAACTCCTCATGCGCCCCCCTCGGGTGCTGCGGGCACGGATGGTGCGGGTGTGGCCGGCGCCGGTTCGCCGACCGGGAACAGCAGGGCGGACAGCGCGGCGAACTGCTCATCCAGGCGCTGCTCGCTGGCCAGGTTGCGTTCGGTGAGCAGCTGGCGGATCTGGCCGGACCGGTTCTCCGCCTCGGTGAACCGCTTGATCAGCAGGTCCACGTCGAGCGGGCTGGCGGGCTGGCAGAACTCCGGCACCCCCATGTCCGCCATCAGGGCCTGGTGCTTGGCCGAGTAGCCCAGCGAGATCGTCGGCCTGGCCAGCCGGAGGGCACCCACCACGTTGTGGTACCGGGTGGCGACGACCGTCCCGGCCAGCGCCAGCTCCCGCATCACGTCGGCCAGCGACGACACCGGTTCCGCGACGACCCGCCCGGGTTCCAGGTCCGGCCGCTCGGCGCGCAGGCCGTCCAGTATCTGCCGCGCCGCGTCGTCGTCGGAGCCGTTCGCGTCCCCGATGAGCAGCCGCACCGTGCGGCCGTCGTCGACCAGCCACCGGACGAAGCTGGTGACGTCGGCGACGTAGGACGCGTAGATGGCGTCGGCGTCGCGGCGGTCGTCGTTGGAGCCGTGGTAGGCCATCACGCCCACCGCGACCGTCTGCGGGTCGCCGGGGCCGTGCGACGGCACGGGCAGGCCGAATACCAGGTCGGGGTAGACGGGGTCACCGGTGACGTCCAGGCCGCTGCGGCGCATGGCGTCGCGCGAGTACTCGTCGCGGAACGAGCGGTACGATGCGAGCCGCGCCGCGTTGGTGAGCAGCCACCGGGTGGCCCGCTGGCGGACCAGGTCCGCGCCCACGCTGACCATGGCCACCTTGGTGCCCGACAGCCTGCCCGACGCGCTGACCAGGAACAGCGCGTACGGGAAGCCCCAGGCCCGTAGCGGCAGGCTCGCGTCGAGCACCCCCATGCCCGGCACGATCACCACGTCGTGCTTGCGCACCCACGACGCCGTCCGCGCCGCGTCGACGCCCTTGCCGAGCACCTTCAGCGCGGCCGCCGTCACGCCGGAGGCCCGCGTGGCGGTGGTCTGGGACCAGGACATCGGAACGGCGTCGATGCCCCAGGTTTCCTTCACCCGTTCCGGGCCCGAGCACAGCGCGTCCACCACGGCACCGGGATAAGCGGTGCTGAGGTACCGGAGCACGGATTCCATCGAGGCGTCGTTGCCGATGTTGCCCGAGCCCAGGATCCCGAACAGCCCGACCCGCGGCGCGCGCCGGTCAGGCTGGCGGGAACGCGTGCTCCGGGAGCGCAGCGCGGTCAAGGACGCCTCCCCTCCCGGCCGGCGACCAGCGCGTCGACCGAGATGTCGGTGGATGGCACCTGAGCAGACTCGCCGACCTTAAGGCCGCTGCGCGACAGGGTCCGGCCGGCCACCGGGAGGACCCGGCTGGCCGTCCACCGTCCCAGGATCTGGTAGCACTCCCGCCGGTCGGGCCCGGACAGCGGCGCCCGCCGTACCGCGCTCGCGAAGCCCAGCACGTACTCGCCGTACAGGCGGACCGCCGGGTGCCGCAGGCGGTCCGCCCGGCGCGGGTCCAGGACCGCGCACCGGTCCCGCATGCTGCGCTGCATCCCGGCCTGCTGGGGGTGCTGGCGCCGGAACCACAGCCAGTCCGGGACCTGGTAGAACGGGCCGTGCAAGCCGACCTCGGTCATGAACACCCGGTCCGCGAAGTGGTAGCTGTCATACGGCTTGACCTGCTGCAGGACCTTGGTCCTGATCACGCCGCCGTCGTCGTCGCCCCACCCGTCGAACAGCATGCTGCGGAACCGGTCCGGCGCCCGCGGGGCGTCGGAGGCCACCGGGTACTCCACCACGTTCGTGACGGTGCCCGACGCGTCGATCAGCGCCGACCAGGCGTGGGCCAGCACGTACTGCGGGCACTGGTCGAGCACCTCGATGCACCGCTTCAGCAGGTCGCGGGCATACAGGTCGTCGTCGGACGCCAGCTTGAACAGCTCACCCCGGGCCTGGGCGATCACGAAGTTGTGATTCGGGTTACAGCCGAGGTTGCGGGACTGGCGGAAGTAGCGGACCCGGGAGTCCTGCTTGGCGTAGCCCTGGCAGATATCGGCCGTGCCGTCGGTCGAGGCGTTGTCCGAGACGATCAGCTCGAAATCCTCGTAGGTCTGGCCGAGCAGGGACTCCAGCGATTCGGCGACATAGTCCTCGCCGTTGTAGACCGGAAGCCCGATGCTCAGCCGGGGGGCCGCGTTCATTCGCATCTCCTAGGTATCGGCCGCGGCCGCGGCCTGACGAGGGAGTTCATGGTTGAGCCGGGTGTCATGAGGCCGGCGAGCCGGTCAATCGCGGCGGAAGACCAGCAGCTCGGTGGTGCCGGGAGGCGGGGGCAGCGGCGCGAAGTACGAGCCGGTCAGCGTGAAGCCGCGGCGCTTCAGGAAGTCCACCGTCCAGGTCTTGGAGACCGGCCGGTAGATCGAGCCGCGCTTGGCCCACGTCTCGATGACCTTGTCGTCCAGGCAGTCCTCGGTGACGATGTCGAACGCCATCGCGCCGCCCGGGCGGACCACCCTGGCCATCTCGTCGAGGTAGCCGGCCGTGACGTAGAACTCGAGGTAGACGAAGGTCTTCTGGGAGTGGACGAGGTCGACCGAACCGGAGGGGGTCTGCGCCAGCGTGCGGCCGTCGCAGTCCCGGATCACCGCGTTGGGCAGCTTGCCCAGGTGCGGCAGCCAGTCCTTGGCCGTCTCGTAGATCTCGTACGCGTTCGGGTGCAGGGCCGCGATGACCTCTTCGGCGTAGCGGCCGGACCCCGGGCCGATCTCGCAGACCGTCTCGGCCTTGTCGTGCAGGTCCGCGTACTCGAGCATGGCCTTGACCGTGTTGGCTGTCGTGCCCGGCTCGGCGAAGGTCCGGTCGATGTAGGCGCTGACCGACAGGCCAGCCTTCTCGGCCTCGGCGATGGTCTTGCGAGCCGGGATGAAATCCCGGATCGCCGGATCCGGCGAAATGCCGTTCACCAGCTGCACGTGCAGCGGCCGCAGCGCGTCATTTATGGGCTTAGCCAGCTTGGCTCGAACCGACACGGTAACTCACATCCATCCTTATCAGGCCTTGTCAGGTTGCTCGATCGCACGCCAGGGCCGCGAACCGAACCCGCGTGCGGCGGGTCGAAGATCCCGTCCGGCAGAACCGTCATCGCTCCCCCCGGGCGCGGGACATGTATCCGGTTGTGATGAGCGGGACGGCACGTCCCGGCTAGGGGACCTGCGGCGGGCCGGCTTTGATACATCCCGGACCGGGTTATGAGGAAATCGGGCGGTGCTCGTGCATGGCCACCCGCAGCTGCCACCACCCGTACACCAGGCAGACGATCGGCGCCACCGAGGCGCCCCACACCGTTCCCTCGGCTCCCGCGACCGCCGCACCGCCGACGGCGAAGATGACGTACAGGACGGCCCACAGGATCGCCTGGTTCAGGCTGCGCCGCGAAGCCCCGAGGGCGTGCAGGCCGATGCCGGCGCCGTAGCCGATGCCCTGGGCGATGACGCACACCATCTGCGGCAGCAGCAGCGGATAGGCCGCATGCCAGGCCGGGCCGAGCAGCCATTGCCCGAGCCCTCTCGGCACCGCGATCAGCAGGACGGCGCCCCAGGCGAGCCCGGCGACGGTGAGGCCGACGCTGATCGCCAGGCAGAACAGCGGCAGATGCCGGGGCGAGCGGCGCAGCACCCGGGCGGCCTCGGGGATGGCGACCAGCGATATGCCGAGGATCAGGATCGTCATCGGGCCGAACAGCGTCGCGGAGGCCTGCACGGCGCCCAGGGCGGCCAGGCCCAGGAGGAAGCCGACGCCGTAGGTGCGCAACTGCATCGCGGCGCTGCCGGAGGTGCCCTCCAGCAGGTACCGGGGCCCGAGGTCGCGCTGCCGCGACACCCACTCCCAGGCCCCGGTCAGCCTGGGCAGTGCCCCCACCTGAAGCGGTCCCACCGCGGCGGCGATCGCCGCCGTCACGCCCCACGCGAACACGAACCAGAACACGTCCCCGCGCCCGGACTCCTTCAGGAAGTAAAGGGCGGGGAACAGCGTCACCGCCCAGATGCTGTCGTTGATGAAGGCCTGGGAGCCGCGGCCCAGCGCGAAGAACGAGTACCGCCAGCTGTCCTGCAGCAGCAGCGCGGGCAGCGTCAGCCCGAGAGCGAGGAAGGCGGCCCTGGCCGGGCCGACGAGCACGATCGCGGCCACGAGCACGCAGGCGCCGATGGTCAGGCCCATGGTCATGGCCGTCCCGGCGGACCTGACCGCCGCGCGCCGCCACGTCCGCACGTCGAGGCCGCTGAACCTGACCATCAGCGGGTCGGTGGACAGGCCGCGCGACGCGTTGAGCGCGAACCCGTAGGTGACGTAGGCCAGGCTGAACGCGCCGAACTGCGCCACCCCCAGCGAGTGCACCACGTAGATGCTGATCGCGAAGTTGGTCAGGCTCGACACCACCTGATCCGCCAGGCCCCAGCCCATCCGCCGGATCGCGTTGCTGCGCAGCCGCCGGAATGCCTCCCCCGGTGACCTCAGCAGGCCGCGCCGCAGCGGCCCGGCATCGGTACCTGCCTCAGCGGCCATGCGCACCGCCTCCGCGGGGAGTCAAGGTCTCAGCTGCGCTCATGGGGTCAAGGTCTCAGCCGCGCTCACGCGGTGACGGCACCCGGCGGCGGGAACGGCGCGCCGGTGGTGCGGTGGAGCATCTCGTCGAGCAGGCCCGCGGACAGCAGCTCGCGGATCCGGCGCAGCCGGACGAAACGCGAGGAGGTGAAGTCGTCGTAGCTCAGGCCGTACTTGGCGTACGCGGCGGCGAGCTCGTCGATCCCCGCCCGGACGTTCCAGCGCAGCGCCAGGTCCGGGAAGGTCGCCTCCAGCTTGGCGAAGTCGACCCGGTAGTTGCGCAGGTCCGGCCCGGCCCCCTCGGCGATCGACAGCTCCGACCCGGGCACCGCGTCGCGGACCATCTCGGCGACGTCGCGGACCTGCACGTTGTCCTGGCCGCGCCCGACGTTGAACGCCTCGTCGTGCACGAGCTCCCGGGGCGCCTCGAGCATCGCCAGGAACGCCCGGCTGATGTCCTCGATGTGCACCAGCGGCCGCCACGGCGTCCCGTCGCTTTCCAGCCGTACCCGCCCGGTGGTCATCGCGACCGCGGTGAGGTTGTTCACCACGATGTCGAGGCGGAGCCGGTGCGAAGCCCCGTACGCGGTGGCGTTGCGGAGGTAGGTGGGGCTGAAGTCGTCGCCGGCGAGCTGCGAGAGCTCCCGCTCGGCCACGACCTTGCTCTCGCCGTAGGGCGTGACCGGGAACAGGTCCGCGTCCTCGGCCACCGGGGCGGAGCCGGACGCGCCGTACAGGCTGCAGGATGACGCGAACAGGAAACGCTCCACGCCGGCCTGCTTGGCCGTCCGGGCCAGGTGCAGCGTCCCGTGCAGGTTCACCGAGTACGTCGCCTCGGGGTTGAGGTCGCCGAGCGGGTCGTTGGACAGCGCGGCCAGGCACACCACGGCGTCGTATCCGGCCAGCTGGCCCGGGGTGACGTCCCGCATGTCGGCCGGCGTCCGCTGGCCGGCGCCCGGCCGGGCCGGCCCGAGGTCGCACCCCTCGTACAGGCCGAGGTCGAGCCCGTCGATCTCATGCCCGGCCGCGCGCAGCACAGGCACCAGGACGGCGCCGATGTAACCCCCGTCGCCGGCCACGAGAACTCTCATCTGCGCTTTTCCCCCTGCTTCCGGGATACGGCTGGGCGCCGCGGCGGCCGGAAGTGACCCCGCGGCCCGATATGACCTGCTCATTAGACTTGCTTATTAGACACCCGGCGGCCCGCCGCTGATACGTCTTCCGGCTTGATCTGTGCCTGCCGGGCTGCGGCCAGGGCTCCTGCCGGGCCGCCGGACAACGTTCCCTCCGGTGACGCGTATCAGACCGCCGGCAAATGCGATCTAGTGGGCGTGCAGCATCGCGTCCTTATCATCGTGCAGAACCTCCCGGTCCCCTTCGACCGGCGGGTGTGGCTGGAGTGCCAGGCCCTGATCTCGGCAGGCTACCGGGTCGCGGTCGTCTGCCCGAAGGGCCGCGGTGACCCCGCGTACGAGGTCATCGACGGGGTGGAGCTGTACAAGTACGAGCCGTACGCGCCGGGCGGCAGCAAGCTCGGCTTCGTCTCGGAGTACGTGTACTCGTTCCTCGCCACCGCCCGGCTGGCCACCAAGGCCCGCCGGAAGGGCGGCAGGAAGGGCGGCCGGTTCGCGGTGATCCAGGCCTGCAACCCGCCGGACATCTTCTGGCCGATCGCGATGGCGTTCCGCGCCGCCGAGCGGACCAGGTTCGTCTTCGATCACCACGACCTGTGCCCGGAGCTGTACCAGTCCCGCTTCCCCGACGGGGCCAAGCTCCCGTACCGGGGGCTGCGCGCGCTCGAGCGGCGGACGCACCGGACGGCCGACCAGGTGATCTCCACCAACGATTCCTACCGGGACATCGCCATCAAGCGAAGCGGCAAGCGGCCCGGCGACGTCACCGTCGTCCGCACCGGTCCCGACCCGGACCGGCTCAAGCGCGGCGAGCAGGACCCGGCCCAGCGCCGGGGACGCAGGTACCTGGTGGCGTACATCGGCGTGATGGGACCGCAGGACGGGGTCGACATCGTGGTGCGGGCCGCCGACGTGATCGTGCACGAACTCGGCCGCGACGACATCGCGTTCACCGTGATCGGCTCGGGCGACTGCTTCGACGAGCTCGTCGCGCTGCGCGACCAGCTGGGCCTGGCGGGCCACGTCGAGTTCACCGGCCGGGCGCCGGACGAGCTGGTCGGCCGCATCCTGTCCACCGCTGACGTCGGGCTGTCACCGGACCCGAAGAACCCCCTCAACGACATCTCCACGATGAACAAGTCCATGGAATACATGGCCTTCGAGCTGCCGGTGGTCGCCTTCGACCTGCGGGAGACGCGCGTGTCGACCGCGGACGCCGCGGTGTACGTCACCCCCAACGACGTGCATGAGTACGCCACGGCCATCACCGACCTGCTCGACGACGAGCCGAAGCGGGCCCTGATGGGCAAGCTGGGCCGGGCCCGGGTCGAGCAGGAGCTGGCCTGGTCCCACCAGGAACGCGCCTACCTGGACGTTTACCGCAAGCTGACCGACCAGACGAACCACGAGCAAGGGACACGATGAAGCAGATTGCGCAGAACTACAAATCCGGGGAGCTGATCGTCCTGGATGCGCCGGTCCCGGCGTGCCGGCCGGGCGGCGTCCTGGTGCAATCGCTGTTCTCGCTCATCTCCACCGGCACCGAGATGATGAAGGTGCACGAGGCCAAGCTGTCCATGGTCGGCAAGGCCCGGGCCCGGCCGGACCAGGTGCGCAAGGTGCTGGACACGGTGGCGCAGCAGGGCGCGATGGCCACCTACAAGAAGGTGATGAACAAGCTCGACTCTTACACCCCGCTGGGCTACTCGCTGTGCGGCGTGGTCATCGAGGTGGGCGCGGGGGCCGAGGAGTTCAAGGTCGGCCAGCTGGTCGCGGCGGCGGGCAACGAGTTCGCCCTGCACGCCGAGTACAACTGGATCCCGGTCAACCTGTGCGCCGCGGTACCGCGGGGCGTCGCCCCCGAGCACGCCGCGTTCTCCACCGTGGGCGCGATCGCCATGCAGGGAGTGCGCCGCGCCGAGCCGCAGCTCGGCGAGACCTCCCTGGTCATCGGCCTCGGCCTGATCGGCCAGCTGGTGGTCCGGCTGCTGGTCGCGGCAGGTGTCCGGGTGGTCGGGCTGGACATGATCGAGGCCCGCTGCCGGCTGGCCGAGCAGGCCGGCGCGGTGGTCTGCGCGGCCCCGGACGACGAGGGCCTGGCCGTCGTGGCGGCCTCACTGGACGAGATCACCAGCGGCCGCGGCGCCGACCACGTGTTCCTGTCCGCGGGCGGCTCCTCCAACGCGCCGGTCGAGACCGCGGCCAAGCTGGCCCGGGACCGGGCCCGGGTGGTCGACATCGGCAAGACCCGGCTGGACCTGCCCTGGAACGCCTACTACGACAAGGAACTCGACGTCCGGTTCTCCCGGTCCTACGGGCCGGGCCGGTACGACGACCGGTACGAGCTCGAGGGCATCGACTACCCGGCGGGTTACGTCCGCTGGACCGAGCGCCGCAACCTGGAGTGCTTCCTGGACCTGCTGGCCCGTAAGGACCTCGAGGTCGAGACGCTGGTCTCCGGCACGTTCCCGATGCACGACGCCGTCTCGGTCTACGCCGATCTGTCCTCCGGCGAGCTGAAGGCGGTCGGGGTCCTGCTCGAGTACCCGGCGCCGGATCCCGAGAGCCAGCCGCGCCCGGCCGCCAGCCTGGTCCGCGCCGGCCTCCCGTCCGTCCCGGCCGGGGGCACGAAGGGACCGAACGGGCCAGCCGTCAAGCCCCTGGCCATCGGCTTCATCGGCGCGGGCAACTACGCCTCGTCGATGCTGCTTCCGCATCTGGCCCAGCTGCCGAACGCGAAGCTGGCGCACGTCGCGACCACCCGGTCACTGTCGGCGGTGAACGCCCAGCGGCGGTTCGGCTTCGCCACCGCCTCGACCAGCGCCCAGGCGGTGCTGGACGACGAGTCGCTGGACGCGATCTTCATCGTGACCCGGCACGCCAGCCACGCCGACATGGTGTGCCGGGCCCTGGAGACCGGCAAGGCGGTGTTCGTGGAGAAGCCGCTCGCGCTGACCGCCGAGGAGCTGGAACGGATCACCGAGGTTATCGCCAAGACCGGCAACGACCGGCTGATGGTGGGGTTCAACCGGCGCTTCGCCCCGATGCTGGCCAAGATGAAGGCCGACTTCGGCCCGGCCAGCTCCGGCGCGGTCACCCGCTACCTGGTCAACGCGGGCCCGCTGGCCGCGGACAGCTGGTACCGCGACGAGGGCGAGGGGTCGCGGTTCACCGGCGAGGGCGGTCACTTCCTGGACACGCTGAGCTGGTGGGCGGACAGCCTGCCCGAGGAGGTGTACGCCGCCGGCGGCCCGGATTCCGACGACGTCCAGGTCACGGTGCGGTTCGGCAACGGCGCCAGCGGCGTGATCAGCTATCTCACCGGCGGCAACGTGCGCTTCCCCAAGGAGACGCTGGACGCCACCGGCGGCGGCCGCAGCGCGCGGCTGGACAACTTCCGGAAGGCCACGATCTGGGCCGGCCGGGGCCACGACACCATCCGGGCGCGGGGCGGCCAGGACAAGGGGCAGCGGGCCGAGCTGGCGCGCTTCGTCGAGGCCTGCCGGGCCGGCGCGGCGCTGCCCATCCCGGTCGAGTCCCTGGTGGCGACCACCAAGGCGACCATCGCGGTGCGGGACAGCCTGCTGAGCGGCAAACCGGAGCGGATATGAACGCGGCCGAGGGCTGTGAGCCCAGCCAGGCGGTGAACGCGGCCGGCGCCGGGACGGCGGCCGGGGCGTCACGGCTCGGCTGGTACGTCCGCCGCGCGGCCAGGATGTCGCCGTCGGAAGTGGCCTGGCGTGGCCGTGACCAGGCCCTGCGGCTGGCCTGGTCGCGGGCGCAGGTCAGCCGCGAGCAGCTCGGCGCCGCGGCGGCGGCGGCGCCCGGCGGGCTCCGGTTCACCGCGGTGCTGCCCCCGGACACCGCCGCTCGGGTGCCCGGGGACGCCAGGAAGCACGTCCTGGCGGCCGCGGAGCGGGTGCTGCGGGGCGAGTGGGAGGTCCTCGGCGTCGTCCGGACCGACCTGGAGCGCCCCGACTGGTTCCGCGATCCGGTGACCGGCCGCCGGTCCGACCCGGACCGGTACGCCTTCCGCATCGATCACCGCTCGGAGGAGCAGACCGGCAACGTCAAGCAGGTCTGGGAGATTTCCCGGCTGCAGCACCTCACGCTGCTGGCCACGGCCTGGTCGCTCAGCCAGGACGAGCGGTACGCCGACCGGGTCGCCGAGCAGCTGCGCTCCTGGTGGCAGGAGAACCCGTTCCTGTCCGGGATCCACTGGACCAACGGCATCGAGGTGGGCATCAGGCTGATCAGCCTGGCGTGGATCCGGCGCCTGCTGGACGACTGGCCCGGCGCGGCCGGCCTGTTCGAGGGCAACGGGCTCGCGGTGCGGCAGATCGGCTGGCACCAGCGGTACCTCGCCGCGCTGCGCAGCCGGGGCTCGTCGGCCAACAATCACGTGGTCGCCGAGGCCGCCGGGCAGCTCGTGGCCAGCTGCGCGTTCCCGTGGTTCCCGCAGAGCGACCGGTGGCGGCGCGCGTCCGCGCGCCTGCTGGAGCGGGAGCTGCTGCACAACACGTTCCCGTCCGGGATCAACCGCGAACTGGCCTCTGACTACCACTGCTTCGTCGCCGAACTCGGCTTCCTCGCCGCCGTCGAGGCGCAGGCGTGCGGTCATCCGCTGAGCCGGGCGGCATGGCAGCGCCTGGCCGCGATGGCCGACGGCGCGGCGGCGCTGCTCGACGAGCGCCTGCGGCCGCCCCGCCAGGGCGACTCGGACGAGGGCCGCGCGCTGCTGCTCGACCCGCCCGCGTCCAACACCTGGCCGCCGCTGCTGGCGCTGGCCGGAGCGCTCGTCGGCCCGCTCGACTGGTGGCCCCGGCTGCCGGCGGACGCCGCCAGCACGATCGTCGGCGCGCTGCTGCCGGCCCGGCCGCGGATCGGCGGCCGGCCCGCCCGGCGGCCGTCGCGGTTCGCGGACGCGGGGATCACGCTGCTGCGCACGACCGGGGACCGCGAGATCTGGTGCCGCTGCGACGGCGGCCCGCACGGGTTCCTCAGCATCGCCGCGCACGCCCACGCCGACGCCCTGTCGGTGGAGGTCCGCTACGCCGGGGTGGATATCCTCGCCGACCCGGGTACCTACTGCTACCACGGCGAACGCGCCTGGCGCGCGTATTTCCGGTCGACGCTCGCGCACAACACCGTCGAGCTCGGCGGCCGGAACTCCTCCGCCGACGGCGGCCCGTTCCTGTGGGTGCGGCACGCGGACGCCCGGGAGATCGAGGTCATCGACGACGGCGACATAGCGAGGTGGACCGCCGAGCACCGCGGCTACGCCTCGCTCGACCCGCCCGCGCTGCATCGCCGCTCGGTGCTGCTTGACCGGGCTTCGCGCAGCATCGACATCGTCGACGAGATCGAGGGCGGCCAGCCCGGCCTCCGGCTGGCCTTCCACTTCGGCCCCGACGTCCGGGTGGAGCTCACCGAGTCGGGCGCCGTCCTGGACTGGCCGGAGGCGGCCACGCCCGGGGCGGCCAGGATGGAGCTGCCGCACGGGCTGCGGTGGAGCCTGCACCGGGGCGAGACCGATCCCGTCCTCGGCTGGTACTCCCCGGGCCTGGGACGCCGCGTCCCCGCGTTCAGCCTGGTGGGCCGCGGACGCTGCGAGGCCGGGACTCCGCTGGCCACCCGGCTGGAGTTCGTCGAAGCCGCGAATCGGCCGCGGACCGCCGGGTCCGCGCAGACCGTATCATGGAAGGGGTCCAGCGTCCGGCGCGGCGACACGCCGGAAATGAAGGCGGAGGCCAGATGAGCCAGCAGGCACTGGACCTGCGGAGGTCTATCCAGATCATACGGCGGCACCGGCTCCTGGTGGCCGTCATGACCGTCATCGGCATCGCGCTCGGCTGCGCGTATTCCGTGTACAACCCGCCGAAGCTGACGGCCACCGCGCTGGTGGTGTTCCCGCAGTCGATCCAGAGCTCGAACTCGGCCGCGGCCGCCGCGAACAACGGCGGGACCAACACCTTCACCTCGACGCTCATGGTCATCGCGAGCAGCAACCAGGTGCTGGCCGCCGCGCTGCCTGACGTCCGCCCGGCCACGACGCTCCCGCAACTGCTCAAGGCGGTCAGCGTCAGCAGCGTGACCGGCAACATCATCTCGATCAGCGTGCTAGGCAGCTCCGCTACCGACGCCGAGACGACCGCCAACGCCGTCGCCAACAGCTACGTCAAGTACGTCGACGCGTCGAGCAGTCCCATCGGGAGCCAGTCGGCGAGCATCCTCCAGCCGGCTACCAGCGCGTCCGGCAAAGCACCGGTGGAAGCGCTGATCGTGACCGGGTTCCTCGGCGGCCTGGCCGGCGCGCTGATCGGGATCGTCCTGGCGCTGGCGATCAGCCGCCGGGACCGGCGGCTGCGGGCGCGCGACGAGATAGCCAACTCCGTCGGGATCCCGGTGCTCGCGTCGTTCCCGGTGGCCCGCCCGTCCGACCCCGCGGGCTGGACCCGGCTGCTGCAGGACTACAACCCGGGAGCCGTCCACGCCTGGCGGCTGCGCTCCGCGCTGCGCCGGGTGGGCGTAGAGGACGACATGCTGAGCAACGGCTACGACGGCAGCATGTCGTCGCTCGCCGTGCTGTCCCTCGCCTCCGACCCCGGCGCCCTCGCGCTCGGTCCCCAGCTCGCCGTGTTCGCCGCTACCCTCGGGATCCCGACGACCCTGGTCATCGGCCCGCAGCAGAACGAGCACGCGGCGGCCACGCTGCGCACCGCGTGCGCCGCGCCGCTGCCGGCCTCCGCGAACGGCCGGAGCCGGCTGCGGATCGCCGTCTGCGACGCCGGCGACTTCGACCGGCTGCCCGGCGCCGTGCTGACGGTCGTGGTCGCGGTCGTCGACGGCGATGCCCCGCGGATACCGGACACGATGCGCACGACCCACACGATGCTGGGGGTCTCGGCAGGCGTCGCGACGGCCGAGCAGCTGGCCAAGACCGCGGTGAGCGCCGCCGTCGACGGCCGGGAGGTCATCGGCATCCTCGTCGCCAACCCGGACCCGGCCGACACCACCACCGGCACGGCGCCGCGGCTATCCCGGCCGCACCGGCACCGCGCGCCCACCCGCCTGAACGGGATAACCACGGAGATCAGACGGTGACTGACCCAGACCACGCGATAACGTTCTCCTCTATCCAGGGCAAGGACGGTTCCTACCGGCTGCAGACCGACGGCATCAGCGACGCCTGGACCGACGAATACAGCGCCGATGACGAGCAGCCCACCGTCGACCGGGCCGCGGCGTTCGTCAGCCTGGCCTTCATCACCGGGGCGCTGAAGCGCAGCGCGTGGGTGCTGTGCCTGGCCGCCGTGTTCGGGCTGGTCATCGGGTACGCCCTGTACTCGAGGTACCCGCCGGCCTACTCCGCCAAGACCTCGGTGCTGCTGGCCGGCAACATCAACGCCGACCCCACCCAGCAGTCCGACACCAACGTCGCGCTGGCGGAGAGCCAGGCAGTGGCCCAGCGCGTCATCACCCAGCTCGGCCTGGACCAGAGCGTCGGCAGCTTCCTCGCCGCCTACACCGTCAGCGCGCCCTCGGACCAGGTGCTGGTCTTCCAGGTCAACGCCCCGTCCCTGGGCGCTGCAGTCCAGCGGGCATCGGCGCTGGCCACGGCCTTCCTGCAGTTCCGGGCCCAGTACCTCAACGGCCAGCAGCAGCTTCAGGTGACGCTGGCCCAGCAGCAGGTGACCAAGGACCAGGATACGGTCGCCTCGCTCAACGCGCAGGTCGCCCAGGCCTCGTCCGGTCCGGAGGCCAGGCTTAAGCACCTTCAGGGGCAGCTCAGCAGCGCGCAGACCGCGTTGCTCAACGCCCAGCAGAACGTGAGCAGCGTCATCGACGTCGGGGGAGCCTCCACGGCGGCCATGGTCAAGGGCAGCGAGGTCCTCAACGCGCCCTCCCCGGTGCCGCACAGCTTCAAGCAGAAGCGGATCTTCTACCTCGTGCTGGCGTTCATCGCCGGCCTGGCCATCGCCGCGGCCATCCTCATCATCCGGGCCCTGGTGTCCGACCGGCTGCGCAACCGCGACGACGTCGCCCGCGCGATGGGCGCACCCGTCATGTTCAGCACCGCCGAGGCGGGCACCAACTGGCTGCCGCCGGTGGCCAGGCGACGCCGCATGCCGGCCACCGACGTCGCGCGCCTCGCGGCCCACCTGGACGGCGCCGTCGCCTCGCCGACCCGCAACCGCTTCGCCGCGCTGGCCGTCGTCGCCGTCGACAACGCGCCGGAGGTGGTGCCGGCGGTCCTGGCGCTCGCCACCGGCTGGGCCAGACAGGGGAAGTCGGTCGTCCTGGCCGATCTGTCCCCCGGCGCTCCCGCGGCGCGGCGGCTCGGGGCTCGCGGACCGGGCGTCCACCCGGTCGGTGCCGGCGGAGCGCACCTGATGGTGGCGGTGCCGGGGCGGGACGAGGTGGTGCCCGTCGGCCCCCTGCCGACTCCCTCCCGGCCCCAGTTCGGGCACGTCCATCCCGACGTGGCTGCCGCCTGTGCCTCCGCGGACTACCTGCTCACCCTGCTCACCCTCGACCCGGTGGCCGGCGGGGAGCATCTGACCAGCTGGGCGGAGGAGGCGGTCGCCGTGGTGACCGCCGGGCATTCCTCCTCGACCAGGATCAACGCCGTGGGTGAGATGATCCGGATCGCGGGCGCCCGCCTCGTGTCCGTGGTCCTGCTCAAGGCGGACCAGAACGACGAGAGCCTCGGCGCGCTGGACACGGCGGAGTCCTCGCCGTCGGTGGCGCTGTAGACGGCTGTGACCGATCAGGTCAGGCCACGCGGGCGCAGGTTCCGCCGCCCCGGGCGGCGGACGGTGACCATCGCGCTGGTCCTAGTCGCGGCGTTCTGCGTGGCGACCGCGGTGCTTTTCGTGTGGCCGGCCCAGGGAGGGCCGGCCCGCGTGGACGCGGTCGTGATGCTGGCCGGCGACGGCAACACGGTCGGCACGGCGGTGCAGCTGGCCGACGAGCACCGGGCGCCGGTGCTCGTGATCTCGACCGGGCACGACGGCTTCGGCGACCCGTGCCCGCCGAAGCCGCCTGGCACCAAGCTCATCTGCTTCCAGCCGGACCCGCCCAACACCCGCGGCGAAGCCGCGTACATCGGCCAGCTCGCGGCCCGCTACCACTGGCGCTCCATGATCGTGGTCGCCATCCCGCCTCAGGACGTCCGCGCCCGGATGCTGATCGGGCACTGCTTCGCCGGCTCGATCTACCTGATGAACGGCTCGGTGCCCTGGTGGGACTGGCCGTACCAGATCGCCTACGGGTGGGGATCGCTGGCCAAGGCGCTGATCCAGGGCCGGTCCTGCTGATGACACTGGTCCTGCTGATGGCAGCAACCCGGCCGCTCAAGGGTTTGGCCTGTCCGTATGTACCGGGTAGGGTGGCAGCGTAGCTGTCCTTTTTAGAACTGGAGTACAGGGTGGGCAGGTTCTTCCTGATCCGGAAGCCAAGGCACCGGGGCCACGCCGCCAGATACCTGGCCGGCGGCGGCCTGGCGGTCACGCTGGTGGTCTCGCTGGCGGTCGCGGGCTGCGACAGCCCGTCCGGCTCAGCTAGTTCCCCCGTCCCGGGCAGCCACGCCGTCGGCACCACCACTCCCGCGGCCAAGATGCGGATCTGCGGCCAGCCCGTCCTCGACTCGCCGTACCGGTACGACGGCTACCGGGGTTCCTCGCTCGCCACCTTTGCCAGCGGTGCACACGGATTGCCGACCTACGGCTCGCCGGGCTCGGACTACCCGCAGGCGACCGCAGGTTACATCGTGCCGCCGG
>Ga0335081_10007001_pt1 | contig 17995 bp, 18 predicted proteins | sample Lox_Sample_35_FD_206713 | JGI IMG/M metagenome (GOLD analysis project Ga0335081, IMG submission 206713) | Soil microbial communities from Loxahatchee National Wildlife Refuge, Florida, United States - Lox_Sample_3.5 | ecosystem: Environmental > Terrestrial > Soil > Wetlands | place: USA... | reverse complement strand
CCTTCTCGGCGGCGTCCCTCAGTCTCTCCAGCCCGACGCTCAGCTGGCTCCCCCTCTTGTCCTCCGAGAGTTCGTGCACCTCGTCCACCACGACCCACCTAAGCTTCACGAGGTTCTGCCTGATTCTCCTTCCCACGAGGAGGATCTGAAGTGTCTCCGGGGTGGTGATGAGAATGTCGGGGGGCGCGACGCTCAGGTTGGTCCTTTCGGCCTGCGAGCTGTCTCCGTGCCTCACTCCGAGCCTGATGTCAAAGCGCTTGCACCACCACTGCATCCTATCCAGCATGTCCCTGTTGAGCGCCCTGAGGGGCGTGATGTAGAGCAATTTGGTCCCCTTCTCCCTCGATTCCCCTTCACGGATCATGGCGTCGAGGATTGGGAGGAGCGCTGCCTCCGTCTTGCCTGTCCCTGTTGGTGCCATCAGGAGGGCGTTCTTTCCCGCCCTCACGATGGGGACGAGCTTCTCCTGGGGGTCGGTGGGGGATTCGAAGCCCCGCTCTTTGAGGGCGGCTATCAGAGGGGGCGAGAACATCTGGAACGCGTTCTGCTCTGACATCAGCTGTCCAGCCCCTTTACCTCTGGCAGCTCTGTCGCTCGCAAGAAGCGCCGAAATCCTCCGTCTACCCCAATAAGTTTGCGGTATCTCTTGGCTGACGCCCGGTCGTGGCTTGAAAGTGAACTAGCCGGGCGGAAATCGGCTTAAATAGCGGAGTATAACATACGTTATGGGAGACCTTTGTCTCGACTGATAAGTCCGTATGAAATAGTCTCGAAGTCGGCGCTCCCCGCCCTCCGAGCAATGGTGGCCAAGAGGCTCCAGGAGGAGTTCCACCTCACCCAGCAGCAGGTGGCTAAGAAACTCGGCGTGACCCAGGCCTCGATAAGCAATTACGCCCGCAAGACAAGGGGAATGATGGTGAACCTCGAAGGTGACGCCACGGTGGCGAAGGCGGCCGACAGAATAGCGAAGGAGCTGTCATCTGAGCATCCGGACAACAGGGAGGCACTCAGGTCAATGACAGAGGTCCTTGACTACATCCGCTTCAGCCGCCTGATGTGCAACTTGCATGGAGACCTTGAGCCAGGGTTCCCCACCGAAGGGTGCTATGCCTGTGAAGGCAACTTCACCGGAAAAGATTTTGACAAGCTGAAAGTGCTGGTCGGCAGCTGAACTTGCTTGCCGAGCAGAAACCGGAATGGCTGACGGTTAACCCCCCGAAAGGTCAAAACTACGACAACCTGAGGGGCCTCTTCGGGAAACTGAACCTGCACACCGTGTGTGAGGAGGCCCACTGCCCCAACGTCCACGAGTGCTGGGGAGGCGGGACTGCCACGCTGATGCTGATGGGGGACGTCTGCTCCAGGGCATGCCGCTTCTGCATGGTCACCCCTGGCAAGCCCCAGGGAGCGCTGGACGAGCTCGAACCGGAGAACGTTTCCTTCGCCCTGTCCCAGATGGGGCTGACCTACGTGGTTCTCACTTCCGTCGACAGGGACGACCTTCCTGATGGAGGGGCCGCGCACATCGCCAGGACGATCAGGCTGGTGAAAGAGAGAACTCCAGGCATGCTGGTCGAGGTGCTCATACCAGACTTCCAGGGCGACGTCTGCGATCTGCGGCGCGTGGTGGAAGCGCGGCCGGACGTCATCGCCCATAACATGGAGACAACCCTGTCTCTCACCTCAACTGTCCGTGACCCCAGGGCCAACTACTGGCAGTCGCTTTCGGTCCTCCGGAACGTGAAAAAGCTGAACCGCAGGGTCCACACGAAGTCCTCCATAATGGTGGGGCTGGGCGAGTCCGAAGAGGAGGTCTCACAGGCCATGACACACCTGAGGCAGGCGGACGTCGACTTCCTTACAGTCGGGCAGTACCTCAGGCCCTCGGCCAGGCACCTGAAGGTCGTGGAGTACGTAAGGCCCGAACAGTTCCAACGGTACAGGGCGATTGGAGAAGAGCTGGGGTTTCGCTACGTCGCCTCGGGTCCCCTTGTAAGGAGCAGCTACAGGGCGGGAGAATTCTACATCCGCGCCGCAGTCGAAAGCGACGCGCAGAGTCAGTCTTATATGGCCGCGAAAATGAAAAAACTCGATTGACCGAAGCTGATTTCATGAAAGGCTCCGGGGCGGACGGTGTCCCCCGGGTCTTCAGCGAGGCAGACTTCAACTTCACAAAGCCCGAGGACGTCCTCTACCAGAGGCTCGCCCCGGACGGGACCCTCAGGGGAAAAGATCCCAACCTCGCCCCCCAGACAGTGCTGAGGTTCTACGAGCAACTCGTATTCGGCAGGCTCTTTGACGACAAGGCGAACAACCTCTCGACGCTGAGAGAGATCGGGACCTACGCCCCAGGCAAGGGGCAGGAGGGGTGCCAGGTGGGGGCCGCCAACGCTCTGGAGAAGGGGGACTGGTACGTGCCCATGTACAGGGACTCTGCCGGGATGATCGCCTTCGGCATGCCCCCGAAGAACCTCCTGCTCTACTGGGGAGGGGACGAGAGAGGCATGCACATACCGCCCGAGCTCAACATGCTCCCCATCGCGGTCCCCGTGGCGACTCAGCTGCCTCACGCCGCAGGCCTGGCCATGGCGAAGCGCCTGCAGGGGGAGAAGTCTGTAACCTACGTGGTGACCGGAGACGGGGGCACCTCCAAGGCCGACTTCCACGAGTCTCTGAACTTCGCCGGCGTCAACGAACTCCCAGTGGTCTTCGGCGTCGAGAACAACCAGTGGGCAATCTCAGTGAGGAGGAACAATCAGACGGCTTCGAAGACCATAGCCCAGAAGGCCGTCGCCTACGGCTTCGAAGGGATTCTTGTTGACGGCAACGACGTCATAGCCTCCTACGAGGTGACGAAGTACGCCGTGGAGAAGGCGAGGCGCGGCGGAGGCCCGACGCTCATAGAATACTCTACCTACAGGCTAGGCCCCCACACGACCGCAGAGCTCGTCTCAAACAAGCTCAAGGCGCCGGACGAGGTGGCAGAATGGGAGAAGCGCAGCCCGATAACCAGGTTCGAGAAGTACCTCAGGTCTCGGGGTCTTCTCGACGACAGGTCAAAGGAAGCCATCGCCGCGGCCGCGCAGAAACGGATGGACGAAGCAGTTGCGGCGTACAGAGCCACTCCTGCCCCTGACCCGGCGACCATGTTTGATTACACATATTCGTCGCCGACTGCGGCGCTTGTCGAAGAGCGACTGGACGCGTTCGGCGGAAGGCCCGCCCACCCGACGGAGGCCACTGAGCCTGCACGCGCCGGAGGCAAGCCTGGGGTGAACATCAGGAACGCGGTGAACATGGCCCTCCGCGAAGGGATGGCCCGGGACAGGAGGGTGGTCGTCTTCGGGGAGGACGTTGGCAAGAACGGCGGAGTCTTCCAGGTGACCAGGGGGCTCCAGGACGAGTTCGGACCCGAGCGCGTCTTTGATACCCCGCTTGCCGAGCTCAACATCGGGGGCATCTTCGTGGGATTGTCCCTCGGGGGGATGATACCCGTGGCAGAGTTCCAGTTCGACAGCTTCTCTATACCTGCCTTCGACCAGATATTCGGGCACGCCGCTCGCATGCGGAACAGGACCCGCGGAAGGTACACCACCAGGGGAGTCATCCGTTTCCCCTATGGCGCCGGCATCAGGGCCCCGGAGCTCCACTCCGAGTCTCCCGAGGCCTACTTCTCGCACACGCCGGGACTGAAGGTGGTAATACCATCCAACGCCTACGACGCCAAAGGGCTCCTCTCCTCAGCGCTCCTTGAGCCGGATCCGATCATATTCATGGAACCGAAGAAGATCTACGACTCGCCCAAGATGGAGGTGCCCGAAGCGGAGTACCTGACCCCCATAGGCAAGGCAAGGGTCTCGAGGGAGGGAACGGACGTGACGTTGGTCTCCTACGGGGCCATGATGGTCCCCACGCTCCAGGCGGCCGAGGCATTACAATCGGATTTCTCGGTTTCTGCCGAAGTGGTCGACCTCAGGACCATCTCCCCCATGGACTTCCCGACCGTGCTGGGTTCAGTAAGGAAGACGGGGAGGCTGGTCATTGTGCATGAGGCCCCCAGGAACGTGGGCGTGGGAGCGGAGATAGCAGCCACGGTGGCCGACAGGGCCCTCGACTCGCTCCGGGGGCCGATAAAGAGGGTCACCGGCTTCGACACGGAAGTCCCCCTGGCCAGGCTCGAAGATTACTACGTACCCAACAAGGACAGAATCATGAAAACGGCTGTTGACTTGGTCAACTACTGAGAGGAGCCGGAAAACACTAAAAGGGCTCGCGAGATGCATCTTCTCTAATTCTCCCATGACCTACGAGCTCAAGCTGCCGGACATAGGCGAAGGAGTGGCCGAGGGAGAGATCCTGAAGTGGATGGCCAAGGTCGGGGATCAGATAAGGGAAGACCAGCCCCTTGTCGAGGTCATGACCGACAAGGTCAACGTGCAGATTCCGGCTCCCAGGACGGGCAAGGTGGTGCAAATCCTCGCCAAGGAGGGTGATGTTGCCAAGGTCGGCCAGACAATCATGATCATCGACGATGGAAGCGGTGACGGGGGCGCCTCACCCGAGGCGACCTCCGCCCCCAAGCCCAGCCAGGCTGCCGTTGCGCCTCAGCCACAGCAGGCGCCTTCCTCGCAGGTCCTGGCCACCCCGGCCACCAGGCGGCTCGCAAGAGAGTTGGGGGTGGACATCTCGCAGGTGAAGGGTTCAGGCTCCCAGGGGCGGGTCACTGACGAGGACGTGAAGCGCTTTGCCTCAGGCTCCCGCTCGGGTCCGTCGACCGTAACCGTGCAGGCCCCGCTCACGACCGCTCACGCTGCCGGTCCAAGGGAGGAACTGGTTCCGCTACGGGGGGTTAGGAAGACCATATCCGAGAGAATGCTGAAGTCGCTTCAGACGACCGCCCAGGTCACCCACGTGGACGAGGCTGACATGACGGAGCTCGTTCTTCTGAGGGAGGCTTTCAAGGGGAGCGCAGAGAAGAGAGGCGTCCACCTGACCTTCATGCCTTTCATCATCAAGGCGCTGGTTCCCGCACTGAAGGAATTCCCCTACGTCAACTCCTCCCTGGACGATCAGTCAGGAAACATCGTTTTGAAGAAGTACTACAACATCGGAATCGCCACAGACACCGAACAGGGGCTGATGGTCCCGGTGGTAAGAGACGTGGACAAGAAAGATATCTTCGAACTGGCAGGGGAGATAGAGGTCCTCGCCGACAAGGCTCGGAAGGGCCAGCTTACCCTCGACGAGGTCCGCGGAGGGACTTTCACGATCACGAACGTGGGCGCCATCGGAGGTCTCTTCGCAACGCCCATAGTGAACGCCCCCGAGGTCGCCATACTGGGTCTGCACAAGATAGCCAAGAGGCCCGTAGTCCGGGATGGCAGGGTGGAGATAAGGGACACCACCTACTTCTCCCTCAGCTTCGATCACCGCGTCGTCGACGGTGCGTATGCAGCCCGGTTTGCCTCTCGCTTGATCGAGACGGTCCAGGACACCAAGAAGCTCCTCTCAGAGGTAGTTTAGCACCTCCGCTCAGCAATGTTTAAGCCGTTAAGGAGACGCGAAAGTTCACGAATTGATTGAAGCCGACGTCGCCATCATCGGCGGAGGACCCGGGGGGTACGTCTGCGGCATAAGGGCCGCCCAACTCGGGTTGAAGACCGTGGTCATAGAGGCCGACAGGCTCGGAGGCGAGTGCATCAACTACGGTTGCATCCCCTCGAAGTCGCTCATCACGGTGGCCAAGCTCGCAGACAAGCTGAAAGAGGCGGAGAAGTTCGGCCTCAAATCTTCAGGCGTCTCGGTCGACTTCGTCCAGCTCCAAAAGTGGAAGGGAGAAGTGATCTCCAGGCTAGTTGGCGGCATCGAGCTCCTTCTGAAGGGCTACCACGCAACGGTAGTGAAGGGAGAAGCAGAGGTCGTCTCCAAGGAGAGCGTAGTCGTCACGACCGACCAGGGAAGGGAGGAGATCTCATGCAGGAACCTCGTCCTCGCTACCGGGACTCGGACGTCAAGCCTCCCCGGCCTCGAGTTCGACGGCGACTTGGTGATCGGATCCAAGGAAGGGCTGGACATGAAGAGCGCCCCCAAGCGCCTGATGGTCGTGGGGGGAGGTGCAATCGGCCTGGAGTTCGCGTCTATGTTCCAGAAGCTCGGGAGCGCCATTACCATCGTCGAAATCATGGACCAGCTGCTGCCAGGCAGCGACCCGGACGTCGTCCGTGTGGTCCACAGGAAGCTGGAGTCCCGCGGGGCGAAGATCTACCTGAAGTCGAAGGTACTGAGAATCGACAAGAGGGGTTCCGAGGCGGCGGTAGAGGTCGAGACCCCCGACGGGAGCACAACGGTCGACGTCGACAAAATCCTGGTCAGCGTAGGCCGCAAGCCGAGGACGGAGAAGCTGAACCTCCAGGCCCTCGGTGTGCAGACCGACCCGAGGGGGTACGTCGCCACCGACAACAGGATGCAGACGAACATCCCGGGCGTCTACGCCATAGGGGACCTTAGGGGGCCACCCCTGCTGGCCCACAAGGCTTCGAGGGAAGGGGTAGTCGCCGCCGAGGTCATAGCCGGGATGCCTTCAGCGGCCGACTGGAAGGTCGTCCCCGACGCAGTCTTCTGCGACCCCGAAGTATCAAGCGTAGGGTTGACTGAGGCAAAGGCTGTCGAGGCGGGGTACAAGGTGAGAAGAAGCAGATTCCAATTCGCAGCCCTCGGGAGGGCGCTCACCGCAGGCGAGCCGGAAGGTTTCGTGAAGGTGATCTCCAACGAGGATGACGGTCTGGTGTTGGGCGTCCAGATTGTCGGTCCCGAAGCCTCCGACCTGATAAGCGAGGCGGCCCTCGCCATCGAAATGGGCGCAACTGTGGAGGACATCGCGCTCACAATTCATCCTCACCCGACATTCCCCGAAGCCATCATGGAAGCGTCCGAATCCTCGGCCGGCCGACCGATACACCAGTTGAAGACATGAACGCCTTTCTCCTTGACTTCGGCAGGATGGAGTACGGGAAGGCCCTGGAACTGCAGAAGGAGCTCGCAGCCAGGCGCTCCAGAGGCGAAATCCCGGATTCATTGATCCTCGTTGAACACGAGCACGTCATTACTCTCGGGCGGAAGACGACGCCCTCGAACTTCAGGCCCCAGAACATCCCTGTCTTCGAGGTAGAGCGCGGGGGCGACGCCACCTATCACGGCCCGGGCCAGCTCGTGGGGTACCCCATTGTTCTCCTCGCCGATCACGATGTCAGGCGCCACGTCAGGAGCATGGAGGAAGCCATCATCCGCACCGTCGGCGCCTACGGGATCGAGGGCGAGAGGCTCGAAGGCCACCCGGGGATCTGGGTGAAAGGGAAGAAGCTCGCTTCCATCGGGGTCGCCGTGACCGACTGGGTGACCTACCACGGGATGGCCCTGAACGTGAACACGGACCTGGCGTACTTCGACCTCATCCGCCCCTGCGGCATGGACCCGTCCACAATGACCTCCATGCAGAAGGTCACTGGCCACCCCCTGCCCTTCGATGAAGTGAAGGCGAAGTTCGCGCGGGAGTACTCGTCAGTCACAGGGATGGTTCTGGTTCACCAGCGTCTCGTGACCCCTGATTAGGCGACAAAGATTTAGGCCGCGCCGGGCCGGCGCCAACCATGCCCAAGAAGCGGACGTCCCCTGCAACGAAGAGACCGGTCAAGAAGATTACCTATGTGACTCTCATGGCTGACGAGAGCATCAACCCGAAGTTTGATGACGCGCTAAGGCGGTTCGAGTCGAAGCTCGGCAGAGCGTATCCGATGCACATCGGTACGCGGGAGGTCTACTCCGACGCGGGACAGTTCGAGCACCGGAGCCCCATAGACACATCCATCGTCGTCGGGAAGTTCCAGGTCGGCACCCGGGAGCACGCCAAGGCGGCGGTCGAGGCAGCCAAGGAAGGGTTCGAAGGCTGGAGCGCCGAGCCATGGCAGGAGAGGGTGAAGGTACTCGAGAAGTACGCCAGGCTGATAGACGAAAGGAAGTTCGACATCGCCGTAGGAATCACCTACGAGGTGGGGAAGAACAGGCTCGAGGCCCTCGCCGAGTGCTGGGAGGCCATCGACGCAGTGAAGTACTACGCCGGCGTCATGAGGAAGGAGAAGGGGTACACCGTCAAGATGGGTCCCGGAGGCCCAGGGGAGCACAACATAGACGTGCTGAAGCCCCACGGCGTCTGGCCTGTGATCTCCCCGTTCAACTTTCCCTTCATGCTGGCCAACGGCATGGCGATGGGCGCCCTGATGACTGGGAACTCGGTCATCCTGAAGCCGACGAGCGAGGCTCCGCTGACGGGGTACATGCTCTACAAGCTGTACGCCGATGCGGGGGTCCCGCCGGGGGCCGTGAACTACGTCACCGGCCCGGGCTCCAACTTCGAGGACGAGTTCGTCACGAACCCCGGCGTTGCAGGCCTGGCGTTCACAGGATCCAAAGACGTGGGCATGCGACTCTTCCGCAGGTTCCACACTGAGCAGGACTACCCCAAGCCCATACTACTCGAAATGGGGAGCAAGAACCCGACCATCGTTACAGCAAAGGCGGACATCCCCAAGGCGGTCGAGGGGACGGTACGCGCGGCCTTCGGGTACAGCGGGCAGAAGTGCAGCGCGACGTCGAGGGTCTACGTGCAGAACCAGATCAAGGACAGGTTCTTGGCCGCCCTCAAGGAGAGGGTCGCGAGAATCTCCGTCGGGGACCCCCGGGCCAAGGAGACGTTCATGGGCCCAGTGATCAACCAGAAGGCGGTCGAGACGTTCCAGTCTGCTGTGACTTTGGCGAAACAGTCCGGAGCGCGTCTGGTCGCCGGCGGGAACGTGATCAAAGACGGCGGGATGAAGAACGGCTTCTACGTGACCCCCACGGTGGTCGCCGACCTGCCGGAGGACCACAGCCTGGTGAAGCAGGAGCTGTTCGTCCCATTCGTCGTGGTCAATGGCTGCGATACCGTTGAGGAAGCAATCGACAGGTCCAACGCCACGGAGTATGGCCTCACCGCCGGCATCTTCACCAAGGACAAGAAAGAACAGGAAGAGTTCTTCGATGGCATCAAGTTCGGCGTCACATACTCAAACCGCAGCGGCGGATCGACCACCGGGGCCTGGCCTGGCGCCCAGTCCTTCACCGGCTGGAAAGCTAGCGGCGTGACAGGGAAGGGCGTCGGGAGCCCGTACTACCTTCTGACCTTCCTGAGGGACCAGTCGCAAACCAGGGTAGAGTAATCCAGAGTATCGCGCGGAAGGGAATCGGCCGGCTACTTCAGCGGGACGTAGAGGCTGGAGCGGCTGGCTCCGATCCCCGGAGTACCGTGCACTACCTTCTTGTTGGTGATGACGTACTCTCCCAGGTACCTCCCTATCATCTCGGGCTTTACTACGAGAGGGACGAACTCCCGCCCATTGTGAACCGAGATGGTGAGCCCCACCATGGTCGGAAGAACGATCATGTCCCGGGCATGGGTCTTGATTTCCCCCTGAATCTTCCCATCTTTCATTGCCCTGGCGTCCTCCAGGAGCTTCCTCTTCTCCTCAGAGACCCCCCTGTTGAGGGACCGTCTCGCCCTCGAAGGGAGGAGTTCCAGCAACGCCTCGGTGGACATTGAGTTGAGCTCCTCGAGGCTCTTCCCCCTGTACCTGAACTCCTTCGGCATCTACTTGGAGACCTCTGCGCTGGTCCTGGCCAATCTCTTTCTTCCTGTCTTCCTCGGCGCTATTAACCCTACCTTCCTTCCAGGAGGCGCGTTCCTCGATGTGCTCGTTGACTTACCTGGGTGCTGATGCCTTCCGCCACCGAACGGGTGGTAGACGACCGCCATGGCGATCCCCCTCATCCTCGGGTAGACGCGCCCTGCGGCCCTCATTGCGTGATGCCGCGCGCCGGCCGTCAGGAACGGCTTCTCCCTTCTGCCGCCTCCTGCCACCTCCCCCACGGTGGCCATGCACCTGTCACTGATCAGGATGTTCTTCCCCGACGGGAGCTTGATTATGGCGCGGCCGTTCGCCTTCGAGAAGAGCACGGCCGAGGTCCCGGACGCCCTGACGAAGCGTCCGCCGTCCCCGGGCCTCAGCTCGACGTTGCAGATGCGGGTCCCTTCGGGCATGCTCGCAAGGGGCAGCACGTTCCCATCGTGAACCTGCGCCGCGGAGCCCATGGCGACCTGGTGCCCTACCGCCATGCCTGCCACCGCAGGAACGTAGGCATACCTGTCCCCTTCAAGCCTCAGCTGTGCAAGGGGGGCGCTCCTCCCCCTCTCGTCGAGAATGGCTGTGATGGTAGCTGCGCCTGCCTGATTTCCACCGATTCTCGGGTACCCAACGGGCGCAATCTTACCCTTGCTCGGCGCCCTGAACTGGATCCCTGCTTTCCCGCGCCTCCGCTGGAGTATTCTCTTACCCATGGTCTACACAAGCCCCAGTTTCGTCGCAAGCTCGGCCGCCTTCCCCTCTTCGGATAGGCGGACGAAAGCCTTCTTCCCCCTGATGGTCCTGGAAGTGTTCACGGTACCCACCTTGACCTCGTACAGTGCCTCCACTGCGTCAGCTACTTGGCTCTTGGAGACCCTGTCGTCGACTATGAAGCAGAGCTTGTTCTCTCTCTCGATCTGGTCGAAGGTCCTTTCGGTGACATAGGGCCTCTTCAGGATCTTCTGGGCATCTTCGAGCCTCACGCTACGCCGCCACCTCCTTCGTCCTTCCTTCGAGGGCGCTGAGAGCGGACTCAGTCCAGATGGTGAGCCTGCCAGGGACGCCTCCCGGCGCGAGGTCCAGGACGCTCACGTCCTGCACGCGCGCAACCTGGACGCCCGGAATCCCCCCTGCGGCTTTCCCCACCCCTCTATCGCTGATGATCACGATCAAAGGTCCAACCCCGCCTCTGTACACCCTCCCTCTCAGCCTCCTCTTCCCGGAGTTGCGCTTGGTGCGTGCGTCGACCCTTTCCAGCTCCGCCTTCAGGTCAACCTTCTCCAAGAACGATACCAGATCAGACGTCTTTTCGACCGTTTCGATCTCGTCGGCCACGACCATCGGCAGCGCCGGCTTCTTCACCCTGTGCCCCCGGGCTTTCACCGCGTCCAGGTTGGCGGTGTAGGCTATCGCCGAATCTGTTGCGAGCCTCCTCTCCTTCCTGTTCACGCCGAAGTGGATGACCTTCTCAGACCTCGGGGGGTGCGGCAGCCTCCCCTTCACCACGCTGGCGACGCCCCCGGCCAGCCCTCCGCGGGGGTACCTGTCCCCCTTCACCCTCGGGATTCTGGAGCGGCCCGTGCCGGTCGGCGGGCTGTGGGTCTCGGCGGTGGTCCTTTCGCCCGCCATTGGGTCCCTCCCCTTGGGCTGGAAGCCGTGCGACCCGACGAGCCAGAAGACCCGCTTCACCAGATCGGACCTCAGTTCCGTCGAGAATACCTCCGGCACCTCGACCTCGCCTGCTGGCTTGCCGTTGAGCCCGACAACCTCGGTCTTCACGGCTGGCGCTTCCTCCCCATGGTGCTCACTTCAATCACCTGTGGCGGAGCCTGGTTCTTCACGACCCCCCTCTCCTTCATCCTTACCAGCACGAACCTGCGCGCCGGCCCGGGCACTGATCCCCTGATCACCGCGTATTCCCCTGCCACATTGCCGAAGTGCTCGAACCCTCCCGGGGGCGTTATGGGGTTCGCGGTGGCGTCCCCCACCATCAGGATTCTCTTCCCTGTCTCGGTCCTCTGATGGAATCCCATCTGGCCAGCCCTGGCTATCGTGTACATCACCGCTGCAGGGTGCCAGGGGCCTATCACCGCGACGGCACGGACGCTCTTCCTCGACTTGTGCTGCTTCCGCTTGACCCCGAACCTGGTTATCGGGCCCTCGAACCCCTTCCCCTTCGTAATCCCCAGGACATCCACGTACATCCCGGCCTTGAACACGTCCGTGAACTTCACTTTCTTCCCGATAAGGCCGTGCACGAACTCGGCCTGCGCCTTCAGGTCCCCCCCGGAGACGCCGACTTCCAGGACTACGGGCTTCTTCTGCGACAGACCCACGTCCCTGGGGACCGAAGATACCACAGCTGCCACCCTGGCTGCCCTGTCGAGCGGCAGCTTGTCGACAGGCGTCTGGCTTGCCTGCTTCACATCGGCAATGGCCAAGTCTTGACCGTTCTCGTGGCCGTAAAGCCTCAGGCCCACGACCTGGGCGTCAGGGAGGGTGAGCACGCTGGACAGGTTGAACAGGGGCTTCCCGAAGTTTGGGGTCTTCGCCCTGTCGTCCACCGTTATGACGTGGGCCGTCCCTGCCTTGTAGCCGGGGAATCCGAGGAGTACCGGCTTCTCAGCCTGTAGCTTGGGCCACGTCCTTATTCTTGGGACGAAGCTCTTGGCTCGCCCTCTCGGCCTGTATGCAAGACTACCTCTACGGGGCGCAGAATACTTACGGTGACCCAATTCACGCTAAACCTTTCCGGTGGCCCGTTTTGCGGTTCGCACTTAAGCTTTCTGAGAAGAAAGGAGGCCCACGATCCCCAGGCTGACGAGGATCGCCTCCTCCGTCCTCACCGTTTCAACCTGCTGCTCGGGAAAGAGGTTCACCACGTAGTCCACCCTGCGGGGGAGGTCACGCCCCATTATGTCGAACAGACCACTCGACGGGGAACCGAAGATCAGCTTCACTCCCTGCGCGCTCTGCAGAGACGACCCTAGCCTGCCCAGCTCGTCTGCGATGGGGGTGCCGAACCTCGATGTCGCGATCTTAAGCCCAAACCTGGGATCGGAGAGCACCTCCGCAGTGGCTTTGGCCTCCACCGAGTATCCCCAGTAGGGGCCAGCTCTCTCCTTTGGCAGCAAGTCGGCAAGCGGCGGCTTCAGAGACGCGACCCTCACGGTCACCCTTCGCCCCGGGGGAGACTTCTGTCTGAGCTTCGGCGCGACCTCGAGACCTATGTCCACGGTGCCGTCGGCGTTGACCACCCCCTCACGGACCTCCCCAATCGCGAGCCTTTCTGCCGGAATCCTTGCCTTGTGCGAAGGGATTCGGAGAGGAGGGAGCATCCCTGCGTACCTCAGCTCCTCGTCCAGGGGGAAAAGCCTCTTCCTGAGGTACTGCGGAGTCTCCAGGTACTCCAGGACCTTACGCACCACCTTCTCCTCTCCCTTCTCCTTCGGATCCCCGAAGACCTCGATGATATCTACACCGTAGATGGCGCATGCCCTGGCGATGACGCCGAGCTTGGCCGTCTTCTCGCGCAGGGACTCTTTGTCCTCGAGCACGGTGTCAGGCAGAGATATTGCAATCCTCTTCCCCAGAAGCGCCAACGACCCGAGCAGCGAAGCGCGTTAATTCAGCTTTGTCCTAAGGGCCGCAGGGATGCAACGCACATGAACTTGTTCCCGGCGGCCCTGAACCTATGACGGAAGAGAAGAAGCATCGTAGGTCAACGTGGATCTACTCCGTCTTCCCCGTCTCCATGGCCACCGGCCCTGTCGGGACCATGGTCCAGCTCTACCTGATCTACCTCAACGGCCAGGCTCTAGGGACAATCTACGGCAGCCTGGCTTCTGCGATCTACAACGGGGCCAGCATCCCCGCGGCCCTTTTCTGGGGGGTCGCCACGGACAGGCTGCACAAGAGGAAGGCACTGGTTGCCCTCAGCTACGCGCTGGTGGCGATTGCGCTCGTGTCATACTTCTTCGACAGGACGACCTATGGCACCATTTCCCGCTACGGGGCGATTTCCTTCGTCTCCGTCGCGTCGGCCACGCCTCTCAACCTACTCATAATGGAGACGGAGCAGAAAGGGAAGTGGGCCCACGCCTTCGCGAGCCTATCGCTTGTGGGCAGCGCAGGCAACGTCGCCGGGCTCGTAATCAGCACCCTCTGGACCCAGTTCTTTCCGAGCGAACTAGTCCTCCTGTTCGTACCCATGGGCGCATTCGCCCTTTCGTCGGCTGGGCTGGCGCTCGCGCTGATACAGGAGCCCGAGTTCGTCCTGGAGAGGGAGACCGTCGCACTGAGGAAGCCGAGCTTCTTCAGCAGACTCCGCGCCAACCCTGTCTTCTTCATCGGCATCCCCTCTGGGTCAGACTTCAAGCGCGCCTTCAGGGGGCTTCGCTCGAGCCTCACCAGCTACGTCCCGCTCTTCTATATCTCCACGATTCTGTTCTACATCTCTGCCGGGCTGTTCAACACTTCATTCGTACCTGCGATGCACTTCTTCTCTATGCCCGACCAGGAGGTCTTCGGCGTCATCCTCGCCGGCATGGTGGTCCAAACACTCGCCTTCCAGAGGGCGGGCGACTTCGTGAACAAACGGAGTCTGATCACATCCTCCGTCCAGGGCCTCCTCCTTCGGGGATGGTCCTACTTCGCGATTGGGGTCGCCGCGTTTCTTGTCTCCGGTCCCCTCTTTGCGCTATCGGCCCTGCTGCTCTATCCCCTCGCAGGAGGCGTTGCCTACGCCGTCTACTACACCTCCTCGAACACGATGATGTTCAACACCGTGAAGGGAAAGACGGCCGGCTCAGCACTGGGCGTCTACTCGGCTGTCGTGGGACTGGCAACCATGGCCGGCTCCTTCGCGTCCGGATTCATCTCTGTGTATGTCGGCTACTACACAACTTTCATGCTCGCAGGAATTGTCCTGTTTGTCACGCTGGGCGTCGTTTCAAGGCTTCCTAGGCCCCTGGTGCCTGACGAGGGAGTCCACCAGTAGGGCAAGACCTATATTCGGCCTGCAAGAGTGAAGGACTACGCGGTAACAGTGACGGGGACCTCGCCAGCGGGAACGACGCGGTCCGGGACAGCCAACATTCACGTCTACGACTTCGGGATAACAGCTGCGGTCTCCCCTGCGAGTCCAGCATACGCCTGCACATTCACGCCGGCACCATGTCTTTACGTGCTGAGCACTGGTTCCAACTGGTATGGCGTCAACGCACAGCTGCTCCCAGGCTCGTCCGTAATCGGGTTGCCGCAGGTGGGCCTGACCCTTACGGGAGCCCCCTCAGGGACGCTTTACAGTTACACCCCAAACCCAGGCACCCCCACTTTCGCGTCGAACCTTACCCTGACCACCACGAACACACTCCCAGGGAGCTACACCCTCACCGTCATGGCGACGGATAGCAGACCCGAAGGAGGGTTCCGATCCATCCCGGTCTCGCTCGTGGTCGTGACACCTCAGCAGGCACTGCAGCTCGTTCTCAACCAGGTAAGCGCCTTCCAAGCGGGCGGAGCTATCAACAAGGGACAGGCGAACGCCCTCACGGTAAAGCTGGACCAAGTCATAGCTTATCTAAATTCGGGGAATACCAAGAACGCCTGTCTTCAGATGAGTGCCTTCAGCAACAAAGGTTTCCTGACGCCGCAGGAGAGCAGCCTATTGTTGGGCGGGCCCTTGGGCGTCTACGCTGTGATGAAATCGCTTTCGTGCTAGGTCAACCACTGCCCGGTCCGAGCCCTTCTGGGCTATTTCAAAGTGGACTGGGGGGGATTCGAACCCCCGACCTCTCCCAGTCTGGATTTCTTTGCCAAGGGATTGGACGATTGGCTCTGTATCCTACCAGACTAGACGACCAGCCCGATGGGATACTGGCCGCCAAACCAACCTTAATACTCTTTAACCATCTTCAGCTAGATACGCTTCACTCACGAGTGCCTAATGGCATGAAGCAAAGGTGGAATACTGCTGCTTCCTATTCTCAGCCCAAAGGTTAGCTAATTATCCTCTCAACCGGCATTCTCGCTTCTGGAAATCGTCTCCGGGCTTAATAGCGAAACAGACGATTGGGTACGAGTCTGACATGGAATTGGTGCTCAAAGGTGAAGGGCCCCTGCTGGGGTGGCACGACCCGGACGAACAGCGGAAGTGGATCCGGGACAACAAGCCCAGGCGAATGACGGACAAAAGGATGGAGCTCAGGCAGGCTGTCTCCAAGTTCGTCAGGGACGGAGACCTCCTTGCGATGGGAGGGTTCGGCCACGTAAGGGTCTCGATGGCGGCCATATACGAAATGATTCGGCAAAAGAAGAGGGACATCACGCTTTCGGGGAAGACGGCGACCCACGACTGCGACCTGCTGCTTTCCTCGGGGGTCGTGAGCAGGATAGAAGTGGCCTACTCCTTCGGACACGAGCTCAGAGGTCTTTCCCCTGCGTCTCGACGGATGGTGGAGCAGGGTCGCGTCCAGGTCCTCGGCGAGGTGTCCAACGCAGGCATCCAGTGGCGCTTCAAGGCGGCCGCCATGGGGCTTCCCTTCCTGCCCGCCCGGGTGATGCTCGGCTCCGAGACGTTCACGAAAAGCTCCAGCCTTGTCGCCAAGGATCCTTTCAGCGGGAAGAATGTGCTGCTCGTCCCCGCCTGCTATCCAGACGTGTCGTTCGTCCACGTCCACAGGTGCGACAGGTTCGGCAACGCCCAAGTCGACGGCGTTAGCATCATGGACTGGGACCTGGCAAGGGCCGCACGGAGGCTCGTCTTGACCACGGAGGAGATTGTCGATGATGAAGTCATCAGGAACGAGCCCTCGAAGACCATGATCCCCTTCTATTGCGTTGACGCGGTGGTAGAGGTCCCATACGGCTCCCACCCTGCGAACATGCCCTTCCTCTACTACTCCGACGAAGACCACATCGGCGAATGGCTGAAGGTCTCCAGAACAGACGCCGGGACGGAGCAGTACTTCCAGAAGTACGTCCACGGCGTGAAGGACTTCGGCGGATACCTTGAGCTCGTCGGGGGTCAGAAGAGGATGGACAGGCTGAAAGAAATAGAGCTGCTGAAGGCGCGCACCACGGCGCCCTGGGCGGAGTGAGCCCGATGCAGAAGCAGTCCTTCTCTCCGGTGGAGCAGATGGCTTCGGTCACCTCGAAGATAATAGAGGACGGCGCAACTGTTCTCACCGGCTCCGGTCTGCCGATGATTGCGATGGCGCTCGCACTGAGGACCAGGACGCCCAACGTGACCATCATATTCGAGGCAGGCGGAATCGCCCCCCAGATCCCCGTACTACCGATATCCGTGAGCGATTCACGGACTTTCCACAGGGCCATAATGGCGACCAGCCTCGACTGCGTCATGAGCACTGCTCAGCAGGGGTACGTCGACTATGGGATGCTGGGTGCCGCCCAGATAGACATGTATGGCAACATCAACACCACGGCCATCGGGCCCTACGAGAGGCCCAAGGCAAGGCTGCCCGGGAGCGGCGGCGGGAACGACGTGGGCTCGCTCTGCTGGAAGACAATCATAATCATGCAACAGGACAAGAAGCGCTTCTCCAGGAAACTCGATTTTCTCACGACTCCGGGGTACCTCGACGGTCCCGGCGCTCGAGAGCGGGCCGGGCTCCCCGAAGGCACGGGGCCCTACCGAGTGGTGACCCAGCTGGGGGTCATGGGATTCGATGAGGCGACGAAGCGCATGAAACTGCTCGCCGTCCACCCGGGCGTCACCATCGACGACGTAAAGGCAAACACTGAGTTCGAGTTGATTGTGCCCCCGGAGGTCTCTGTGACAAGCTTACCCACCCGGGAGGAGATACGGCTGCTCCATGAAGAGATAGACCCGTCCCATTTCGTCATCAGGTAGTCCGTCAAGTCGCCTGTGTGGTGCCAATCCTTATCTGCTGAACCTCGGCGTCTTCGGGCATGTCGGTACCGTTCGAGGCCTTCAGCCAGCTCGACATCAGATTGGGCAAGGTGATAGAAATCGAGGACATGCCTCAGGCTCGGAAGCCGATGTACAGGCTCAAGATTGACGTCGGGGACGGCACCCCAAGGCAGTGCGTCGCGGGGATCAAGGGCTCCTATTCGAAGGAGCAACTGAGGGGGAAAACGGTAGTGGCCATCGTGAACCTCCCGCCCAAGTCCGTGGTTGGCGTTCTCTCTGAGTGCATGCTTCTCGCGGCCTTCGACGACGGGGGGGCCTCTCTGCTGTCCCCTGACAAAGATCTCCCCGTAGGGACCAAGGTCGGCTGAGGATTCTCGGCAACCTT
>Ga0335081_10007000_pt1 | contig 17996 bp, 21 predicted proteins | sample Lox_Sample_35_FD_206713 | JGI IMG/M metagenome (GOLD analysis project Ga0335081, IMG submission 206713) | Soil microbial communities from Loxahatchee National Wildlife Refuge, Florida, United States - Lox_Sample_3.5 | ecosystem: Environmental > Terrestrial > Soil > Wetlands | place: USA... | reverse complement strand
AAGGAAAAAGCGACGACGCGTATAATTTCCGCGTCGTCACGACAAGAGCCAATAGCATGGCCGGCCACAGCAAGTGGGCGAACATCAAGCATCGCAAGGCGGCGAGCGACGCCAAGCGCGGCAAGATCTTCTCCCGCCTCATCCGCGAGATCACCGTCGCGGCGAAGCTCGGCGGCAGCGACCCGGACGCCAATCCGCGCCTGCGGCTGGCCGTCGACAAGGCGACGGACAACAACATCCCCAAGGATACTATCGAGCGCGCGGCCAGGCGCGGCGCCGGCGAGACGGAGGGCGCGAACTACGAGCAGGTGCGCTACGAGGGCTACGGCGTGCACGGCGCGGCGGTGATCGTCGACTGCCTGTCGGACAACCGCACGCGCACGGTCGCCGACGTGCGCCACATGTTCACGCGCCACGGCGGCAATCTCGGCACCGACGGGTCGGTCGCGTTCCTGTTCAAGCACTGTGGACAGCTCGTGTTCGCGCCCGGCACGGACGAAAATCGTCTGATGGACGTGGCGCTGGAAGCCGGCGCAGAGGACATCGTGGACAACGACGACGGCTCGATCGAGGTGATCACTGCGCCGGGCGATTTCGTCGCCGTGCGCGAGGCGCTCGCCAAGGCGGGAATGAAGCCTGCCTTGGCCGAGGTCACGATGAAGCCGGCGACCGAAGTGCTTCTCAAGGGCGACGACGGCGAGCGGATGCAGAAGCTTCTCGACGACCTGGAATCGCTCGACGACGTGCAGGAGGTGTACACCAACGCCGTGATCGAAGGCGCCGAGTGAAACCCGCCGCGGCCGCCCCGCGCCGCATCCTCGGCATCGATCCGGGGCTTCGAGCCACCGGGTTCGGCCTGATCGTCGCCGCCAACGGTCGGCTCCACTACGTCGCGAGCGGCTGCGTGCGCAACCGCGAGGGCGAGCTGCCCGAGCGCCTCGGCGTCATCGTGCGCGATCTCGCCACCGTGATCGTCGAGCACCGCCCGACAGAAGTCGCGGTCGAGAAGGTCTTCGTCAACGTCAACGCCCGCTCCACGCTGCTGCTCGGCCAGGCGCGCGGCGCCGCGATCTCGGCCGCCGTGCTCGCCGAGCTGCCGGTCGCCGAATACACCGCACTCCAGGTGAAGCAGGCGGTGGTCGGGCATGGCAAGGCGGCGAAGGAGCAGGTCCAGGAGATGGTTCGCCGTCTCCTCGGGCTCGCCGCCGCGCCGTCCGCCGACGCTGCGGACGCGCTCGCCTGCGCGATCTGCCACGCGCACGGCGGGACGGGCCTTCGCGGCCTCGCGCGCCGCGGCTATCGCGTGCGCGGCGGGAGAATCCTCTAGGCCGCTCGGGTGCGCGTGCGATAATTCGGACGCTCGTCGCTTCGTCCCGATCATGATCGGCCGCCTTTCCGGAACGCTGGTGGAGAAGAATCCGCCGCAGATCCTGCTCGACGTGCGGGGCGTGGCCTACGAGCTGGACGTGCCGATGAGCACCTTCTACAACCTGCCCAATCCCGGCGAGGCGCTCACGCTCTTCACGCACCTGGTCGTGCGCGAGGACGCGCATCTGCTGTTCGGGTTCGGCTCCGAGACCGAGCGCCGCGCCTTCCGGCAGCTGATCCGGATCAGCGGCATCGGCGCGCGCACCGCGCTCTCCGTGCTCTCGGGGCTGTCGGTGGTGGAGCTCGCGCAGGCGGTGACGGTGCAGGACACCGGACGGCTCACCCGTATCCCGGGCATCGGCAAGAAGACCGCGGAGCGGCTCCTGCTCGAGCTAAAGGACAAGCTCGGCGCGGACGTCGCGGTCGCGGCCGCGGCCGGCGCCGGCCGACCCGCGCCGGTAACGGCGGATGTACAAAACGCGCTGGTCGCGCTCGGCTACAGCGACAAGGAAGCCGCGCACGCCGTGAAGCAGCTCCCCGAGGGCATCGCGGTCGCCGAAGGCATCAAGCAGGCGCTCAAGATTCTGGCCAAGGCATGAGGGCCGCACGATTGCTTAGATCATGATCGAGAGCGAACGCCTGATCGCCGCCGCGCCGGCGAGCCCGCAGGAGGAAGCGCTCGAGCGCACGCTGCGGCCGCGCGCGCTGGCCGACTACGTCGGGCAGGAGAAGGTGCGCGCTCAGCTCGCGATCTTCATCGAGGCGGCGGTCAAGCGCCGGGAATCGCTCGACCACGTACTCCTGTTCGGGCCGCCGGGCTTAGGCAAGACCACGCTGTCGCACATCATCGCCCACGAGATGGGGGTGAACCTGCGGCAGACGTCGGGGCCGGTGCTCGAGCGCGCCGGCGATCTCGCCGCGATCCTCACCAATCTCGAGCCGCGCGACGTGCTGTTCATCGACGAGATCCATCGGCTGTCGCCGGTCGTCGAGGAGATCCTCTATCCCGCGCTCGAGGAGTTCCAGATCGACATCATGATCGGCGAGGGACCGGCGGCGCGCTCGGTGAAGCTCGACTTGCCGCCGTTCACGCTGGTCGGCGCCACCACGCGCGCCGGGATGCTCACCAACCCGTTGCGCGACCGCTTCGGGATCGTGGCGCGGCTCGAGTTCTACAGCGCGGAGGAGTTGACGCGCATCGTCGCGCGCTCGGCGCGGCTCCTCGACATCGCACTCGATGCCGACGGCGCGCTCGAGATCGCACGCCGCTCGCGCGGCACACCGCGCGTGGCCAACCGGCTGCTGCGCCGGGTGCGCGACTACGCCGAAGTGCGCGCCGCGGGGCGCATCAGCCACGACGTCGCGGACGCCGCGCTGTCGATGCTCGACGTCGACGCGTCGGGCCTCGACCTCATGGACCGCAAGCTCCTGCGCTGCGTGCTCGACAAGTTCGCCGGCGGACCGGTCGGCGTCGACAACCTCTCCGCCGCAATCGGCGAGGAGCGCGACACCATCGAGGACGTCCTCGAGCCGTTCCTGATCCAGCAGGGATTCCTGCAGCGCACGAGCCGCGGCCGCGTCGCGACGGCGCTGTCGTATCGGCACTTCGGGCTGGTCCCACCCGCGGCCGCTGGGGAGCTCTTCGCGAGCGAATGAGCTTTCGCTGGCCCGTGCGCGTCTACTACGAGGATACCGACGCCGCCGGCGTCGTCTACTACGCCAACTACCTGCGCTACCTCGAGCGCGCGCGCACCGAGTGGCTCGCCTCGCTGGGGATCACGCTCAGCGCGCTGGAGCGTGAGCACGGCGCGGTGTTCGTCGTCCATCGCCTGGAAATCGAGTACCGGGAGCCGGCGCGCTTGTACGACGCGCTGGAGATCACCGTCGACCCGATCGAGATCGGCAGGAGCCGGCTCGTGGCGGCGCAGGACGTGCTGCGCGGGAAGGCCGCGCTCGCGCGCTCGCGCGTCACGCTGGCTTGCCTCGCGCGCGGGAGCTGGCGCCCGGCGCGCATTCCGGCCCCGGTGGCCGAACGAATGGAGGTCCGAGCGTGAATCTGCATCCCGATCTGTCGTTCGTGGCGATGGTGGTGCACGCGAGCGTCGTCGTACAGGCGGTCATGGCGCTGCTGCTCTTGGCCTCGCTGTGGTCCTGGTGGCAAATCTTCCTGAAGCTCTTCGCGCTCCGGCGCGCCTCCCGCGACACCGACCGCTTCGAGGACGACTTCTGGAAGGGCGGCGATTTGAACGAGCTCTTCCAGCGCGCGACGCAGAACCGAGGCGGCGGACTGGAGCGCGTGTTCTCTTCGGGATTCCGCGAATACGCCAAGCACCGCCGCCAAGGCACATCGGTCGGCGCGACGATGGACAGCGCCCGGCGCGCCATGCGCGCGTCGTTCCAGCGCGAGATCGACGCGCTGGAGGCCAATCTCTCGGGCCTCGCGACCGTCGGCTCGGTGTCGCCCTACGTGGGCCTGTTCGGCACGGTCTGGGGCATCATGAACGCGTTCCGGGGCCTGCAGAACGTGAGCCAGGCCACCCTCGCGCAGGTCGCGCCCGGCATCGCGGAGGCTCTCATCGCCACCGCGATCGGGCTGTTCGCGGCGATCCCGGCGGTGGTCGCCTACAACCGCTACACCCACGACGTGGACCGGCTCGCCACCCGCTTCGAGACCTTCATCGAGGAGTTCACCAACATCCTGCAGCGCCAGGGTTGAGGACGAACGCCATGGCCCGACCCCGCAAGTCGATTCATCAGATCAACGTCGTCCCTTACATCGACGTGATGCTGGTGTTGCTGGTCATCTTCATGATCACGGCGCCGCTGATCAATCCCGGCGTGGTGGAGCTGCCGAGCGTGGGCCGGGAGCTCACCTCGCCGGTCGAGCCGCTCAAGGTCTTTCTGCGGACCGACCAGACGCTGCTGCTGCAGGAAGGCGCGACCGCGCCGATCCGTGTGTCGCGCGATGAGCTCGTGAGCCGCATCCGCGAAGCGCAGGCGAGGAATGCCGATCGGGCGGTCGTCATCGCTGCCGATCGAGCCGCGCGCTACGAGGATGTCGTGCGCGTGCTGGACCTTCTGCAGCAGAAGGGCGTGCGCAGAGTGGGCTTGCTTCTGCGGCCGTCGCCTCAGTCGAAATAAACCGATGCCTCCTTCGCGCGAGCGTCCGCGCTGGTCGGCGGCCAAGTGGACGGCCGCGATCCTGGCGGTCACGGTGCACGTCGCGTTCGTGCTGTTTCTGGTGTTCAGCGTGAGCTGGCAGAGCCACAAGCCGGAGATGGTGACCGCGGAGCTCTACGCACCGGAGAAGAAGGAGGCACCGAAGCCGACACCGGAGCCGCCGAAGCCTCAACCGGAACCTGCGCCGCCCCCGCCCGAACCTCCGAAGCCGCCGCCCGAGCCCCCGAAGCCGCCGCCGGAGCCACCCAAACCGCCCGAGCCGAGCCAGGCCGACATCGCCCTGAAAGAAAAGCAGGAGCGGCTCAAGCGCGAGGAGGCCGAACGAGAGCGGCTGGCCGCCGAAAAGCGCGAAGCGGAGAAACGCGAGACCGAAAAGCGCGAAGCCGCGAAGCGCGAAGCGGAGAAGCGCGCGCAGGAGCAGAAGCGTCTCGCCGAAGCGCGCGAGCGGCAGGCTCGCGAGACACAGGCGCTGCAGGCACAGGCTGAGCGAGAGCGCGAGCGGCAGCAGCAGCTCGCCGCCGAGCAGGCACGGGCGCGCGCCGACGCGGACTACATCCGCCGCATCCAGGCAAAGGTCCGGGGCAACGTGACGCTGCCGCCGGATCTCAACGGCAATCCCGAGGCGATCTTCGACGTGGTACAGCTGCCGACGGGCGAGATCATCGACGTGCAGCTCGTGAAGTCGAGCGGTGTGCGCGCCTACGACGAGGCGGTCCAGCGGGCGATACTCAAATCTTCGCCGCTGCCCCGGCCCGATTCCCCCGACATGTTTCGCCGGCGGCTGACGCTGAAGTTCCGGCCGCTCGACTGACCGGTCGATTGGCGGCTACTGCGCGGCCTTGACGGGCTCGGCCCCGCGCGGGTGCTTCTCGACGATCTGCACCGTCGCCCAGCTCCAGTCGGGACGCTGCTCGACCAGGTGCTTGAAGGCGAGCGTATAGACCGAATTCGCGGTCGTGAGGATGACGTTGCGGCCCTCCGCATACTCCGGCGTCGGGACGATCAGCGTCTTCATCGCCAGCGGCTTGTCCGGACGTGACGGGGGCGGGAGATAGAGTCCGTCGAAGCGATCGCCCATCGTGGACAGGTCCAGTCCGTCGACGACGTAGCCCATATCCTCGTTGGGCTTCCGCCGGGCGGCGAGCGCGACGGCGACGACGCGCTCGGCGATGATGTTGACCCCGGCCTCGACTTCCTCGTTCGAGAGCTTGTTGAGCCGGCGTACGACCCCGAGCAGCCACAGCTCGGCGTTGGACTGGCGCACCGCCACCAGCGCGCCCAGGGTGAGACTCTGGCCGATGCCTCCGGTCGCCGCAATGCGCAGTCCGGCCACGCTGCGGTCCTTCACCTCCCACATCGGATCGCTCCAGTTCGACAGGCTCGCGGCGAGCGAGTCCTCCTCCGCGGTCATCCTGCGCCGCACTCGCGGAGCGCCGGCGACCGGAAACACCTCGATCTGCTCCCCGGCGGACTCGGGCCCGCCCGCTTCCGGCGCGGTCTTGGCGGAGAGGTCCCGGCAGATGCGTGACAAGCCGATGCGCACGCGCGCGGAGACGGCGACCGCGGTGCGGGGATCGCGCCGCAGGTCCATCACCGACGAGGGCGACACCGCCGGCTCGATCTTGCGCAGCACGGCAAGCCGCTGCTGGTTGATCGCCGCGATCGGTCCCTGGTCGGTGGCTTCCGAATCGCGCAGCGCGACGACCGCCCGGCCCATCGCTTCGGTGAGCGGCGTCGTATCGAGATAACGCAGCACCGACCCGCGGTCGTTGCCGTTGCGCCGGGTGAGCCCGTTGCGCCCGGCCAGATCGACGAAGAAGCCCTCCAGCGATTTCGGAATCGGCTCGAGGCTGAGCCGCCGGCTCCAGGCACGCAGTTGAGACGCGGCCCAGTCGGTTTCCGCCGGACCGAGGTTGCCGGTGTTGAGCTGGTGCACGAGCAGCACGTAGACGTATTCCTGCTCGACCGACCAGGGCTGCGCTCCGGCTCCCGCGGCCGGGAGGGCCACCGCCTGGCGGTCCAGGCCGAGTTCGCAGGCGCGCAGGTAGACCTGATGCAACTCGATCCACTTAGCCGGGATCCAGCGCTCGTACTTGAACACCCGCAGCTTCGCATCCGTGCCGTGGAAGTGCACCAGCCGCACGAAGAGGAGCGGCAGCCCGGCCTTCCAGCGCGCGTTCGCGCCCTGGCCCAGCGCGCTCTCGAGCGCCGCCTGATACGCGAGCATGAAGGCCTGGCTCATTTCCCAGAGAGCCTGCCAGATGCGGTCGGCGAGCTTCGGGCTCATCTCCGCATTCTCGATGTACTGCTTGATGAGCTGGCGGCGATCGGCGCCCAAGGCGGCGTCGACGAACTCGATCGCCTCGACCCGATGCAGGTCCATCACGTTGCTCTTGCGCGCGGCGTCGAGCGCCCGCACGACGTGCTGCTGCCGGCCGATCACGTCGAGCGCGGGCAGCTGACGCAGCCACGCCGCGGCGCTCTTGGCGCTGTGCAGCGGATCGGCGACGTCGACCTGCGGGGTGAGGAAGCCGAGCATGGCTTTCATCGCGGGCACGTACCTCGGCTCGGCATCTGCGCTTCCCGTCTCCTGCCCGAGCATCGCGACGCGTGCGGCGCTTGGCCGGGCTGCGCTTTATAGATCATAATGCGCGCCGCGGCAAGAAGCCGCGAAGGTTTCGCGAACGACGCGCCCGGAAAAATTCGCGTCGCCGTTCGCCTCAGGGTCGCTCTCGTCATGTCGCCACAAACGCTCCTATCACGCTCGCTCGCGCTGGCATCGGCCGTGGCCGCCGTATTCGTCGCACCCTCGGGAATTGCCCTGGCTCTCGCTGCCGATACCGCGCCCACTGGACCTCAAAGCAAGTCGGATGCCAACATGTCCCTGCTGCAAGTCACCGACAGCGCGATCGGTACCGGCGCGGAAGCCGTGACGGGGAAGACGGTGGTTGTCCACTACACCGGCTGGCTCTACGATCCGTCCAAGCCGGATCACAAGGGGCGCAAGTTCGACTCGTCGGTCGATCGCGGCACGCCGTTCACGTTTGCGCTCGGCGCGGGACAAGTGATCCGCGGCTGGGACCAGGGCGTCGCGGGCATGCGCATCGGCGGCAAGCGAACGCTGGTGATCCCGCCCGACATGGCCTACGGGAACCGCGGCGCGGGCGGCGTGATCCCACCGAATGCGACGCTCATGTTCGACGTGGAGCTGCTTGCGGTTCGCGATCACTGAGGTTGCGGGTGGGTCGCGGCGGCAAGCTGTCGTCGACAAACGTTCGAGGCCCCGGAAAGGACCTCATTCTCGCGCCCGTGACCCGCTGCGGCAGCCCGACTGCAATTTGGCGCCCGCTCCCTGGGGCGTGACTCGAGCGGGACCTACCAGTACGCCTCGAGCGTGAAATGACCGGGCTCGCGGCGGCGGTGCCGTCGCATGCCGCGCTGCTCGAGCAGGCGTTGCGTATCGCGCAGCATCTCGGGATTGCCGCAGAGCATCGCGTGGGCGTTCTCCGCGGTCAGCGGCACGCCTGTCCACGCCTCCAGTCTGCCGTCGCGGATCGCATCGGTGATGCGGCCGGGCAACGCGCCGCGCCGCGCCTCACGGCTCACCAGCGGCGCGAAAGTGAAGCGTCCCGATCGCTCGCGAGCGATGCCAGCGATCGCGTCGGCATAGGACAGGTCTTCGGCGTGCCGGACGCCGTGAACGAGCACGATGCGCTCGAACTTCTCCCACGGCTCGTCGGTGCGCAGGATCGATAGATACGGCCCGAGGCCGGTGCCCGTCGCGAGGCACCACAGCGCCGCCGAATCCGGCAACTCGGACACCACGAAAAAGCCGTTGGCGCGATCGAGCAGCCACACCGGCTCGCCAGGCTCCAAGGCCGCGAGCCGCGGCGACAGCGGGCCCTCGGGCAGCACGTTGAAATAGAACTCGTGCGGCTGGCTGTGCGGCGGATTGACGAAAGAGTAGGGGCGCCCGAGCATCGGCTCCTTCGCTCCCGGGGGCGCGGGCAGCGCCAGCCGCGCGAACTGACCGGCGGTGAAGGTCAGTTCGGGCGCGGAGACCTGCAGCGAGAACAGGCGCGCGTTCCATTGCCGCTTGGCCGCCACTCTGCCTTCGATCCATCGGCTCATCGTGCGCTCATTGTGCGTACGAAAACGCGCGGTAACATTCCAGTCATTATGCCAGTCCCCTCGTCGGCGCTCGTCGCCGGCCGCTCGGTCTACCTGCGCTGGCCGCTACGCAGCGATGCGAAGGCGTTCGTCGCCGCCGTGCGCGCGAGCGCGAAGCTGCATCGGAGCTGGGTTCAGGCGCCCGAAACGCCGGCGCGCTTCGCCGCTTATCTCTCGCGCTTTGCCGGCACGGCGTCGCGTCAACTCGCCGCGGCGAGCCACGTCGGGCTCGTCGCCTGCCGCGTCGAGGACGGAGCGCTCACCGGCGTGTTCAACTTGAGCGAGATCGTGCGCGGGGCGTTTCAGAACGCCTACCTCGGCTACTACGCCTTCGCTCCGTACGCGGGCCGCGGCTACATGGCCGAAGGACTCCGGCTCACGCTGCGCTTCGCCTTCCGGGTCATGCGGCTGCATCGCATCGAGATCAATATCCAGCCGGCAAATGCGCGCTCGATCGCGCTCGCGAGCGGAGCGGGGTTCAGGCGCGAAGGGTTTTCGCGGCGCTACGTGAAGCTCGCCGGACGTTGGCGCGATCACCAGCGCTGGGCATTGACCGTCGAAGACTGGCGCGCGCGCCGCCGATGATGGGCGGCGCGCGGGGGCTCGCGTTCGCCGCGCTCGTGGCCGCGGGCTGCTCGACGCCCGCCGGTCCGTACCGGCTCGACGGACCGCGGACCGGCGCCGGCGTTGCGCTCGCCGCCTACGCCGTCCGCGAGGAATGCTTCATGCTCGGCCCCGGCGAGCGCATCGACTACTACTTCACGAGCACCGCGCCGGTCGCTTTCAACCTCCACTATCAGGACGCCAACGCGGTGGTCATGCCGATCGAGCGCAAAGGCACGCGCGCCGCGTCGGGCGACTTCGTCGCCGATCGTGAGGAGGCCTATTGTCTGACGTGGGAAGCGGGCGCGGAAGGCGCGCTGCTCGACTATCGCATCCGGCGGTTGCCGTAGGTCGGAATTCATTCCGACCGCGTTCCACTGAATCCGCACCGACGATGAACGTCGGAGATCACTCCGACTCCCGAGGGGATGAATCCGCACCTACAGCTCCGCGTAGCTGTACGTCCGTCCGTGCTCGACTTCGCCCACGATCAGCCGATCGACGATCTTCGCGGCGACGACTACGGGCGCGACCAGCCGTCCGTCGCGATGGAAGCCCTTGAACAGCTCCACGCTGGGCAAAATGTCGGGCGACTGCGAGCGCGCGAACGCCTGCATGTCGGTATCGATCACCCCAGGCCGCACCGCGATGGAACGGAACGACGTCTCGTTCCGCTCGGCCGCGAGCACCCTGGTGATCATCTCCATGCCCGCCTTGGCAGCACAGTACGCGCCTTCGCCCGAAAGCGGATTCTGCGCGGCGCCGGACGACACGTTGATCACCCGCCGCGGCAGCGTCGGATCAGCGAAGACAAGGCAGAACAGGTTGGTGAGCGCCACGACGGCGGCGAGGTTCACCGCGAGCGATGATGCGATCTCGCCTGCGGTGAGCTTGCCCAGCGTCCCGACCGGCCCGGCGAGCGCGGCGTTGTTCACGAGACAGACCGACGCCGGCCGCGCTTCCCCGAGCGCGGCGAAAGCCGGCGCGAGCGCTTCGTCGATGCGCTCGACTTGCGCCAGATCGAAGGGCGCGAAGCGGTAACGCGCGCCGTCCAGCTGCGGCGGCGTCGAGCGACCGACACCGAGGACCTCGAAGCCGCGCCCGAGGAGCGCCCCCGCGAGGGCCGCGCCCAGGCCGCGGGAGACGCCGGTGACGATCGCCGCGTGCATGTCGTCGTGCCGCAAGGCCTCAGCGATGCGATCCGAGCGACACCGCGATCAGCACCACGACGATGATCGCGAGAACCAGCAGGGTCAGCTTGATCCAGCTCTTGGGGTATTCGCCCTGGATCGCGCCGGTGAAGCCGTTCATCAGCGCCTGGTACGCCTTCGCCCCGTAGCTGTACGTCAGCAGCCACACCGGCGCCAGGATCTGCTTGAAGGTCTGGCCCGAATAGTCGGCGCGCACCTCGAGATTGCGATACGTGTCGCCCGGGATCTGCGCCGCGCACAGCGCACGAAGCTTCTCGTCCATCGCTTCGCGGGCCGCTCTCGCCGCCGCTACCAGATCGATCTGGTAGCGCTCGACCACCCAGCCGGCCACGTAGCCGGGATCGTAGGACTTGAGCTCCCCGGTGGGGAACGGCTCGATGCCGCGCACCAGGTTCGCGTGCACTCCCACCGACGCGCACACCAGGTCGTCGTCGAAGAAACGCGAAACCCGGCCGGACGCAGGTTCCCATCGCACGTGCTGCACCTGCCGGGTCTGCAGCCGGCCGCCGCCGTCGGTGTACGTCTCGGTCGTGTAGTAGTAGCACCCGGCTTCGGCGGTCCACTCGGCGTCGACCTGCGCGTCGAAAGTCCAGTACGGGAGGTAGACGCCCTTCACCGTGTCGGTGAGCGCCCGGCGCTTGAGGGCGTTGGGCGCGAGCCACACTCGGCTGTACCAAGCGCGGATGCGGTCGCGCGCCTGATCTTCGGCGACGCGGAACGGCAGCACGCTCTCCGGCCGGAACGACTCCTTGCTCTGCGCGTAAGGCACGATCTGCGCGGAGCCGCAGAATTCGCACCGCTGCGCCTGCCGCGCGGGATCGAGCACGGAGATCGCCTGGCAGCTCTGGCACTTGACGTAGCGCTTGGCGATCTTCCAGTCGCGCGCTTCTTCGCCCAAGCCCCGCAGCGCCGACACGAGATCGTGCTCGACGATCTTGCCGCGGTCGGTATCGAGCTTCGCCGGCCAGGTGGTGCCGCAGAACGGACAGCTGAGCGCCTGCTTCGAGGGATCCCACAGCGCCTCGGCCCCGCAGGCGGGACAGGCGAATTTCTCCTGCGCAGCCGTTTCGGCCGGCAGCGCCGCGCTCATGAGGTGCGCGGGAAATAGCCGATCACCCGCCACTGGCCGTCGGCTTCGCGCTCGAGCGTGAGCGATTCGGTGCCGTCGGGCTTCTTGGCGAAGCGCGTACGGAAAAGGATCTGCGCGTACTCCCCCTCGGCCGTGCCGGGGATCTTGTTCTGGAAGCGAGTCGGCCCTATGGTGCGCTCGATCGGCCTTCCGTCCTGGCCCTGCTGCTTGCCGAGCTCGGTCGCCCAGAGCTCCGCCGTCAGTGCCGACTGGAATTTTTTTCCCGCCGCATTCCATGCGCCTCGAGCGTCGCCGCTATCGATGAACGCGAGCCATGCGCGGGCGGCGCTCTGCACGGCGATGGTTCGCGGATCCTGGGCGAGCGCTGCGGTCGCGAGGCCCATCGCAAGCAGCGCGGCGAGCAGCCGCAAGGCGAGAAGACGCATGGCGGCGCCGGTTCAGGAGTGCAGGAATTGATCGACCGCCGCGCGCGTCACGCGCCACTGCGCCCCGATCTTCTTGCCCTTGATGTCGCCGGACTCGAGGCTCGCCAGCACGTCGGCTTCGCCCACGCCCAGAAGCTGCGCCAGCTGAGCCGGCGTGTAGAGCTCCGGCGCCGACGCTGCTGCAGAGGAAGCCGAGGTCTGGACGCTCGGAGTGGACTGCGGGCCCAGGATGCCGCCGGTCTGGCGCATCATCTGCTGCGCCATCGCCATACCGACGGCCATCTGCGCCCCCAATCCGCCCACGCCGCCGCCGTCGGTCTTCGCCAGTCCCTGCGCCATCTGGAACTTGACGTAATCGTTGAGGTTGCCGACCACCGCCAGGCTCGAGCGCTTGTCGATCGTCGCCTCGACCTCCTCCGGCACGGAGACGTTCTCCACCACGAAGCTCGTCACCTCGAGCCCGTACTTCGACTTCGTCTGCGGGTTGATGAGCGGCAGCAGCGCCTCGCCCAGCTCCGCGTAGCGCTGCGCGACGTCGAGCGCCGGAATCTTCGCCGCGGCGAGCGCCTCCGAGAACACGCTCACGATCCGCGAGCGCATGGTGTCGTTGAACTCGTCGAGCCGGAAGTGATCGTCCGTGCCGGCCACTTCCTTCAACAACAGCTTCGGCTCGACGACGTGGAAATCGTAGATTCCGAACGCGCGCAGCCGGACCACCCCGAAATCCGGATCGCGCATCATCACCGGGTTCGCCGTCCCCCACTTGTTGCCGCTAAACAGGCGCGTGACGACGAAGTAGACGTCGGCCTTGAACGGGCTCTCCAGTCCGTACTTCCAGCCCTGGAGGTCGGAGAGGATCGGGATGTTGTCGGTGGTGAGCGAATACTTGCCCGGCCCGAAGCTGTCGCCGAACTGGCCGAGGTAGACGAACTGCGCGATCTGCGACTCGCGAACGATCAACTGCGCGCCGCGCTTGATCTCCTTGTCCTCGTCGGGGAAGCGATAGGAGAGCGTGTCCCGGGAATCATCCGTCCACTGGATGATGTCGATGAACTGCTTGCCGATGAAGTCCAGGATGGCCATGTCTGCGGCTGGCCTGGGTTACTGCTTCTTCGCGGCGGCCAGCTTCTTCGCTTCCGCCTCGCCCTTGTTGATCTCGGTCTCGAGCTGTGCCAGCGGAATGGCGCCCGGGACCACCGATCCGTCCGCGAACACCAGCGTCGGCGTGGCCGAGACGTGGAGCCTCTCGCCCAGCGCGGCGGTCTCCTTGATCGGCGTCGGGCAGTCGCCCTTGTTGTCGGGAAGCTTGCCGGAGGCGAAGAAGTCGTCCCACGCCTTGGCCCGATCGGGCGCGCACCAGATGATCGCCGACTTGCGCGAGGCGTCGGGGTGGAGCTGGTCGATGGGGAAGAGGAAGGTGTAGATCGTCACGTCGTTCAGCTTGCGGATGTCGCCTTCCAGGCGCTTGCAGAACGGGCAGTCGGCGTCGGCAAAAATCGCTAGCTTGCGGGTCCCGTTGCCCTTCACGCGCTTGAACGCGAGGTTGAGCGGGAGCGAATCCCACGCGACGCGGTTCAATTCGCGCTGCCGCGCCTCGGTCAGGTTCTTCTTGGTGTTGGCGTCGTAGATCGCGCCGACCACCACGTAATTCACGCCGGCGTCGGTGTAGACCACGCGATCGTCGAATTGCGCCTCGTAGAGGCCGAAGTACGGCGACTTGGCGACGTTCGAGATCGCGGCGCCCGGGAACTTCTTCTCCAAGAGCTGCTTCACCGCCGCGGCCTCCGGAGAAGCCGGCGTGGCGGCGTCGGTGCGCGGCTCGTCGGCGAGCGCGGCGCGCCACGGCGCCAGGACCACCGCCGCCAGGATGAGTAACGAGGTCAATCGCATTGCCGCTCCGATTCGGGTGAGCCTGACAGTTTAACGCAGCGCGGGTTGCGCCAGTAGCCTCTTCACCGGCGAGAACGCACCGACGGCGCGCATGCCAACGTTGCGCAGGCGCTTGAGCGCCGGCGGCGCGAACAGCCGGATCAGACCGTCGGTCGCCAGCTGCATCGCGAGGACCGGTCCGGCGCGCTTGTGCGCGTAGCGCTCCAGGACGAGCGGCGCGCCGACGTCGCCTACCACGCGTGCCGCGCCGAGCACGCTCGCGAGCGCCGCGGCGTCGCCCAGACCCAGGTTGAGGCCCTGACCGGCGAGCGGATGTACGCCGTGCGCCGCGTCACCGACCAGCGCCAGCCGGTGCGCGATGATCGAAGGCAGCCGCAAAAACGACAGAGCGAAGCTCGCCGCCGGCGTGATCGGCGTGAGCGCTCCGAGCGCGTGCTCCCCGGCCTCGCCGACGCGCGAGGCGAGCGCCGCCGGATCGATCGAGGCGAGCTCGGCGGCCAGCGCGTCCGGCGCCGACCACACCATCGATATGCGGCGACCCGGCAGCGGCAGCCAGGCGAGCACGCCGCTTCCGGCGAGAAACCACTGGAACGCGCGCCCGCGGTGGGCGCGTTCGCAGGCGAAATTGGCCACGATGGCGCTCTGCTGGTACGGCCGCGGCTCGCGCTCGATGCCCGCCTCGCGCCGCAGCCACGAGCGCACGCCGTCCGCGCCGACGATCACGCGGGCCGTCAACGCGCGCCCGTCGGCGAGCGTGAGAACGGCCGCGTCGACGCGCCACGACACCGCGCTCGGGTCGCAGGGCGCGAGCACTTCGACCGGTCCCGCGGTGCGCACCGATTCGACGAGCGAGCGGCAAAGCTCGCGGTGCTCGACGATCCAGGCGAGCGCGCGCTCGCCCAGCTCGTAGGCCGAAAAGCGGATCCGTCCGCCGTCGTCGCCGCGCACGTCCATGGTCTCGATCGGCGTCAGCCGCTCCTGCGGCAATCGCTGCCAGACGCCGATGCCGCGCAGGAACTCGGCGCTTCCGGGGCTGATCGCGTAGACCCGGGCGTCCCAATCGTCAGCGCCCGCGGGTGCGTCGAACGCTGCGAGCTCGCCACGGTCGACGAGCGCTACCGAGAGACGCTCGCGCGCGAGCGCGGCGGCGAGCGCCATGCCCACCGGCCCCGCGCCCACGACGATCGCGTCGGCGTCGGCGGGCGCGCTTGCAGGATCCTCCCGCGCTTGCGGCCTCGCCGCTGCGCTGCCCCCCGCGGCGGCGGAATTCGACGCTGGGGACGGCCCTGCGCGTCTCACGCCGTCCCCAGCACTTCGATCACGTGGTTCTGGTTGGTGTAGATGCAGAGATCTCCGGCGATGATGAGCGCCTGCTTGACGATGTCGGCGGCGCTTAAGGCGGTGTGCTCGAGGAGCGCGCGCGCCGCGGCCTGGGCGAACGCGCCGCCGGAGCCGATGGCGACGATGCCCTGCTCGGGCTCGAGCACGTCACCCGAGCCGGTGATGACCAGCGAGGTCGCGGCATCGGCCACGGCCAGCATGGCCTCGAGGCGGCGCAGCACGCGGTCCGAGCGCCAGTCCTTGGCTAGCTCGACGGCCGCGCGCTGGAGCTGCCCCTGATGCTTGTCGAGCTTCGCCTCGAAGCGCTCGAACAACGTGAACGCGTCCGCGGTGGCACCTGCGAAGCCCGCCAGCACGCGGTCGGCGTAGAGCCTGCGCACCTTGCGCGCCGTGGCCTTGATGACCACGTTGCCCAGCGTCACCTGGCCGTCGCCGCCGAGGGCCACGCTGGCTCCGCGCCGCACGGAAAGAATCGTCGTGCCGTAGAAGTTTTCCATGGATCCGGCGAAGCTCGCGCCGCCGCGCGGCCCGTGCCCGGAAGCTACTGCACGGCCTTGATGAAATGCCGCGGCGAGATGCCGATCAGTAGCAGCAGCGCGCGGACGATGGGCGACGCGCCGGCGATCTGCACCGTCTTGCGCAGGCTCTCGGTGCGGATGATCGCGTTGAGCAGCGCGCCGGCGCAGACGAAATCGATGCGCTCGACCGCGCTCATGTCGAGCGGGACCACCGTGCGACCTTCGCGGAACTCCGCGAGCTTCGCGAGCTGCGGATCGCTCGGTCCGGTCATCACCCCGCTGAAGGCCAGCGCCTCGGCACGCTCGGGCGCGACCACCGGCGCGCCGCCGCGGCTCGCCTCAGCCTCGTTCGACGGCGGCGGCTCCCACGACGGCGGCGAGACCTCGAAGGCGACGGCGAAATCGACCGCTCGATCCTCGAACTCCGCACGATCGTTCTGCCACTGCAGCATTTCGAGCAGCAGGGTCCAATAGCCTTCCCCTGCATCGCGGCCCTGTTTCACGGCGCCTTCGAGCGCGCGGCGGATCTTCTCGGGATGCTGCAGAACCAGGCCGTAGTGGCGCTTGCGCAGCGCCGCCAGCGCGTGCGCCAGAAGCCTCGCGCCCGCATCATCCGCGCCGGTGAGAGAGCCGAGGTCCAACCGCACCTGCGGCTGCTTCTGGGTGGCCGCGAGCATGTTGTCGATCTGCGCCGCGTTGGCGCTGCCGAGCTTCCCCGTCAGCCCGAAATATCCGCCCGGGGACGGTCGCGGGCCGGGGCGCGACTGCGTGACGCGCTCTTCCCACGCCGGCGCGGATCGCTCGAACGCGACGACGTACTGCAGGGCGAGCTGATCGAAGGCGGCGCGGTCGTTGGCGCGCTGCAGCAGGTCGAAGAGCGCGAGCCACGCGAGCGGCGAGCCCTTCGCATCGTTGTCCTCGACGATGCCCTGCGCGAGCACGGTGCGGGCCGGCGCGGATTGTCCGTTGGCGTAGAGCAGCGCGGCGTTTTCCAGCACGGGGCACAGACCGGGATTGGCCTCGGCGACTTTGATGCCCTGATCGCCGGTTCCGGACAGATTGATCAGGCTGGACGGACCGGTGACCGTGACCTCGCGCGGATCGAGCACGCTCGGCTCCGGCATCGGCGAGGACGGTACCCGGGCACGCCCCTTGACGGACGCGGCGACCTCCCGGGCTGAGGCTACCGGATGGGCGATCCTGGGGCGCGGGTCTTCGGCGGGCGGCGTCGCTTCATGCTTGACGCGGCGCCCGGCGACCTTCTTGCCCGATTTCGGGAACAGCGGAAATGCCATCGGACTGGCGCTGGAGCCCTTGCGGGGTAGCGGGGGCTCATTATCGCCGCTTCCCCAGGACGCAACAAGGCACGCCCGGCGGCGAGCCGGGCCAGGCGCCAGCTTCCGGTTCAGGTGCGGGCGAGGTTCTCGGCGGCGAATTCCCAGTTGAGCAGCTTGTCGATCACCGCCTGCAGGTAGTCGGCGCGACGGTTCTGATAGTCGACGTAGTAGGCGTGCTCCCAGACATCGATGGTGAGCAGCGGCGTCTCTCCCTTGGTGAATGGGACCTCGGCGTTGGGCGTGCTCACGACCTTGAGGGTCTTGCCGTCGCTCACCAGCCAGGCCCAGCCGCTGCCGAAGCGCTCCACGCCTGCCGTGGCGAGCTTCTTCTTGAGCGCGTCGAGGCCGCCGAACGCCGATTCGATCTTCGCCGCGAGATCGCCGGTAGGCGCGCCGCCGCCCTTGGGCTTGAGCGAGCGCCAGTAGAAGGCGTGGTTCCAGGCCTGGGCGGCGTTGTTGAACAGCTTCGAGTGCTCCGGTTTCCCGGCGGTCGCGAGGACGATGCGTTCGAGCGCCTGGCCTTCGAACTCCGTCCCGCTGATGAGCTCATTGGTCTTGTCGACGTAGCCCTTGTGGTGTTTGCCGTGGTGCAGCGCCACGGTGCGCGCCGAAATGATGGGTGCGAGCGCATCCTCCGGGTACGGCAGGCGCAGCAGGGCGTGAGGGGTTGCGGTTTCCAGTGCAGCCAGTGTTGCCATGATTGGTCTCCGGTTGAGGCGCGATCTGCCGCAAGCGAGACCGCGTGCGATGGAACGGGCGGGCCGGGACGATCGCGTGCAAGCCGCGGCCGGTGGATCGTCCCGGCCGCGCTTGCTACAATCGTCATCGACAGCGCCGCGGGTCCGGAGTTCGTGGCGCATTCA
>Ga0335081_10006999_pt1 | contig 17997 bp, 16 predicted proteins | sample Lox_Sample_35_FD_206713 | JGI IMG/M metagenome (GOLD analysis project Ga0335081, IMG submission 206713) | Soil microbial communities from Loxahatchee National Wildlife Refuge, Florida, United States - Lox_Sample_3.5 | ecosystem: Environmental > Terrestrial > Soil > Wetlands | place: USA... | reverse complement strand
GACTCCTTTCGACGGCTGGATTGTGGCCTACCATCCGCGTCTGGTGGACGGAGCCGGAAATCCGGAGCCCAGCCGACTGCTGCATCACGTGGCTTTTTACAATACCGCGCGCCCCGATTTCCTGTGTTCGAACAAACAGGAGCACATCTTCGGAGCGGGCGGCGAATTGAACGACTGGCCCGCGCTCCCGGGATTCGGCTACCGCGTGCACCAGGGCGACCGCATTCGCATCAGCACCATGTTCCACAATCCTACCGGCACCAGCTATCCCCAGACCTGGTTGGAGGTGAAGCTCGACTACCGCAACACGGCTAGAGGCCAGCCGCTCAAGAGCGTTTACCCCGCGTGGTTCGACGTAGGTGAGTGCGGAGATTCCAGCTATGACCTCGGTCCCGGCAAGACCCTCAAGATGGGCCAATTCAAGCTAGCCTACAACGGCGTGTTGCTGGGTGTCGGCGGACACATGCATGACTATGGTCAGCAGCTCGACCTGTACAACCTCACGCGCGGTGAGGACGTGGCTCCGCTAAAGGCGCAACTGGATTCCTCTGGCAGGATCCAGAGCATGCCGGTCGTGCTCTTTACCGACCGCGGCGGCTACAAGCTAAGCAAGGGAGACGTGCTGCGGGTGAGTGCGATCTATCAGAATCCGCTTGGCAAACCCATCCCTCAGGGTGCGATGGGGATCGTGGTGGGATATTTTCTGCCGGATGATGATGCCGAAGTTGCACGCCTGAGAAAGCAGTAGTCAGGAGTCGGCGGTCTTAGCGCAGCTATCTTTCCATCGTCTCGTTGACTTCCATGCGCCCGTTCGATTCGACGGTAATGGTTTTGTGTACCGCCTTGTATCCGGTCAGGGTGAGGGTCACTTCGTAGGTCCCGGGTCCGAGCAGGAATTCCGCCGGCGATGCGCGGTCCATCATGCGGGTATTGAACATGATCTGCGCGCCTTTGGGGAAGGTATGCACCGTGACGCGGGCCGCATTCTCCTGACCGCCATGGCTGATCAGCTTCTTCAATTTCCCGACCTGCTTGATGTCGTCGGCATTGCCCAGTTGCTTCAGCGTGGGCTGGAACTGGAAGGTCTCGCCAGGATTCAGCGACATGCTAGCCGAGCTTTCCATGTATCCGGCCTTGCGAAGCGATAGCGAGTGGCTGCCTTGTCCGACCACCAGCCTCGCGGGGGTGGTTTTCCCGGTGTCGCGGCCATCAATAATGATGGAGGCCCCCGGAGGATCGCTGGCAATCGACGCCAGCGCCGCCAACTGGTTCAGGTTCACGGCCAGTGCGGCCCGGGTGGCGGAATAAACGACTACGCTACGCGACTCCACCGCGTATCCCGGCTTCGACAACACCACCAGGTGCTGTCCGGGGCTGAGGCTTGCCAGCGAAAGTGGGGTGAGGCCGGCTCCCCTGCCGTCCACCTGCACCTGCGCTCCTGCCGGCGTCGAATTGACCACCAGCTCACCGAAAATGGGCGCTGCGGAAGCGGAGGAGACTTTCTTGTGGTGGGCTTTGGGCGTTTTCGAGGAGGGCACGATCTCGATCATCGTGGGCTGCGGTTCGGGCTCGGGCGGGGGCGCCGGGGTCAGCGTGAACGAATCAGGCGACGTGGTGCTGACCAGCGGAGCGGTCGCCGCGGCTTCGGCTTCGGCATGCAGGCGGCGGGCCCGCATCGAGTCTCCAACCATGAAAATCACCATTACCACCAGCGCGGCTCCAATCACTCCGACCAGGATCTTGATCTGCTTCGGTGTGAGTGAGACCGGGGCGCTCGCAGCCGCCGCGCGGAGGGGTGCAGGAGGCGCGATCGTTTGTTGTCCTTCGCCGGGAGCCGCTACTGGGGGCGCCGCGACTGCGGGCAGCGAACTTTTTGTCCACGTGGGTGCTGCCGGGGCAGGAACAGCGTAACCGAGCAACAGCTCGCTGCGGGGCGCGCTTGCCGGTACGAAAGTCGAAGGCGCTGGCGGCGTGCTCGCGGGCGGGCTCATCGCGTCATGATCGAGATAGGAAGTGACAATGGGTGCTTCCACGCGCGGCGACACATACGCCGGTGGCGGAGGTACGGGCGGAGGCGGTGGCACGTTGATTGGCTGAACACTGATCTGCTGAGGATTGACTTGCGGGACGTTGATCTGCGGCACTCCCGGCACCGATGGCCGGCTGGCCGCGCCGCACTCCACATCCAGCTCGGTCACCAGGTCTCCAGCATGCTGGAAGCGGTACTCCGGATTCTTGGCCAGCGCCTTCATTACCACGCGGCTGATCCCGATGGGCAGCCTGGGATTCAGGTCATGGGGCGCCGGCGGCATGACTTCCAGGATCTCGCGCTGTACGCCTTCCGCCGTGCCATCCCCGAATGCCTTCTGGCCGGTGACCATTTCGTAGAGGATTGCGCCCCAATTGAAGACGTTGGTGCGCGCGTCGGGCGCGCGTCCCTGGATCTGCTCAGGCGAGAAGTAGCGGAGTTCGTCGCTCTCCTTGCCGTCGAGCGGGCCCGGGGCGGCTGCGAAGTCCAGAATTTTTACCGTACCGTCCCATTCCGTGAGGATGCCGGCAGGAGTCAGCCGGCGATGGAAGATCCCCTTCGAATGTGCGTGATCCAGCCCGCGGCAGACCTGGCGTGAAATGTCGAGCAGTTCGCTCGAGGAAAATCCCTGCTGAGTAGCTAGCGCGGCGTCCAGCGGAACGCCCTCGACAAACTCCATCACCACGTAAGCCAGACCTTGCTCTTCGGCCCCGGCGAAGATGCTGACGATATTGGGGCTGTCGAGCACACTAGCGGCCTTGGCGTGCAGCAGATATTCGCGCGAGCGCTCGGTGGCCTGCGGGGTATCGGCGGGCAGCACACGCAGCGCCACGGTGCGCTTCTTCTTCGGGTCGTAGGCCTTATAGACCGTGCCCAGCTCTGATTTTCCAATTTCGCGAACGATCTCGAAGCGGCCGATGACAGGTGCCATATGGTGGTCAAGTTCTGGCGCACACCTTCAGCGCCAACAGGTTACTGGTAACGATAGCCCAGGTGTGTGGGAACCTGGATGTTACGGAAGGCCAAAAGGGATGGAGCACTCTGGGGTTTTCGCCATCTAAAGCCTTTCCGGCCGGGGCCGCGAGCGTGAGGCTCTGGAATCACGCAACTTCGTATCGCAGACGCTCGCGCAACATGGCAACGGCGACGTCAAAGCGACCGGCGAGCCATTGCTCCAGCTTCGACTTTTCGGCGGCGGGAATGTATTCGAACTTTAATCCGGCATCTCCATGGGAATTCACCCAAACCACTACGCTTGAAGCGTGAATCACGCCCCCGCTTCCGGGGGATATGAAACTCAGGTCTAGCTCATCACCGGCGACCACGCGGGCACTGGCTTTGCACCCGGTGGTGTTGAGCTTCAGTCCTCCGCCCTCAGAGCCGAGATTCACCATGAGCGCTCCCAGCAGGGGTGTGCTCTTGGTGTGCAGGGTGGCGGCGATCCGGACAGGTTCCCGATGTTGTTTTCGGCGTTTAACGATGACAGCTGCGTGAGCGGCTTGCAGGCAGCGCGCAATCTGCACCACCGATGCCGGCTTATGGACCAGGTACTGAACCCCTGCGCTAAAGGCCTGGCGCAGATCCAGCAGATCGCTGGCTATGCCGATGAACAGGCAATCCTTGTTCATCTTGGACTGCCGCACGGTTTCCAGGAACTCACACAGATTGACGATTTCCTGCCAGTCGACCACAACCGTGTCGATCCTTTTCTGTTCCAGCGCGTTCAGTGCGGCAGTGTAGTTGCTACTTCTTTCGCTTCTCACCCCCAGCCGCGCGAACACATGCCCCATGGTTACCAGGAAGTGGCTGTCATCGCAAAGAATCAGTGCGTTGATGTCGAAAGTTAGATAGGAATTAAGACTGGTCACTGGTGTTCCTTTCCCATTTTTGCTAAACCCTTGAACACAATCAATGTGGTCTCTGACCCGGCTTCCGAGGCGCAAGTGCCGGACCATCGCCGCTCTAAGGCATAAGCAAGTCAGGGACCATTGCCCAGCTCGAAAGTGGTGGGAAATCTCTTACGCAGGGCGGAGCGCGATTTCCAGGAAGATGTTCTTCTTACTCCATAGCCAGGGGAAACGCATGAGGAGATACTTGCGCGCGAGAGCCTGCCGGGCGATGCCTTCTTCTGCGCGGTCCAGGATGCGGGCTTGCCCGTCGATCCAGGCGCCCGTGATCTTTCCCCGCACCGTGCAGGCGGCAAGCCGGACCTGCGGGTGGTTGCGGATGCGTTTGAACTTGCCGGAATCGCTGCGAGTCATCACGAAGAACTTGCCTTCTTGCTCGGCGAACCACACCGGGGTGCGCACCTGCTGGCCGCTACGCCGGAAAGTGGCCAGGCTGACGTACTTTTGATTCTGCAGCGCGATTGGGGACGAGACGGCCATCGACTCTACTCGTGCTATTTTCGCACCCTCGCGCGTCACAGATTGCACTATCTTCGGTCGCAGACACAGGTTCATAAAATGTGGATACTGTAGGGAGATTGCCAGGAGGAAGTTATGGCAGAAACCACGTTTGCCCAGACGATGCGGGCCGGGGAAAAATTTGCGGAATCGGTGTGTGACATCGAGAACGCCAAAGCCGCTATCTCCGCTGCGGTGGGGGAAGGCAAGGAGGCGGCCCGCCGCGCCGTCAATCGCGGACGCCGTGCCGCCGATCAGCTTGAGGAGAGCGCCGTACGGGGTATCCGCCGTTATCCTCGTGCGACCGTGCTGACCACGTTCGGTGTGGCGCTGGGAGCGGGGCTGCTGCTGGGGTTGCTGGTCGGCCGCACCAGCAGGTAATCGGCAGAATCACGTTTTCTCACCCGCCGTGTCCTTGAGATCCGGGCGAAAGCAGCAGTGTCGGCGTGTCACAGCCCGACGCCGATCTCTTCCTGCCACTGCGGCGGAATGTCTGTTGCCCTCTCCCTTCACCAACGGTATGATCTTGGGCCGCGCAACCCAATAATCAAGGAGTACGTCTATGAATTCTGACCGCAGAAGGTTCTTGCAAGGCGCCGGCGCGATCGGCGCCGTGGCCGCCATGGGCGGATTGAGCACACTGGACGCGGAAACCAAACCGGCTGTCCAGCCTAAGAAGGGGATGGCACGTGGGCTTACTCTGCTGACCATGCGCCGCAATGGCGAATACCGCCTGGGAGCCAAGACCAGCAAGGGCGTCCTCGACGTTAAGGAAGCAGCAGCCGTTCTAAAGCTGCACTCTCCAGCCACGCTGGATGACATGCTCAAGGGCGATGAAGGCGCCAGCGTGCAGGAGGTGGTTGAAGCCGCCATGAAATCGAGCGGCGCGCAGAAGCTGTTCCTTAAGGAAGAGACGATCGAGTATGGCCCGCTGGTGACCCGGCCGGAAAAAATCGTGTGCGTGGGGTTGAACTATCGCAAGCACGCGCTGGAAATCAAGTTGCCGATCCCCAAGCAGCCGGTGCTCTTCAACAAGTACAACAACTCGCTGTTGCACCACGGCGGCACCGTCAAGCTGCCCTCGGATGTGGCCAGCAAGTTCGATTATGAGATCGAACTGGTCATCCTGATGGGCAAGGACGCGCGTAATGTCAGCGAGAAGGACGCGCTCTCCTACGTTGCCGGATACGCGACCGGCAACGATTTCAGCGCCCGCGACATGCAGTTTGAGACCGGCGGCCAGTGGATGGCGGGTAAGACATCGGACGGGTTTGCCCCCTTGGGCCCTTATTTCGTTACCGCCGAGCAGGTCAATCCCGACAATCTGAACCTTGAATGCCGCGTCAACGGCGAAACCCGCCAGTCGTCCAACACCAATGACCTGATCTACAACTGCAGCCAGATCATTAGTTGGACCTCGGCCCGCATTCCCCTTCGGGCGGGAGACATCATCTTCACCGGCACGCCGGGAGGAGTGATCTTTGGCGGGGTCGCCAACGGGCTTGCCATGAATAAGGAAAAGTACTCCTGGCTCAAGCCCGGAGACAAAATCGCCTGCAGCATTGAAAAACTGGGAGAACTGAAGTTCGATCTGGCGTGAGTGCGTGCCACCAGGGATTCGGTCCCGGGTGGAGCAGGCCTTATAGGCCTGCATTCGGCCACCGTGTTCAATGCCGGCTTTAGCCCCTGAGGGTGCCCCCCAGCGGCTAAAGCCGGAACTTTTTTGCCTCATTATGGGCTGAAGCCCTGCTCCACCGTGGTCTACTTCACCTTAGTGGCTTTGCCTTCCATGACGTTGGCCCAGGCACCGCCATCCGTCGACATGTCGTAACTATAGGTATACGACGTGGGAGAAACTTCGTTGAGGATGAAGCGTCCTTTGACCTTCTTCCCTCCCATATCTTGTTCAGGAGAGAGCCAGGTCCAGGTCTTCCCGGAGATGGTGCCTTTCGACAGCTCGTGCACTCCCATGCTGTCGAAGCTGTCATAGGTGTAGACCTTTTCTTTAGCGTCATACCCTATGACGGCGACTCCCTTCATCGTACCCATAGGACTCGTGCCGTCGCTCTGCAGCACCAGAAAGAAGTCGCCCAGCATCGTGTCGCGGTCTGTGCCGATAAACTTCCCCCCCGCGCCCCAAGGGCTCGGCTTCATAGTCCCCTCGTTTTTCCACTCCCCCACAAAGTACTGCAGCCGCTGGTGCTCAGGAGCGGGCTTGGGCGCCTGCGCTACCAGCAGGCCGCCAAAGAGGACGAAAACCGTCCAGACAACCGCCGCCATTCTTTTCATGATCTGCCTCCCTGAAAGCCGGAGCAGGATAGCAGAGTTGTGCCGGCTGGAGAAATTGCGGCTTGATGAGTCAGTAGTTCAGCCTCAGAACGCCCAATACGGCCCCGGGCCCGCCGGCGTGCTCCGTCCCTCGATGGCGGTGAAGACGCTGCGGCCAAAGAAGAATGGCAATCCCCAATCAAAGCACGGCGCGGTCACGGTGGTGCTTACGAAGCAACTCGGGTTGTCGCCGGTGAGGTCGTTGAACGCAGTGTTGTTCCCGGAGAACAACTGGTTGGCGTTGGCGGCGTCGAAGGCAACCGTTTCGCTAGTCCCAGTCGTTCCCTGGGTGGTGGTTGTGAAAGGTGTAGTCGCGGCCGGGCAGTACCATCCCGTAGTGGCGCCGCCGCAATCCGGCATTCCTGTAAGCGCGGTGGTGAGGAAGAAGATGCCGTTCGAACCAGTGTCGAGGAAACTTCCCGGATACGAGTGCCCGTTATAGAGTGTGGTGAAATCGCCGAACTCGTCCTGCTGGAAGACTGTCGCAGCACCAAGCCCATTGTTGGACTGCGTACCAATCCCGAAAAACATCGTACCGGAAGCGGTCGCCTGCCCCGCTGACGCGACTGCAGGAAATTGAATCAGCACGCCATTGTTGTCGCCGGCAAACATGGCCACAGGATTGGGCACTTGCTGAGCCAGAGAGACCGTGGTTCCGGCACAAGTCGTTGCCGTCGGGCAGGAATAATAAAAGCCGGGAGCGGTGCTCGACGCACACGCGGAGCCGCAGTCCTGGATAAAAGATCCAACGCCTATCAATCCGTTAGCACCCAATGTTTGCAGGGTGTCCGCAGCCCCTCCGGGGGAACTGTTCTGGCACGCGGCGGGAATGCTACCGAAACCTGTACTCGTGTCGCCAATCACCTGGAGGGGAATGTTGCTGGCCATCTCGCCGGCCATCTTGACGTCGGCCATCATCACCGGGCCCCAGGTGAAAAAGCTCACGAACTGAGCGCATTCGACCAGGTTGCCCTCCTGCGCCAGAGGCAGGGTGAGCGCGGATTTCAAAATCCTCAGTCCGAAGGACCCGGTGTCGACGAAAACGTGATCGATGGTCTGGCAATTGGCCGTGCCCGGCACGCACAGGGTAACGCTCGCGAAAGCCACGTCGGCATCTATAAACCCGGTTCCTGCAGGACCGGCATCGACGATCAGCGGAACTGAATTCTGCGTGCTCCCGACCGGAGGAGTGGTGCCGCCGCCGCTACTGCTAAGACCTCCTCCGCATCCAAATGCGAACACCAAAGTCCCGAGCAAAGCCAGCGCGATAAACCCGGACAACATGGATCTCATTTCTGGTTTCCTTGGCTAGCGTATGGCGTCGGCCTGAACTCCCGACGGCAAGAGTTGAGGAAGGTAGGCGCGACCAGCAACCGCTCGCATGTGTCCGCCCATCTCGAAGACCAATCCCGGCTCATTGATGACGACCGGCCCGCGCCTGGCGGCGCGTCCCGGCATGGCTTGCTGCACTTCCTCGAAGTGGTCACCCAGGAGCTGCCGCAAGTCGGGCTTCGACGTGCCCTGCCATGCGACTCCGAACACAGTGCCCGAGGGCGAGACGTATTCACGCACCACGGGACCGCCTGGCGCCTGCAGTTCGTGGACCGCATAGCCCGCGTTGCGGGTAATTCGCACCGAGGCGCCCATCCGTGCCTGATCGGCCTGGACGGAATTCTCGTCGCCGCCCAGTCCAGCCCAGGAAAGGCCCGGCAGGGCCAGGACCAGGAGCAATATGGAAAACTGCTGGAAAAAGCTACAAGGACTGTTTCCCTCGGGATGGGGCATCATTTCCTGTCTCCGCCAGCGTCGCTGGCACATTCTTATGCCGCAGAACGGTGGCGTTTTCGGTGAGATGCCAAAGCGCCGGGGTGCGTTGTCCCGGTGAGGCGAGCGACTTTCTTTTCCAGACGGCAGTGGCTAGGCCGAGGCTGTAGGCAGAAAGATGGATACAGTGGTCCCGCTTTGGCCGTGCTGCGAGCTGGTGCGGACGCGGATGCGGCCGCTGTGTCGCAGCACGATCTCACGGGTGAGCCATAACCCGAGGCCGGTTCCGGCGTCACGCTTAGTGGTGAAGAAAGGTTCGAAGATGCGCTTGCGATGCTGGGGGTCGATACCCAAGCCGCTGTCGGCGACGGTCAATGTAACCCCTGGCATGCCGGAGCGCCAATCGCGGCCGTGGCTTACGCGCAGCACCAGTGTGCCGCCATCGGGCACGGCATCAATGGCGTTAGCCACCAGATTGGAGAAGGCCTGCCGCAGTTCTCCCGGGCGGGCGTGGATGGGCCCGTTGAACCGCACCTGTTTCACCAGCCGGATGTTTTTTGCATTGATCTTGGTCTGGTAGAGCGCCAGGGCATCATCCAGAATGGTTGCAATGCTGGTGGTGGTGCGCTCAGTAGCGCCGCGGAAGAAGCCCAGGGTCTGGCGAGTGATGTTGGCCACGCGGCCGAGTTGCTGCTCGGCTAGTTGCAACAGCTCGCGAAGCGCGGGCGTGGTCTGGGCGTGGGTGCGTGCCAGAAACAGGGTGTTGGTTACCGCCTCGAGCGGGTTGTTGATTTCATGCGCGATAGTGGCGGCCAGGCGCCCCGCCGCCGCCAGCTTCTCGGCGCGCAGCATGGCTTCCTGGGCATGCTTGGCTTCGGTGATGTCAATGACGGTGCCCAGCATGGCCTCGGGCTGGCCGCGCTCGGCCGGCAGCATTGCGACATTCTCGAGGATGATGACGGCAGTGCCGTCCTTCTTGCGCAAAGTGAGTTCCAGATTGCGCACCAACCCGTGGGCGCGCAGCTTCTCCACATAACGCTGGCGGTCGGCGGGATCGAAGTAGTAGTCAGCTCCTGGACGGTGTGCGATCTCGGCCGGCGAGTCGTAGCCGAAGATGCGGGCGAACGACAGGTTGCACTCCAGCATCTCTCCATCCACAGTGGAGCAGAACACGCCGGCCAGGTTCTGGTCGAAGAGCATTCGCCAAAGTTCGCCGGTTTCCCGCAGCCAGAGATAGGCGTGTGGAGCGGGAGCGACCCTGGCGGTCGCATGCGGCTCGGTGGTGCCGGGATCCTTCATGGAGAGTGAAGACAAAATTATAGCCCCAGCGGCGTTAGCGCTCCACGCCTGCATCCTGGCCTGTGCGCGGAGCAATCTGCTCGGCTGTAACGTAACGCGGTTCGATGTCCACAGGAATGTCGGCGAGCTTGTCCAGCACGCGGCGCATCTCCGGACGGATCACGCCCATGTGGTCGAGCAGGCGTTTGGCGCCGGCATAGTCGCCGGTAGCTTCGAAGGTGAGCAGGTCGTGATCGAGGTCGCGTACCATCTGCTTCATCTTCCCGAAATCAATGGTGAACCTGCCGTCGGGATGGGCGGATACCGCTCCCTTATCCATTAAATAATTGATCTGCACCGCCTGCCCGCGGGCATGTGCCTCGGTGGCGCCGAAACGCAGGCTGCGAAAGGCGGAGGCCACGTAAGTGGTATAGAGGTTCTTCTCGGTCAGCCCGGCCAGCGGCTTGCCCGGAGCCGCCTCTCCGCGATCGATCAGCAACTGCAGCGCGAACAGCCCGGTGACGTCCGCTTTGGCCTCTTCCAGCGGAGCATAAAACTCCTTCAACTCCTGGCGCGGGTTGGACGCAGGCTTGCGCACCGTCGCCGCGATCTGGTGCGGTCCCAGCCCGTGCATCAGTTCGTGGGCCACGATGTGGGTGAAAAATGCCTGGAAGTTCACCTCGCCTTGCGCCTCGGCGGGCAGTACACGGCGTGAGATGGGCACCAGAACGCTGTTGAACTTGGCCTCCTGGATGTTCTTCAGCATCACCCGCTTGCTGCCTTTCTCGTTCACCACTACCTCGTCGTTGGGCAGGTTGTAGGCGGCGGTCTGCACACCGCGTTCGCCGGCGGCGGAGACCACGTTCACCACTCGCAGCGGCGACTGGGTGCCCAGCTTGGGATTGCGGTACTTCTTGTCTTCGGGCAGATTGTTTTCGATCTCCTGCAAGTGGCGGCTGAAGAAGGAAAGCTTGGCTGTCTCGGCGTCGTCGCGGAGATTGATGTAGGCCTCGAACCACGCCTTGTAGCCGAAGAGTTCATCCTGGTAAGTCTCGTAAGGCCCGATGGTAATGTCGAGGGGCGCATCCAGGTCCATCCAGTCCATATCGCTGGCGCGATATTCGTTGCTGATGAAGGCTTCCCCGCGCGAGTTCAGGAACTTCTTCAAGCTGTCGTTGGTGGTCAGGCCGGCGGCTTCGCGCAGCAGGGCGGCGGCGTGGGCCAGATCCTGGCGGTACTCGACGCTATAGGGAAAGATAACCAGCTTGTGCTCGGAGTGCTGGCGGCGGATGACGGTGAAGTATCCCTTGGCCTGCTCCTGCTCGGTGTCATTCAGGGTCTTGAGCCAGGCCTCGAATTCCTGTTTGCTCATGTCCTCGGGATAAAAGTTGGCGCCCAGCGGCTTGCGTGCCGGCACGCCGGGAAGGAAGGCTGTTTCGCTGTCCAGCGCCGACCACGGCGACTTGTTGATGCGGAAGTAGTGCCGGCGGGCGCGGCCGAGAGGAGTGCGATCCTCGCGCAGTTTGGCGCGCAAGGCGTCGTTGCCGCTCCACATCTGGTCCAGGAAGATCTCGTTGATGACGCGACCGGCCTCGATAAGCTTCACCAGCGCTTTCTGGTCGCCGGCGGAGAGCGAGCCGGTGTCGACGCGCAGCTCGGTGGGCGCAAACCGCGCGGCCATCTTTTCCAGTTCGGCAAGATCGGGGATGTGCTCGGCGTGGGCGGCAGGCTGCTTGGTGGAGGTGAGCATCGCCGCCGGCTTCTGCTGACCGGCCAGGAGCGCGGGCAAAAGCACGATGAGGCACAAGAGTCGTTTCATAGTCCCCCTGTTCCGTAGCCTCGGATTCTCCGGAAAAACCGACCATGATAGCAGCTTGCGATGGAGGGAGCCGTGACGTACCGCGGCATTGACTTCTTTAGGCCGACTCGCAGATTTACCCTCTACTTTGGGAGCAACCAGTGATCACTGTGGACTCGAGGTTTGACCACCACCTCGCGGTGCGATGCTGCACGCTTACTACTGATCAGCGTCAGGGACGAGCGCTCAGCCGACCATAGGAGCTGCCATTGATCTGCGCAGGCAGGCTCAGCGCCAACTTCAGCTCCGTTTTCCGAATCATTTGCGACCACAGGGAATCCGGATTCGAATCGAAGACCGCTCCGGAGTCTGCCGGAAAAATGAACCACGCGCCCAGTTCCACTTCCTTACGCAGTTGGTCTCTGGTCCATCCGGCGTAGCCCAGATAAACATGAAAAACGTCCGGGTCGGGTCGAGCCGAAATGGTCTGTTCGAAGAGGGGCTTCGTGGAAATCAGGTAAACACCACCGAAAATGTGTTCAGCCCCATCGAGCTTGGCCGGCGACTGGAGCAATGCAAACACCGCGGGAGTTTCGACCGGCCCCCCGAGATAGACCGGGTCGGAACGGTCCTTTGCCGCCTTGAGTCCCTCCAGCACGCGCGAAAGGGGGACATGGCTGCGCCGGTTAAGAATTAGTCCGACCACACCTTCGGCATCGTAGCGAACCAGCAAGACCACGGTTTCAGCGAAATTCGGATCGCCAAGCTCCCGGCTTGCCACCAGCAACTTTCCCGCTCCCAGATCCGCGGCTTTCTTGGATTGGATCGGCAGAAACAGGTCCGGTGAGATTGCGCTCGGTTTACCGACGACGTTAAGCCCGTGCGAAGCCGGCGGTGTGGTCGTCGCCACCAGCAGGGCAAGCGCCGTGCCGCTCAACAGCCACAACACACGCTTGCCGACGGCTCTTAGACAGACTGCCGTCAGCATCCTTATTCCCCCTCTTTATCCCCACCGTTTTATCCCCACCGTGGGTTTGTGGCGGGTTGCCTTGCTCGGGACCGGAGTCAATCCTGGCGTTACTCGGTTGAAAGTGTACATCCTTTGCGCGCAGCCGAGCAGCATCCTTGCCGACTCCGGCGAAGGAGCATTCAGTCATCGGCTGCTGAAATGTTCCCACCCGCGCTGTGGCAGCGTCTTTCTTTGTCCGTGACTGTCCACCAGCCACAGATCGCGGCCGCGGATGATCTCCCCGATACGGGTAATGCGCACGCCGGCAACCTTGGCGGGAACCGGGCGCGATCGCGGCGCGGCAAAGAGCAATTCGTAATCCTCTCCACCATGCAGGGCGTAGTGCAGGCTGCTGGTGGGCAGTCCGCTCGGGCGCGGGACGGCGGCCTCAAAGACGAGCGCTCCCACGCCACTTTCCTCGCAAACGTGCCCCAGGTCGGTGGAGAGGCCGTCGCTGACGTCGATGGCCGCGGTCGCCAGACCTTGCTTTCGAAGCCATTGGCCGACGGCGATCCGCGGCTGGGGATAAAAATGCGGATCATGGTCAGCGTAGCGCGGCTTGCCTTTTGGAGCTAGCGCCGCCAAGCCGCCTTCGCGAAGGCGCTGCAGCGTCCATGAGGATCGTCCCAGTTCGCCGGTCACGTAGATGGAATCGCCCGGACGCGCGCCCGAGCGCAACAGCGCCTTGCCCGTGGGTACTCGTCCCACCACCACGATGTCCGCCAGCACTCCTCCAGGCGACTCGGCGGTATCCCCGCCTGCAAGCGGTACGTCGTATTCCCTACCGAGCCGCAGCAGGCCGCGCACAAACCCGTCCACCCAATCCTGCGGGAGGTCGGCGGGGAGGGCCAGGGAGAGAAAAGTTGCCAACGGGTCACCTCCCATGGCAGCGATGTCGCTCAACCCCCGGGTCAGGCAGCGATGCCCGACTGAATCCGCCGGATGCCACTCGCGGCGAAAGTGCACCCCTTCCAGGCTGAAGTCGGTGGTGACGAGGATTTCGAAGCCGGAAGGGCACCCGAGAACAGCCGCGTCGTCCCCGATCCCGGTGCGCAACACCCTTTGCCTGCGGCGAGATCTGGCCCGGCTGCGTATACGGCGAATCAGCGCCTTTTCATTCTCCGGCAAGGCCCTACCGTACAGCTTGAGGCCGGAGTCCGTCATCTATTAATTGCCCGTGAATTGCCAGGGCACTTCGAAGCCTGGTTACCAAAAATCCGTAGCCAACCCAGAGGTCTATAACTATGTAGTACATATACTTACCAAGGGTCTTAACCCTTTCAGTATGTACATTCCTGTTGACTGGCGGGGCTGGGGCCGATAAGCTTCCCTCGTCGTCAGACCTACGAAGCAGACGGGAAACACGGGCTGCGGCAGAGAAGGTAACTTTAGTTAGTCCAGAACCGATCGAGAGATTACTTTTGCGCAAACGCTATTACGTTTTACTCGTCGCCCGCGATGGCGAAGGCCAACTCCGAAAAATCCCCATTCCCCTCCACTACATTTACGTATTCCTGGCCGGGGCCCTGATTGGCATGTTTACCATTACCGGCATGGCGGGTTCTTACACCCGCATGCTGATGAAGGTGGCCCGTTTCAATCAGTTACGCACCGAAAAAGAGGCCCTGACGACCCGCTATTCCAAACTGGAGCAGGTAGCGCAGGAAAAAGAGATCCAGGTCGCGTCGCTGGGTTCGCTGGCAGGTGAGGTTTCTACTCTCTACGGTCTGAAGACCGCGCCTATCCTCAAATCCGATTCCCCAGACCTGAGCGCCGACGGATTCTCCTCATCGCTGGACCAGTTCTATGCCCTCAGAAGCTCTGCCCTCAGTGGCGCCGCGACTGTAGGCATTGAACTGGGCGGAGGAAAACCGGTAACGACGGCGGATTGGCTGCGCATGGCCGCCGCACCCACGATGTGGCCGGTCGAAGGCCCGGTGACCGGGTCGTTTGGGGAGCGTATCGATCCCTTCAACGGTGAGGGTGCGTTCCATACTGGTGTGGATATCTCGACAGCTTACGGGCAACCGGTGATTGCACCTGCCGATGGTGTAGTGGTGTTCGCTGCGGAGGCCGGCGGCTACGGACAGCTACTGATCCTGGAGCACGGCCATGGAATCAGCACCCGTTATGGACACCTCGCCGGCTTTGCTGCGGCGGTTGGACAAAGCGTGCGTCGCGGTGACGTCATCGGCTACGTCGGTCGGAGTGGCCGTGCCACCGGCCCCCATCTGCACTATGAGGTGCGCATCCAGGACGTGCCGGTAAATCCGCACAAATACCTGCGAATCAGCGTGGCCCAGAACTTCGGAATGGTGTCGGGGCAATAAACGAATCGACGGGTGGATGGCAACAGGGCGGCCAAATGTGGCCGCCCTTATTTATTGTTTTTCAAGGCGCGAAAACAGGCCTTCGTTGCAACGACGACATCACTGCGTCTGCCCCTTGCGTTTTTTCCCTGAAGGCGGCGGGGGAGATGCCGGACCCTGAACCGGCGGGCCGGGCGGCGGCGTAAGCGCCTTGCGGATGAATCCCTGGGGCAGGGTTGCCGTCAGCGCGACCCGGGTGCCGTGCTCCTCTACCTTCAGGCTGTTGAACAACGCCTTTACGTCTGCGTCGGTCCCGCCCTGAGTGGTTGAGGACTCGATGCCTTTTACCAGCGCCAGGAAAGTCTTGACGGTTTCGTCGAATTGCCGGGCATCGTTCTCGGTTGGCATCAGGGCTTCGACGCGTAGATGCAAGGCCCCGCGATAGGCGGCTGAAGCCACGATCGTCGAACCTGCAAGCTGGTGGGCCGGTATGCCCACACCGGGTAGCGCAAACATGGCTCCCTGACCTTGCTCCGATGGGATCTTGGCCACCGCCCAGGCCACACTGGCCACCGGCATCTGGTGATAGTGCTCGCGTAGCAGGAAAGGCCCGCGGCCCGGCCATGCTGCCGCTCGGTATTTGTCGATCATCTGGTGGATCGCCGACCCATCCGTCTGGTTCGAGACGGCCACCGTGTCCAGCCCCAGGACCGCGACTCGGACGGTTCTGCCCTCGTGCGGTATGGCATAGATTACGGCATCACGATAGTCCTCAGTGTTGCTCGAAAGCTTTCGGAAATAAGCGGCGGCGCGCTGGGCATCGAACTTGCCGATAAAGATCCAGGAGTACCGGGCCACCTCGAGAAACCCGTGGCCAGCGGGGGCTCCAGAGGGGAGGTGCATCGCCAATGCGGCCTGGTCCAGGTCTCGCTCGAACTGGAAGCCAGTCTCCTTAACGAATTGCTCGTAATCGGGATCGTAGGAGACGGGCGAGGCTTCGCCGAAGACGTGCGCTAGCCGCATCAGCCGCAGGTTGACGAAAAGAATGGCGTCGGATTCCGGCAGCAGCCGCGCCGCTTCCGGGCCGCTGCGGCTGCGCAGATACACCACCGCGGCGATGGCAGCCGCGACCAGCAAGACCGCCAGCGCGATCCGCAGCTTACGTTGACGCATGGCAGAGTCCGACGCGGTCCCGGCGATCTTCCGCCTGGACTAAAATGAACGGTTGGTGACGATGGAGCACGGAGGCGGAATGATAGCATCCCACTCCTGCAGGGTGGGCACCCTGTTTATGATCGAGTTACGCTGCCCTTGCACGTAAAGTGCCGTTGTGTTAACTTCAGTGATTGTCCCGGCGGTCGGGTGGTATTTTGCTGGCGTAGCTCAGTTGGTAGAGCATCTGATTTGTAATCAGAGGGTCAGGGGTTCGAATCCCTTCGCCAGCTCCAAGCGAAACGGGTTGTATGGGCGCAAGGTCGCGTCCTGCAACCATTAGCCACGGTAGCAGCGAGCAGCTCATCAAGAGGAACATACACTCCACCTAGTGATTCCGGTAGATGCTGGCGTTTGTGTGCTGGTGTGCGCGAGAAAAAGTGTGCGCATAAAAAATGGGCTGGTCCCTCCTGCCGTTTTGTTCCGTTCGGCAGGCCGCTGTGGCGATTCGCGCGCCGGCGCGAGCGAGTGAGCAGACGATGGACAGGTGGCCGAGTGGTTAATGGCAGCAGACTGTAAATCTGCCGCTCCTTGCGAGCTACGGAGGTTCGAATCCTCCCCTGTCCACCAGGATTTGACGATGTCGAAAAAGTTGCTGCTGGCACTTGCGGCGTACGCAGGACTTGCAGTGTTGGCGTGGTTCACGCTGGATGCGAGTGTTTCGTTGGCATCGCGCGACGTGCCGCTGCGGGCTGTCACGCTGACGCTGTTAGGGCTCTTTGCGGTACGAACGCTGCTGCACGCGCAACGGGAGCGGGTTGAGCAGGGACGTGATCGCGATCAGCGAATTGGCTGAGTGCTGATTGCCGAGTGCTTTTTCGAGCCGATGTAGCTCAGTTGGTAGAGCACTCCCTTGGTAAGGGAGAGGTCACCAGTTCAATCCTGGTCATCGGCTCCAGAAATTAGGACGTGCGCCGAATGGCGTCGACCGGGCGGGAGTAACTCAGTGGTAGAGTCACAGCCTTCCAAGCTGTTGGTCGCGGGTTCGATTCCCGTCTCCCGCTCCAGGATTGAGACTTGAACGGAAACGATGCCGACATTTGAACAAGCGACGATTCCGATCGATAACCGGGAAGTTTTCGACATCCTGAAGGGCGTGTTCGAAAACCTGTTCAGCACAGAGGTCGAGAGCTTTCTGAAGGCGGTCAGGAAGAAGGGGCTGCTGCTTCGGCATTACGAGGACGTGCTGGCGAGCGGCGCCATGGAGAAGGCCAGTCGTACGCTGAAGAAGGCGGGCATGACGGCGCGTTCGCTGTTTGAAGCGCTGCCAATGTCGGACCGGGCGCAGGTGCGCGAATTCTACCTGGTGCGTCTGGAGCAGGTGGACGAGGCCACGCGGCGCAAGTTCTACCAGGTTTATCGCCTTAATTGAGAGGTGAGCACTTATGGCCAAAGAGAAATTTGATCGCACCAAGCCGCACGTGAACGTGGGCACGATCGGGCACATCGATCACGGCAAGACCACGCTGACGGCGGCCATCACCAAGGTCCTGGGGAAGAACAACCCCAAGGTGAAGTTCCGGTCGTTCGATTCGATCGACAATGCGCCCGAGGAGAAGGCGCGCGGCATCACCATCGCCACCGCGCACGTGGAGTACGAGACCAAGGCGCGGCATTACGCGCACGTCGATTGCCCGGGCCACGCCGACTACATCAAGAACATGATCACCGGCGCGGCGCAGATGGATGGCGCAATCCTAGTGGTTGCGGCAACAGATGGCCCCATGCCGCAGACGCGCGAGCACGTGCTGCTGGCGCGGCAAGTCGGTGTGCCCTGCATCGTGGTGTTTCTGAACAAGTGCGATGCAGTCGATGATCCCGAGTTGCTCGATCTGGTGGAACTCGAAGTCCGCGAACTGCTCAAG
>Ga0335081_10006998_pt1 | contig 18000 bp, 11 predicted proteins | sample Lox_Sample_35_FD_206713 | JGI IMG/M metagenome (GOLD analysis project Ga0335081, IMG submission 206713) | Soil microbial communities from Loxahatchee National Wildlife Refuge, Florida, United States - Lox_Sample_3.5 | ecosystem: Environmental > Terrestrial > Soil > Wetlands | place: USA... | reverse complement strand
GAGCCAAAGTCGAGAACTTCATTGAACACCAGAGGATCCCCCAACAACAGCAGCGATGGATCGTACAATTCCCGCCCTACGGTACACGCCAACGACAGTGTGAATTCTGTGGTCTTAGAATTCCCGATGGAACTCAGACTTGTCCTTACTGTGGCAAACCACGAACAGTCATACTTCCTCCTCCCAATCCTCAATACCCAGCAACGAACATTACCCAGATGCAACCCGGCGATCACCAAGTGCTCGACTACATTGCGAGCCACAACGGAACCATTTCACTCTCTCAGGCCGCCCAAGACCTCGCAATCTCCCCCGAAGTTCTAGGAGTCACAATTGAACGTCTGAAAGCCGCCGGTTTCTTGAAGAGTGCTTGACCGAAATGGCGACGGAAGTTTGCTATCTATAGCGGTTGATCTAGACGGCGTGCTCGCGAACACGATAGCGACATTCTGCCAGATCATTAACGAGCGACACTCAACCCGATTCAAACCCTCCTCTTTCGTCCGTTGGAGGGCTTGGGAGATCGCACAGATACCAAGAGACGAATTCTTCCGAACCTTAGACCAAGCCTGGTACAATTGGAGAAACATACCAGCCACCGAGGAAAAGATTGGCGAGAAACTCAACCTCCTAAAACCATTTGGAAAAGTCGACATCGTAACCGGACGCAGCCCAGACACCGTTCCTTCCGCACTATCCTGGCTCACCGAACACGATGTCCAATTCGATTTGTTTGTAAGAACTGATGGAGTGGTTGAGAAAGCAGACTTGGCGTACGATATCTTCATAGACGATTCACCCGACCTCATGACCGCGATTGCCTCTTCACCAGACAAGTTCGGAATAGTATACACCCAACCATGGAACAAGGACACACCCACGCTGAGTAAAATTCACAGAGCTAACCGCTGGGAAGAGATTCCATACCTAGTACGGAAAATAGCTGAGGCAAGCAAATAGCTTGCCTCAGGTGTTGAAATTCAATTCGGCTGAGAGTGCTCGGCTATCGTTCACCAAGTTCTTTCGCAAAGGCATCTACGAGGTCTTTTCCCCAATTATCGATGGCTTCTAATTTGCCGAGGAAGAAGCGAAGCACTGGTGGCTCATACGTGAACTTCAGTCCCTTGACAAGGTTCCTGTGCTTGTACAACCAATTGATTCTGTCGATTGCATATTCTATGTGTGAGATGCTGTAGACTCGTCTGGGAACCGCGATTCTGCAGAGTTCCAAGTCTGCCATTACTTCCTTGCCGTCCTTGTCTCGGTCCATAGAGATAGTGCCTCTCTCCATTCCCCTTATCCCTGAGGCAAGGTAGAGCGCGGCCGTAAGTGCCCCCGCCGGGTACTGCGCTTGCGGAATTTGCGGTAGGAATTTCTTCGCGTCGAGATGACAAGCCAATCCGCCGGGTGGGGTTACGACTGGTATGTTGGTTTCGAGTAATCGGTTGGCAAAGTATTTGACTTGTTCAATACTGCATCCTGCCACATCGGGCTCCACCATTTCGCGCATTCCGACAGCCATCATTCCGATCTCGTGCATCGACATGCCACCATAGGTGAAGAAGCCCTCGTATACCGGAAGCCAAGGCTTGATTTTCAGGAAAAGTTCTTCGTTGTTTGTGGCTATGCATCCGCCGCGGACACTCGTGTTCTTTCGTCCGCTCATATAGAAAATGTCGGGTATGCTGCACATTTCCTTGACTATTTCCGGTACGGTCTTCTTCTCGTAGCCTTTCTCCCGTTGTTTGATGAGGTAGGCGTTCTCACACATGAGGCTACCGTCCATGACGAGCAAAAGCTTGTTCTCGTTACAGATTTGACGAATCTCTCGGAAATTCTTCATTGAGAAAGGCTGTCCGCCTAGGAGGTTTGTTGTGGCCTCCATCCTGACGTACGCGATCTTTTCACGTCCGTGTTTCTTAATGAGTGCGTTTAGTTTCTGAGGGTCCATTTCTCCCTTGAATGGGTATGTACTTGCCGTGTTCAAGGCTTCGTCTTTGTAGATTTCGGGGATAGTGCATCCGAGCAACTCAATGTGGGCTTTGGTAGTCGTGAAATGATAGTTGGTGGGAATGACGTCACCTGGCTTCGCGAAGACTTTTGGCAGCAGGTGCTCAGCCGCTCTTCCTTGATGGACATTCATAACGTGCTTGTAGCCAAGAACATCTTCTACTGCCTTCGCGAAATCGTAGAAGGTCATACTGCCCGCGTAAGCGTCGTCAGCGTTCATGAACGCGGCGAATTGGTTATCGCTCATCGCGTTGACCCCACTATCGGTCAACATGTCGAGAAAGATGTCCTTCGTCTTCAGTAGGAAGGTGTTATACCCACCCTCCTCCATTGCCATGAGTCGCTCTTTGACAGGTGCAAGAGATATTTTCTGAATCATACGGGTCTTGTGCATTTCAATTGGCAACTCTTTACCGGAAGCTAACCTAATTGACAAAAGCTAAAACCCACAAAAGTGCGGAACCGAGTTTGGATTAAAGACTAACCTGAGTAGACTAATATCCCGTATATACCATCACTCAATGTCGAGAATTACCCACTTCCCCAGCCCGAACCAACCCAAAGTAGGCTTGCCTTGTAACTGCTAATCCGGTTTGTTCGCCACAGAGGTACATGCATTCGCCTATGCGGCTAAACACTTTATCGAAATCTGAACAACCGACCGCAAATCGGAATGTTGAGCCAATGTTCCAGAAAGTCGATATTGAAAGGCTGGCAACTACGCTCATTCTACTAATCCTTGTCACAAGCATTCAGTCCGTTGCCGCCTCAAGCTTCCATCAATCGAACCCGCTCAACATGACTTTGGATCATGCTCTGAATTCCGGGCGGATCGGGCAAGGATTGCACCCTTCGCAATCTGCCAAGACTCTTGGCGTAGTGAGAGTTTTGGTCATCGCCGTTGCTTTCAGCGATGTCAAACCTACGATGCCGATCGTTGAGTTGAAGAGGGAATGGTTTGGAACTGTACCTAGTTACTACAGTGAGATATCCTATGGGAAACTCAAGATACAGGGGGACCTGTACGGCTGGTACACACTTCCATACACTCACACGCATTACGGAAGAGATTGCAAAGCAATCAACGATGCTGACTGCAGCGGAATAAATCAATCGTGGAAGATCGCAAACGACACTATAGCGCTGGTTCAAAAAGATGTGAACTTCGCCAATTACGATTACTTCATGTTCATTCACGCTGGCGAAGGACAAGAGACGAGCCAAGTAAAGAACGACATATGGTCAGTCACTTACTTCAACGCTTCAATCACCACATCCTCAATCACCCTAGAGAGTTTCAGCATCGTCCCAGAAATTGAAGCAGCACCAAACGTAGCGAACGGAGACTGGTGCGTAGAATTCGCTCACCTGCTTGGCGTCCCAGATCTATATGACATCACAAACGGTCCAGACAATGGAAAGACTCTCCTTGGCCAGTGGGAGTTGATGGACAAAGGATCATGGAACGGCGACCCACCCGGATCGCTCCCTGCACACATGACCTCCTGGCCTAAGATTCAACTTGGATTTATCAGTGGCCCACAGCTAGCGATTGCCTCTACAGGAACAGCGGTTATTCAAGTCGATCCAACTGAAACTGCGTCCAACAATGCGCACACCATCAAGATTCCAATAACATCAAGCCAATACTATTTGGTCGAGGTTAGGAGACAGATCGGTTTCGATGCGGCACTGCCCGAATCTGGAGTTCTCATAACTTTTGTCGATGAGAGCAAGACATCAGGTAAGGTTAAACTCGTCAACGCCGACCCCGAAACTGCGGATTTGACAAACGCAGCATGGCAGCTACATCGAACCTTCAGTGATGATAAGCATGGCCTTAGCATCGAAATCAGTGGAAAGTCGGGCAATTCTTATCAGATCACGGTCACGCTACAAGGCTCATCCCCAGCCCCGTCTCTAACAGACGTTCAAGCGAATTCCACTGCGCAGATCGTAATTGCAGGAACTGTACTAACGGTTGAGCTTGCATTAACGCCTAGCGCCCAAGAGAAAGGACTCTCAGGGCAGTCCTCACTTCCGAAGGACCATGGCATGCTATTCGTGTTCAGCCATGAAGATTACTGGTCATTTTGGATGTCCGATATGAAATTCCCGTTGGACATAATATGGTTCAACTCAGCCCACAAAGTAGTCTGGACCGAACCGAACCTGCAACCCTGCTCACCATCAATCTGCACCATCATAACTCCCGAGGGTCAAGCGATGTATGTTCTTGAAGTGAACGCCGGCTTCGTGTCGGCAAATCACATAGAGATTGGAACTATGTTCTCCTTCATGACCAATTGAAGTTTCAGCAAGCTGACCTTCAGAAATCTTTGGAAATTCCCTGCTGCCAAGCAGATATGCTATTGATTTTCATGAGTCTGATTTTCGAGGAATTATTTGTCTCGTTATGGATGTCTTACGGAATAACCTTATTGTCCATACTGTTCATGTTTTCAAAGAAAAAGAAATCCGTTTGATCTTAATCATTTGCTTAGTGTTTTATACTAAGACGAAATCTTCATGACGCGCTGGTATTCGCTTGAAATACCTAGTCATTCTTATTCTCACACTTTTTCTTGTCGGTTTCACGACCCAAGTTCCACACGCCTCCGCGTCCACATCAATTCTTCCGTATTTGCAGGGCGATACTTGGACAATGTCGACTACGACAACTTGGACAACGCAAGGGTCGGGGAAGGATGATGGGAGTTACAAGAAGGTCATCGTGGAAACTGATGCCTATACACTAACGGATGTTTCTGAGACCTCTTTCACAGTAAGCATTTCGAATAGTGCGAGCGAGACAGAAACAGCTTCAGGAACCTGGGTATCTCCATCCAACTACGTCAAGTGTGATGGATGCACTGGGACGGGATCATGGTCATCTTCCGGAACGGAAACGTTCTCACTTCCGTCACTCACAGTCACCTCCGCAACCGGAGATTACGCGAATGGTAATGTCGGCCACGCGATCTCTCCGGTGCTAATGCCGGAATCCTTGGGGACTGGAAAGCAAGTTGGATATTATTGGTATGATCAAAATGGCAACTATGAAACAGTCCAGTATTCCTTCTCAGGCGAGAAGATGCTTTCGATTGAAGGTCAACAGGCAAAAACCTACGTTATGGTATACACAGGTACTTCACAAGGCAATTGGCAAGTATCCGGCGGTCAGAGTTCGACGGGACAATTAACTCACACCGTTTATTGTGATGAGTCGACTGGCGTTATTCTAGGGCGACACTATGAAGGCACTTTCTCTCTGCAGAGATCTGGTGGCGGTTGGCAGGAGACATATATGGTCGACGGAACTGCGACTTCGACTAGCTTTAAGATTGGTTCCTACGTCATCGTCAATTCGAATCCCGGCATGGCTCCGATGGATGTTGACGGTTCAAACGTTTCTGATTATCCTCATTTGTTCATATGGGATTGGGGGTCGAGCCACACACTCGCTGCACCCCAGACCTATTCTGTTTCACAAGGTACTAGGATCGTGTTTACCAACTGGGATGATGGTAACTCGCAATCGACTCGAACTGTTCTTGATGAGCCGGGAACCTACACAGCGCAGTTCAAGACGCAATACCTTCTCACAGTAAGCTCGCCCTACGGCGGAACCTTTGGGTCTGGGTGGTACGACAAAGGATCAACTGCAACAATCCACGCCGATTCAAATGTAATGTTCTTCTACGACTTTACTGGCTGGTCAGGTTCAGCGCTGCCCGCAAGTCCCGACACGCAAATTACGATGACTGGACCTCTCACAATTCAGGCCAACTATACTCTCGATCTAGTTCGAGTGGGAATCGTCATAATAATAATCGTCGCCGCAATAGCGGGAGTCTTGTTCTATCACCGACGAAGGAGCGCGCCCACTCCACAAGTCTACACACCCACACCTACACCTAGCATTCCCGCACCGAGCATTCCACTGCCGCACGCGACTGTGTGCAACTCGTGTGGATCAGTAATCCCAGCCGGATCAAGATTCTGCCGGAAATGCGGTGCAAGACAATCAGCTTGAAGATTGAATGGTCTACATCCCGGTTACTCGTTGGTTCCGACATACACATTTGCGTGGAACTTGTCAGCCTGCTATTGACGACCTCAGATTCATAGCACAGCTTGAGTCCGAGTTGGTCGTTCAGTTATTCTACGAGCCCAACCTTCGGTAGCCTTGTTTAGCTCCACACTTTACGCAAAATGCTGCGTTTTGTCGCAGTCTGAATCCGCAAATCGTACAGTACTTGATGCCAGATGGTGTTTCAATCGTCGGGATCGTAGGGTAACTGGAAATGCTTGATTGAACACTTCGAACAGGTAAGCCCCTACGTCTTCTGTGTCTAACAACTAAGCCGATTATAGCGATAACCACGATGAAAGGCAAGGCGAGGATTAGAAAGCCCAACGCAAGTTCCACCACAGATGCTGGTCCAGTCTGTGTTGTGCCTGCGGTGATACTACTGATCGATGTCAGGCTGGCCGTGATGGTCGGCGCGGTTACCGACTCATATTGAGAGCTAGGAGTGCTATCATAGGACAACTGAGTTATGTGCGAGAACGATTCACTCGACGTGATTTGTTGGGCCGTCCAAGACCAGAATTGGTATGGGCTTATGGTATCATTGTAGCCTTCCGTGCTTACGTTCCGTTCAAGGGACGAGAAATCAAAGAGTATGTGAGAACCCAATGAGTATCCCAGAGTTTGGGGCACCTGTGGCTCGATGGGCACCCAACCCTCCCAAGGGATGTAGGCTTCGACCCACATGTGTGATATCGTATCCGAATAAGTAACGCCGGGCAGCATACTCAGAAATCCCCACCCGGACACTGTTCTCGCAGGTATTCCCGCCGCTCTAAGAAGTGCCACAAGTAATCTGCTAAAATTCGTGCAGATACCAATTCCTTTGATGTAGGTCGTTGATGCGGAATCCAGTCCATACGTGGATCGAAGGCGTGAATCACTAATGGCTGCCCGATCGTAAGCGAGGTGAGCGGCGGTGAAATTGTGAAGTCGATATATCAACTGGAGAACGTCTCCGGATTGTTGTTTGAAGGAGTTCGCTATTCCAGTGAAGATGGGATTGTCTGAGTCGATGTATGGTGTGGGTTGCAAGTACTGCTGGTTCTCTTGTGGGAGATGTTGGAGACTTGATAATGGAATCGATCCGGCTCCGATGATCTTGGAAAACTTGATGCTCACTGTGTAAGTAGCAGCCACCGTCATGCTGGAACCAGGGGCGATAGTTATGCCGGTAAATAGTATGTACTTGTTTCCGTAGTCATCATATGTTACGCCCTGTGGTTGGATGTTGGTTCGTGGCCCGTCCAGTACTGTTTGATAGGAGCCAACGTTAGGGATTTCGACCAGTCTCAGCATTTGAACCTGGGCACTGTTTGACGTCATTTCATTGGTTAGCACCACGGAGTCGTTGATTGTGTACACGGTTTCCGTTGGAAAACCACCTTGGAGGCTGAATGTTGCAGACGCGCTGGTGTTAGTGTTCTCAGCGAAATCTTCCAAACCAGCTTTGATTTGATAATTACCGTTAATGTAATTCACAAGTTTAGAAGAATTCACTGGGTCTGACCAATACCACTCAGAGGTGTACGAGGATGGGTCGACGTACTGCTCGAGAACTTTGCTTTTATCTGAATACGTAGTCATACCGACAGGGTCCGCGATGTCGAGTGTGAACTGCATCTTGAGATAGTATTGGCTGTTAGAACTCCAAGTGCCAGGAACGTTGGCTTCAACGTAAACATAGAAGACCTCGCCTAGGTTAATCGACGATGATCTCTCAACGTAATCTCCGTAGCCATTCACTTGACTACATATCAGAACCTTTGTTATGCTAGATGCTTGGGCTTGGGCTTGAATTAACGGCACATTGCAGAGCAAGAGGACTACGAAGAGAACTGCAACATGGAAGAACCTTCCAGACTGCAAACCGCAAACAACTCCAGCTAACTCTAATTCTCTTCTGAGATTCCGCGAACCTTAGCCTTAATACGGACCAAGCGAGCGTCAAAGTCACACAAGTGCCGATCTTGCATCCTCGTCAACGCGTATCGATATCAATCTCTGCCAAGGGTTGTTCGCCAATTGCGTTGCGAATAGCTATCTAAAAATTAGATTTCGCGTCGCGAAACATCAACCGTCTGCAGTTTGACCGCGGTCGGAATAGGAGTGAAATTGACCTTGCCGCCATTGGAGTCGAGTCTTACTCGTATTTGATTACGGAAAAACGTACCTCAAGTCGATATCAGTTCAGTCCTCAGATCCAGACTTATGTGTCGTTGTGAAACCGGTCGATCACGTGCTGGAGCTTGTAGGCTAATGTGGAGCCAGCGCAAGCGAAACAAGTCACTCTTCCGCGTCGATCTTGCTTCCACACTTGTTGCAAAACGTGCTGTCAGCAGGAAGTTCTGCGCCGCATTGTGGGCAGAAGATGTTAGGTGCTTTCTTGGCTCCACGTCTGCTACGGCTTTTCGGCTTAACCTCGGTGGCTGCCTCAGCTGGTTTCAGTTCAGTCACAGCCTGAACGGGCACTGGCTCAGGTGGAGCTGGCGGAGGAACCGCAACCGTAACCTGATTCATCACATCACTCCCAAACGTCCTAGTCTCACCTCCGCGAGGCTCCCCGCCTGACCGCATGTAACTGAAAGCAAACACGGCAGCCCCAACAGCAATTAGCACGATCCCCAAGAAGAACACCGGCCCTAAACCAGCCTGCTGCGGATTCACTGCCAACGCCGATGTCTGCCAGGTAGAAGATTGTGTAGTGAAGCTCGTCAAGAAAATTGCTTCAGTAGTTTGACTGAGGTAATTCGCGCTGACCGAGAGCGATATCGATACGGCGTTGTTATTCTCATTCATGAAGACAAAATAGTATACGCCGCTTGATGGGACCTCAACTGTTGTGTCCCATTGAGCCCTGCCAATCCGCGAGGTCAACCCCGAGTAACCTTCATCTCCACTGCAACTAGAGATTGCCTGCCAAGCCGTATACTGCTGAGGGTTAAGCATCCAAAAGTCAACCGGATAATTCCCGGTGACACTGAAACTAATGTTCACAGTTCCTTGATCAATCGTTGAATGCGTTTCATCCCACTCGCCACAATATTGCGTGCCCGGCGACCGGATTGAATATGCATAATCAATAATTGTGGATTGGACGCTTGACTGAGTTGCTTCAGTCGTAGTCGATATCGAACCGCTCGTAATCGTTGTCGCGGTTGGAAAATTCTGAGTGCTCGTTACAGTGATCATTGAAGAGCTTGCCTGGTATCCGACAACTGATAGGCCACTGCCGGCAACGATTGCTGCAACGCATATGATGATTATGGCTAGAGCCGTCTTCAACATGAATTCGCTCGGTGATCGTTGGCTTGTCAGTCAAAATTTAACACTTTGCATTTGGTTGAAATTTGTCAAATATCATACGCGCATTTGAGATAGACAAAAGCTGAGTTTGACTATTCTGAATTCCTGGTTGATTCAGCCACATTGACGCCATTGCTAAGTGCGGATTCTATTTTACGTGATTCGACTCTTGCACATCAGATTCATACGCGTAAAATCCGGCGGAACCTTGTTCCGTTAGGATGTCCGGCGCCTGATTTTGGCGCCGCATTTCAGACAGAATTTGTTTCTAGGCCCGACTCTTGCGCCACACTTTCTGCAGTATCTTACTGCCTTCCCCGATCTTGCGCGAGATGTTTGCACTCTTCTTCGCTCCTTCAAGATTGATGGCGGAGCGAGGGCTGCGAATGCGATTAGGGTTATAGTCAGCAAATAGACAGAGATCTGCCAGATCAAGAGCGGCGGGTTGACGGTAAGAGTCTTCTGATCGAATTCGATATACGTGCCTGAGGGAAGTTCTGTGTACGTCTCCAATTGCACAGTATGAGTTCCCGTCGAAATGCTATGGTTGTTGAGATCTAGTGTGGTTTGGTAGATGCCAAAACCGAGGTATGAGTTTTGTATTATCGTCTTCATTGCGCCGTTTGGATTGATGATTTGAGTGATGACGGTAGCGTTCTCTATTTGCTGTCCCTGATACGTGAGTGGTTCGAATAATATGCGGATTCGGCTTCCGCCGATCGGTGTTCCCGATACGTCTTGGCTCGCGACTCCGTACAAGTTTGCCGAGCTAATCGTTGTCCATGTGCCGTCTGGGAGAAGGGCGTTGTATGTTAAATCAACTTCATTGCCTTGAACGAATCTCTCGAGGGTAAATGGTCCAGAGGATAAGAGACCTCCGCTCTTCAAGAGATCGAGAGGAGTATTGGTGGCTGGAAGTAGATTTGCAGGGAGAACAAAGAGGTTTGCAAATTGTTCGTCGACAAGACTGTTGGGTTGCTTTAGAGTTACCGTAACTGTACGACTATCGACTTCCACTACCGATGCCGTCTGATTGATAATCGAATAGAATGGAGATGACGGACCTGCGTTGTTCTTCAACCATTCAATCGTACCCGCAAGGTCGTGAGCGGTTATGGGAGCGCCGTCACCAAAGGCTGTCCCTTGGCGCAGAACAATTGAAAGGCTCGTAGAGTTGTTTGTCAAGTGCCAGTCACTTGCAATTCCGGGAAGCAGCGTACCATTCGCGCCAGTCTCGAACAACTGTTGAGTAATGAGATGTAAGGTGAGGAGATCAGCAGAATCAATCACGAGAGATGGGTTGAGGCTCGTTAGGCCTGATGGCTCAGCAATAGTTGTCGTTCCAGCGTTCGCAAGTACCAACGACTGCGCAAGAGTCTCCTCAACACTTCCAGTGGCGGGTACAATTTTAAAACCTGGTCGGGTTACGAGCATCATATCCTTTGAGAATACGGGGATGACGGGAACGTCGAGGTCTAGCTGCTCTTGACATCTATATGCCGCGGTTCGAGCAGTCGCTGAATTATTTGCGGTGAGAAGTTGTTCTAGGCTTGCGTCAAATGCGCCATTGTGGTATCCGACCAAGTTCGTCGAGAGCGGAGCAGGGGATATGTCGTTTGAGCTCGCGAAGAGGGTGCCGAGCCAAGTGGGGGCAGGACTGGTGGAAACCGTCTGTACATACATATCGAAGTAATAGGTCATCTTGGTTTGCAAGTTGAAATCCACATCGGAGACTGGGAAGCTGATCACGGGCAGACCTATTGCGCGCATGTCTCTGGCAAATTGATCTCCCACTGCGACGCTCGAAGAGTCGCTGAGTCTGCTGAAAATGAACATCGTTCGCATCGATTGGCCAGTAGATGGATCAACTCGTAGCTCGCCCGGGCTTCCCGTATAACCCAAAGAGTCTAGCAGGCCTTCTGCTCTTTGTGGGTTGTAGGGATAGGCGTTAACGGATGAATTTCTCCAGCCTAGTCCGTCGTAGGCCGAGGAGAACAAACCGGGTGTCAGAACTTCTCCGTATCCGGCGAGGATAGTTTTCAGGGCGTTTTGTCGATTGAAACCGTAGAGCATAGCCTTCCTGAAGGACTCATTGTCTAATGGTGGGTTGCGCATGTTCATACCGATGTATGTAAAGCCGAAACTTGGGATGGGGACAACGTTCAGACTTGGATCATTCCTCAGGTCTGCGAGAACTGATGGGGCCGCGTTTTGGAGATAAGCCACGTCCACGTCTCCGCTTCTGAGTGCTTGGAGCATAGCGTCGTTAGATTGGTATGTTCGTATGATTACTCCGCGTTCCTTAGGCTGATTCACGCTCACCATGATGCTTGAAGCAATTAGCATTAGAACGATGATGGTCAGGGTTATGGTGAGTCTTTTGTCCATCGCTATGTCATCTCGACGTTGAGCGTGTAATTTTCTGCCACCGAGAGAGATTGGCCGCCATAGAGCGTATTGTGAAGGACGATAAAGTAAATCCCCGGCATTATCCTTGATGCAGAGATAATTTCTTCAGGACCACCGGTGTTCGTGTACCAATTGAACTTGCCGCTTCCGTCATACTCACTCAACGGAAATTCCGAAGACGCAACAAGGAAGCCGTTCGGTCCAGCAAGGTGTGCTTGAATGTCGGTTTGGGTATCCGACCAGGAGACGGAGATTCTAATGTTGCTCCTGCCCTGCGGAACCATTACTACGTATGTGCGCCAATCCCCGGCCTCATACCTCCAGGACCAGTCGAAGGCTCCATAGACTACGAAATTGTCGTACGGAACTCTTGCAATCGAGGAGCCACCCCCATAACTTCCTGAAGACGTTATCGGGACAACGACCGATACAGGTATGAGAGTTTTCGTACCGTTATCTGTAAGCGCAATAAAACCGCCGTAAACACCGGGAGAAGCATTGCTAGGAACGGTTATTGTTGCAGTTGCAGAATCTCCAGTGGTTGTGAGTTGTGTTATCCAGTCCCAGTTCGAGCGTTTGTAGTATCTAATCACAATGTCGAACGGTATTACCGCCTGGTTTCCTTGCTTGAGCACGCGAACAGCTAGTGTTCCTTCAAACTTCGTTAATGGCCGACCAACTACTAGTTCCGACGTAGTGCTGTACGGAGCTCCGTTTGTGATTCGTCTTACGTGACCTTCCGAGTCGAAGTGCGTGTCGTAAAGCTGTGCTATGAGCAGGTTGCGATAATCCCAACTTGTTTGATTCACGAAGTCCGTGAAGGGAAACACTAGGGTTACTTTCATTAGATCTGCGTTAGATGGAATGGAAACCTTGGGGATAGGTATCCATGTTGCGCTACTGTTTGTCGAGTTCGTGTAATGATGAGTAGAATTTGCACTGATCAGGGTGTAGATGTATGGGGAAGCGGTGGGTTGAGTTGCATATTTTATCGCGAAGCTCGTGGATCTTGATGTGCTTGGTTGCACGATGCCGACGAACCAGTTGGTTGAGTCTTGGGTAGTGGTTGGGATCGGGGTTTGAAAGTTCATTTCCCAGGAATCCGCCAGTAGCTCACGAGTTGTATCCCAAGTTGCTGTTGAATACGCGTAGAATCGTTTGGGAAATCGGCTATCTCTGCCCTCCGCCGCAGCGGCTACGGCTGCGTACACGTTCACCCTTCCCGAGCCTTGCGTAAATGGATCGTATGAGAGATCCGTAGCGCTACTGGCCAGGATGCTCTTTACCAAGTCGGGTGCAGGTGTAGCTCCGCCATGCGTGTCTCGGTATTCCTGGATAATCAAAGCTACGGCTCCTGCAGTAACGGGGGTTGCCATGCTCGTTCCCCCGAAGATTGTGTAGGCACTTGTTCCATTACCGTATCCGGTGAATGTGGTTTGGTCGGCGAAACCGAACGCTCCAACGTCAACAACATCAGGTTTAGGTTCACCTATCGATGTAGGTCCCCTGCCACTCCATGGAACAACTTCATCGTAACTGCCCTGAACTTCATGAGGAATGATGGTTTTCGGTTGTGTTCTGTATGCGTAGCTGGTCGAAGCGCCTACTGTGATTGGTAGCGGGCCCGCGGCGGGTGATGTCGTCGTTCCGTAACCGAATCCCCCGTTGCCAGCCGCAATCAGCATAACCACCCCTGGATATGTTGGGTCGAGGTAGCCCGGTAGGCTTAGGGCATCGGCGAGTTGGCTTTCGAGGTCTGCGCCGAACGTTGACCCCAGGTCGGCAATTGGATTCGAATCACCCCAACTGTTGCTTATGATGTCGGCGCGGTGTTGGCCCGTATACTTGAAGCTGAAGTTCGCCGGATCCCAATCAAAACCTGCAGCATAATACCACGCAAAGGTCGTATCTCCCAACCAAAGCGCTTTTACACCCATTACTTGAGCCGCGGGAGCGATACCAGGCAAGGCGAACAGGGTGCCGTTCTGGTAAACGTCACGTTTCAGCACTCCACGAGAGGCCGCGTTAGATGCGGTACTCGTACCATGACTTTCAGAATCGAAGTAGACGTTGATGAAGTTCCCTTTCGGGTCAATTGGCGGCAACAACGCCATATTCCCCTTACCAGCATACCCGCTCAGGTCGACTCCGTACGCGAGTATTCCTGCGCTGAAAACAGGAACACCGGTTCGGTCGGGATCAAAGCTGATTAGATCATGGCCGGCTGTCGCGGTGTAGAGTTGCTCGTCGGCGAAACCATGGTCGTCCCACGAAAGGTGAGGGGATGGCCATGAGAGATTTAATCCCAATGTCTGTGCTGCGTTGGCGTTTAACGTATCACGATAGCCCTGCAAGAAATTGTAGTAGGCCGTCGACATGTCAACCACAACGGTGTCGTAGACCCCGGCTTGGTGAGCATCAATTACCACTACGGGAAAGCCCATGTCGATTGTGGAGCTTGAGATTACATCTGACATTTCCTCGTAGAGAAGCCCGAAGTGGTACTTGCCCGATTTCGACAAAACGGTTGGAGCGGCATAATTGTAGTTTATCTTCACTGTCTCAATTTGATTCTCGCTGGGATTTGTGTCAACGTAACTGGCTGCGTTCCAGACCTTCACCTCCTTACCAGCCGTGGTCAAAACGTTTCCGAAACGAGTTACAGTAAGATTAGTAATCGCCAAACTCTGGCCGTCCGCATCGAACGCAATCGCTTGACCTAGATCGTTCCTAGCAACCCCACTCCTGAGATCCGGGATGGTAAAGTCGGTTCCCGTGTCCACGACCGCAATCGTCACATTCTGACCTGAAATGCCGAGCTGATTCACTTGGTCAGCGCCGACGATCTGCCTTACCTTGAACATGTCCGTGGCCAAATGTTCCGAGTAGACCTCTGGGTCAGGTTTCATCCGATCAAAATTCAGCTTCACATCAGGGAATACATAGGAGACAGCAGGGGATGATGCAAGCGGCAGAAGTGAACTGGCCTTAACGGTGCCGTAGACCGCGAACGGAGAACTTGTTTGACCAAGAGCAAAACTCGGAGTAAGATACGCGGCAAGGTCCTTCACCCCATACCCCTGGTTCAGGCGAACAAAAACGCGAATACCATCACTTTGAAAACGCAAGTCGGAATTCTTGATCCCGCTAATTGCATCGATAAGGCTCGGGTGAAGTTTAGTTAGCGCTCGCTCTGCGGCAACGTTCTGGTAGGGCGCAACCATTCCTAAGAGTAGTATGGAGAGCACTAAGACGCCCATGATTCTCGCGAACAAGGTAACCAAGTTTGGGCGAACTCGCCTCAAACACATTTTACCTTATTGGTGCACGCTCGCCTTTTTACGCAACCTACATAAGCTCGACAAATACGATTGAAAAGCTTCTGCGATGTTATTATTTGTAAATCGAAGCGCCGACCACACTGCGACGCCATTTTCTGCTTATTGGCGAGAATGATTTGTGCGGGTCACGATAACACCAATGGACGATAGGAGAAGAAGAGAGATCGTCGGTCCAGTAGAGGGAAACTCGGCGACTGAAACCTGGGTTGGAGATACCAGAGTCGGTTCATGAGTCCAGAGCCATGTCATCGCCGCGGTGGATCGAGTGATACCGACTCCCGCGTCCGCTTCATATGCTCCTCCACCCAAATATTGTACATTCGAGTCCTGGCAGCTTGTTGTCCCATACGTTACTTGAGCTTGAGATGGAGCGTGATTTCCGGCGCTGTTTAGCGCGTAAGGATACGAGAATATCACTCTGGTTTGTGTGGTGTTGCAAGAACTCGCAATCGCATATTCATCCCATGTGGATGAATTGTTTGCAAGTTGTTGGTACGTTGTCGGCACTATTACGTTACCTATGACCGTAGAAGAATTCTGCGAATCCATGACACTCCCTTGCCACTGCTCCTGCCCACCGCTGTCTAGAACTCTTGTGACCTGGAGAGCGTATCCGACTCCAAGGGCCCAGTTGTAGAGTACGAAGCATTGATAGCCATTCCCGGACTTCAGGAAAGAGATACCTGATTCACATCCTCCACTTGGATTGCTTGTGGTCGCGTTATTGGCGTCGAAGATGCCAAACGTCGCTACTTTCGGCGCACCGCCAATTCCCATCCCCACGAATCCTGTTTCTCCGTTCATGAAAGAGAATTGATAGCCCCAAAAGATAGATGCGCTTGATTGAGGCGCTTGCAGAATCTTCAGGTTAATGCTTAGCGAATAGCTTCCTGAAAGTGGCCATTGAAGTTGGACATCTGTGTCCGGGGCTAGGGTATTGAAGTGTGCATAGACTGGGTGTTGAGTCTGAGCGAGTAGGCAGGTGAACAGAAAGAGCGTTATTAGACCAATGAATACTGGGCGACCCTGATTGTTCAAGTTGCCGACCTTTGGTTCGATCGTAATTCCAGTCTTTCGAAGTCGCAATCTCCATATTTGTGAAGTTTTGACGCATCACATGTTAAGCACAACTTGGATAGGGCACTGTTTTAGACATGACAGACTAATCAAACACAATCCGGAGGACCGGGCGAAAACTTCGAACATTCGACCGAACTGAGTAATTCTTCGTCGAATAAGCAGGTGACTTGCTCCTAGTGAGCAGCGAAGTAGCGTTTGAGCCAGATCGGAATCACTGTCGCGTCCGATGCAATGCACATGGCAATCATTGCAGCTCCGGCCTCAGCTTGCTCATAGAAGGGATATGAACCATAGACGACAACTGGGGAAACAACGAGGACCGCCCCGAAAATGGCCATCCCCTTACAACCCAAGAGATACGTCAACATTCTCATATTGGGAGACAGCATCCTGAAACCGACATAGATCATAACTCCAGAAAAGAGTACTGACGCATGCATTATCTCGTGCAATTGGTAAGAAAGTAGGGCCGCGTCAAGCACTGTTGGGACATGCCATGCAAGAATTATAGCCCCAGCAAAAGCGAGACTGATCAAGCCTCGTTTATTGAATTTCCTATTCAGAGCTCCAAGGTGGGATGTCACAGCTGCGAAGAAATCATACGAAGAACTACCGACTAGTAAGAACCCATTAACTGAACCGGCCAGCCAGTAGCCCGCCAACAAGAGTAGTAGATCAGTAACCATTAGGAAAACCTCCGGAGCCACGTTGAACCCTGATTGCAGAACGTAGAACACGTAATCAAGGGACTCAAGAGGCGGAAACAAAGAAATAATCAGCACAAGACTCAACCCCAGAAAGATCGCGCTCCGGAACAAAGTGTATTTTGTCCACCCGGCATGGTCCCTTGCGCTTCCTAGCATAGCCAACCTCTTTATGACTCCTCTAGGCGAAGATTAAACTTGAACTGCCGTGCCCACCTTCAACTTGCAGGTTGCCAAAGCAGACTGATCACCGTCGGAAGATGGAAACAACTTCTACCCACAATACTTCAGGTCACAACCAGCTGACCTCTCATATAGATGTGAATAGTACAGAAAATGTTGCAGTAAATCGTGAATGTACCTTTTTCGGAGGCAGTGAACACTATCATGTATGCCTGTCCTGGAGAGATGGGTACACCCCTATCGAAGTAGTAGGTGATGGCAAAGCCGTGGGCTTGGGTTGGGTCAAGGTTGCAAACAAGGAAATGGACCACCTGCCCTTTCCGGACCTGGACAATTGGCCAAGGGTGAAGAGGCGCTCCGTGACCTATACTGTTGTTGAAACCCGAAAGATCAGCAATGATGAGGATGTAACCGGGCGGTCGTACGCAGGAAGACTTAGACACGCGCACAGGAGGAGCGTAGCCCGTCGGAGAAACGGAAGAAGGAAGCTGAATTGCACCAGTAATGAATGCAGCGACCGCGATTACGCAGATGATTCCAACCCCCGCAATCAGTAACCGATACTTCATGAGTAAATCGAGCTCTTTTCAATTGATCATGTTAGATTAGAAGATAGTAGCATATGAGTGAAATAGAGCCGCCAAATACATCAAATAGAATCCGACCAGACAGACCAAAACGTAAATCATAACCCCGTCACGCCGAACTACACTCGGAATAAGTTTGTATTCGATGAAAAACACTGCTCCAGCTCCGATCCCAAAGAATACCGTTGCATCGACAGGAATTATCAAGGCCGTACTCAGACCGAGTACTGTTGGAACCCCTGCCAATAGACCTAGGACTACATTACGCGCTAAACTAGTCTTTGCAG
>Ga0335081_10006997_pt1 | contig 18002 bp, 18 predicted proteins | sample Lox_Sample_35_FD_206713 | JGI IMG/M metagenome (GOLD analysis project Ga0335081, IMG submission 206713) | Soil microbial communities from Loxahatchee National Wildlife Refuge, Florida, United States - Lox_Sample_3.5 | ecosystem: Environmental > Terrestrial > Soil > Wetlands | place: USA... | reverse complement strand
CCCCACCGCCCGGGCGAGCCGCGCCGTCGCGCGGCCGATGCTGCCGAAGCCGACCACGCCGAGCGTCTTGCCGTGCAGCTCGCGCCCGGAGGACAGCGCCGCGCGCGGCCACTCGCCGGCGGCGACGGCGGCGGTCGCGAAGTAGGCGCCGCGCGCGAGCAGGAAGGCGCTCGCGATGACGTACTCGGCCACGGCCTGCGCGTTGGCGCCGGTCGCCGGAATCACTTCGATTTCGCGCGCGGCGCACGCCGGAAGATCGATGTTGTCGAGCCCGACGCCGAGCCGGCCGACGACGCGCAGCCTGCGTGCGCCGCCGATGAGCTCGGCGTCGACGCGGGTGCGATTGCGCACGATCAGGGCGTCGGTGTCCGCCACCGCCGCGAGGAGCGCCTCCCGGCGCTCGCCCAGGGCGGCGTCGTAGCGCGTGTCGTGGCGGCTCGCGAGGTAGGCGACTGCCGCCTGGTCCATGAACTCGGCGATGAGCACGCGCATGAGCGCACCTAGCTCTGCATCCCCCAGCGCCGCACCGTGCGCATCTCGACGGTGCGAAAGATCACGTTCTCGACCAGGAGCCCGATGACGATCACCGTGAGCAGCCCCGCGAACACGCTGGGGATCTCGAGCTCGTTCTTGTTCTCGTAGATGAACCAGCCCAGGCCTCCCGAGCCCGAGGAAACGCCGAACACGAGCTCCGCGGCGATCAGCGTGCGCCAGGCGAAAGCCCAGCCGACCTTGAGTCCAGTGAGGATGCTCGGAAAGGCCGCGGGAATCAGGATCCGCCCGACATAGCCCAGGCCCTGCAACCCGTAGTTCCTGCCCACCATGCGCAGCGTATTGGATACGGCCAGGAAGCCCGAGTGCGTGTTGAGCGCCACGGCCCAGAGCACGGAGTGGACCAGGACGAAGACGATGCTCGCCGGCCCGAGACCGAACCAGAGCAAGGCGAGCGGCAAGAGCGCGATCGCCGGCAACGGGTTGAACATCGCCGTGAGCGTCTCGAGGAAATCGGTGCCCAGGCGGGTGCTGATGGCGAAGATGGTGAGCAGCGCCGCGAGCAGGATGCCCACAGCGTAGCCTACCAGCAGGACGCGGATCGACGTCCACGCCTTGAGCAGCAAAGAGCCATGCACGAGTGCGTCGAAGAGCGCCGTTACCGTAGCGCTGAAGGTCGGAAACAGCAGAGGGTTGTGAGACCAGCGTGCGTAGGCTTCCCAAGCGGCGGCGAGCACGATGAGGATCGCGATCTTGCGTACCGCGGTCAGGTTGTAGATGCGCTCCCAGAGCGAGAGCGGTTTCTGGACCACGCCGAGCTGCGAGGCGTCCACGACCTCGCGATAGAGATCCGGGCGCCGGGTGAGCGATTCAGGCATGATGGGCCTCCACTTCCTCGACCACGTCGGCGAAGAGCATGTCGTGGATCTTGCGCTCGAGCGCGCTCGCGGCCGCTGCGTCAGCGCCGTCGCGAGGCAGGCTGTTGACCTCGGCCTTGACCTGGCCCGGGTGCGGCGAGAGCAGCAGGATGCGGTTTCCGATCCTGATCGCCTCGGGGATGGAGTGGGTCACGAACAGCACGGTGAAGCGCGTGTCGTCCCAGAGCTGCAGCAGCTCGTCCTGCATCTTGCGGCGGGTGAGCGCGTCCAGCGAGGCGAACGGCTCGTCCATCAGCAGCACGTCCGGCTCCATCGCCATGCCGCGGGCGATCGCGACGCGCTGCTTCATGCCGCCGGAGAGCGTGTGCGGAAAGCTGTCGGCGAAGCGGGCAAGGTTGACTTTGGCGATGTATTCCATGGCTTTCGCTTCGGCGTGCTTGCCGGCGAGGCGACCGCTCGCGGTCAGCGCGAACATCACGTTCTCCTTCACCGTCTTCCACGGCAGGAGCTGATCGAATTCCTGGAACACCATCATCCGATCCGGACCCGGACGGCGGATCGCGTGGCCTTTGAGGCGGATCTCGCCCTCAACCGGCGGCAGGTAGCCGCCGACGGCCTTGAGCAGCGTCGACTTGCCGCAGCCCGACGGGCCGAGCAACACGAAGCGATCGGAAGGAAAGACCTGGAAGTCGACGCGGTAGGTCGCCGTGACCAGGTGCTCGCGGGTCTTGTACTGCAGCGTGACGCCGCGCACGTCGAGGAGCGGCGTGGCGTCCGTGCGTTTCGTCTCCATCACGCCTGCCACGGCAGGCGATCGAGGTCCACGTTGCCTCCGGAGAGGATGATGCCCACGCGCATGCCGCGCGCATCGACGGTCTTCTCGAGCAGGCATGCGAGCGGCACGGCCGCCGACGGCTCGATGACGATCTTCATCCGCTCCCAGACCATGCGCATGGCGCGCACGATCGCTTCCTCGCTCGCGGTGCCGATGGCATCGACGTGTGCGCGGATCGCGCCGAGCGTGCGCGGCGACAGCGTCGTGCGCAGTCCGTCGGCGATGGTGGTCGCCGCGGGCAACGGCTCGACCTTGCCGCTGCGGAATCCGCGCGCCGCGTCGTCGGCATTGACCGGCTCCGCACCATAAACGCGCACCGAGCGGTCGATCGACTTCACCGCGATCGCCGTGCCTGAGAGCAGCCCGCCTCCTCCTACTGGCGCCACCACGGCGTCGAGCCCCGGCGACTCCTCGAGCAGCTCGAGCACCGCCGTGCCCTGTCCGGCGATCACCCGAGGATCGTCGAACGGATGGATCAGCGTGGCCCCGGTCTCGCGACGGACCGCGGCGCAGGCCGCCTCGCGCGCTTCCACGTTGGCCGCGCAAAAGCGAATGGTCCCGTTGCGGCGGCGCACGTTGTCCTGCTTCACCCGCGCCGCGTTCTCCGGCATCACGACGAACGCGGGAATGCCGCGCCGCTGCGCGGCGTAGGCGAGCGCCGCGCCGTGGTTGCCCGACGAGTGCGTCACGACGCCGCGCCGCGCTTCGTCCGAGGACAGCGAGAACACCGCGTTGCTCGCGCCGCGCGCCTTGAAGGCGCCGGTGCGCTGCACGTTCTCGGCCTTGAAGTAGAGCTCCGCGCCGACCTCCGCGTCGAGCGAACGGCAACGCAGCACCGGCGTTCGATGGACGTGCGCCGCGATCCTCACCTGCGCCGAGCGAATCGCGTCGAGATCGGGAACGGCGAGCGCGTCTGCCGAGACATCGACGGCTTGCATCAGCTTCCGGGCAGGCTTTGCGCGTTGGGAAAGAACAGATCCTTCCACGAATCGGGCTTGACCTTGATCAGCCCGGTCTTGAGCATGAAATCGACGTACTTCATGACGTGCTGCGGCGTCGTCGTGTAGACGATCTGCGGGTCTTCGAGCATCGCCAGGATGTGCTCCTCGGTGTCCTTGTTGTTGGAGATCCGCAGGTAGTCTTCGGCCGCCTTTCGCTTGTCCTGCTTGATCTGCCCGATGGCGTCGTCGAGCGCCTTGACGAAGGCCGCGTAGAGCTTCGGGTTCTCGTCCCTGAACTTGGAGCTCGTCCAGACCACGTTGAACGTCGCCGGCCCGCCGAGCACGTCAAAGGAATTGAGCACCGTGTGAATCGAAGGGTCGCGCAGTTCCTGGTACTGGAACGGGGGCGAGGTGAAATGTGCCGTGATCTCCGATGACCCGGAGAGCAGCGCCTGCATGCCGACGGGATGCGACATGGTGACCGTGAGCGCATCGAGCTTGTGTTCCTGCCCCGCGCCGAACGCCTTCTCGGCCCCCATCTCCAGCGTGATCGCCTGGATGGATACCTTCACCGCCGGCAGCGCGATCCGGTCGTGGTCGGTGAAGTCGTTGATGGTCTTGACCTGCGGGTCGCGCGTGTTGAGGTAGAGAGGCATCGAGTTGAGCGCCGCGACCGCCTTCACATCGAGGTTGCCGTGAGTGCGCGACCAGAGGGTCACGAAGGGCGCGACGCCACCCGAGGCGAACTGCAGGCTGTCGGAGAGCAGCGCGTCGTTCATCACATTGCCACCGGTGAACGTCGCCCAGTCCACGCTGACAGCGATGCCTTCGGCCTTGGCGTACTTCTCGATGAGCTTCTGGTCCTCCATGAGCATCAGAGGCAGGTAGCTGATGCCGTACTGCTTGGCGACCTTGATCTCGGCCATTTCGGCTGTCGCGAGCGGCGCGACGGCGAGCAGCACGGCCGCGACGGCGGCCGGAAGCCACGCCGCGGCCCAACGGGCGAAGATAGCGCGCATCGATCTCTCCTCTCGAATCAAGCGCCAATCATAAGCGCGGACCGCGCCGAGCCGGCCCGCACCGGCTCAGGCGCTTTCGTACAGCCGCGTCAGCACGAACTCGCGATGGCCCAGCGCCTCGGCGGCCGTGAGCCTGCCGTTGGCGGTGCGGAACATCATGTCGAGCAATCGGTCCCCGGCCTGGTCGATGGTTATCTCGCGCTGCAGCAGGCCGGAGACGTCGAGATCGATGTGCTCGCTCATCGTGCGCACGGTGCGCGGGTTGGCGCACAGCTTGATCACCGGCAGGATCGGGTTGCCGATCACGTTGCCTTGCCCGGTCGGGAAGAAGTGAACAACGTAGCCGGCCGCGGCGCACAGGGTCACCATCTCCGCGGCGGCCGACGAGCTGTCCATGAACCACAGCCCCTTGTGCGTCGGCGCCTCGGCCTTGTCGAGCACGCCGTCGACGGTGCACTTCCTGCCGATCTTCTGGATGTTGCCGAGCGCCTTCTCCTCGATCGTGGTGAGCCCGCCGGCGATGTTGCCCTTGGTGGGCTGCGAGTCGGACAGATCCGAAGTCTTGTGGCGGTTGATCACTTCCTGGTAGCGGTCGAACACGCGCATGAAGTCCTTGCGGACCTTGTCGTTGCGGCAGCGCGCGGCGACGATCTGCTCGCCGCCCGTGATCTCCGTCGTCTCGCCGAACACCAGCGTGCAGCCGGCGGCGTAGAGCTTGTCGAAGGCGTTGCCGACGGTGGGATTGGAGCCGCAGCCCGACGTGGTGTCGGATTCGCCGCACTTGCAGGACACCCACAGCTCGGAAAGCGGGCAGTCCACGCGCTTGAGCTCACTCGCGTACTGCACGAATTCGCGCGCCGCCTTGGACGCACGCATGATCGTGTCGTGGTCGCCGTGCAGCTCGATGCCGAAGCCGGCCACCGGCTTGCCGGTGGCGGCGATGCCGTCGACGACGCGCTTGGTCCACTGCTCCTCGATGCCGATCACCACCACCGCCGCGACGTTGGGATTGCAGCCCGCGCCGATCAGCGTGCGGAAGTGCAGCTCCAGGTCGGCCCCGAACTGCAGCCGCCCGTAGGGATGCGGAATCGCCAGCGCGCCCTTGATGTTGTTCGCTACCGCTTCGGCGGCCGCATTCGACAGGTCGTCGACGGGAAGCACGATGACGTGGTTGCGCACGCCGACGCGCCGGTTGTCGCGCCGGTAACCCTGGAATGTGGTGTGCATGGAAATCTCTCGCTTCGAAATCGTTCCGGCGGCCGTCGAGGGGCGCAGCCGCTCACCACCGCTTGGTCTTGATGTTGTGGACGTGGGCGTGCGCGCCGGCCTTGATCGGCGCCACGACCTTGCCGATGTCGATGCCGTACTTGATGACCGTGTCGCCGACGTTCAGGTCCTTCAGCGCCACCTTGTGGCCGAGCGGGATGTCCTGGGTACAGGCGACGGTGATCGTGCGATCCTCGTCGAGAATGAGGCCGGTCAGGGTCTGGCCGGCCTTGATGCCTTCGACGACGACGACGGCCACGGAATCGCCCGGGTCGTGCAAGACGCAGTGGATCATGGATTGGCTCCGCAGGAACGTCGTGTTGCTGCTCTGTCAGCCGACATGATACCGCGCGGCGAGCGCCTGCGTCTCGGCGGGGAGGCGCCGACCCGACTCGGGCGCGCCCGGCCTACAGGTCCAGCTCGGGCTGCGCGACGCGGGCGAAGTGGCGGCGGTGCGCCGGGCACGGACCGAGGCGGCGCAGCGCCGCCAGATGCTCGGCCGTCGCGTAGCCTTTGTGCCGGGCGAAACCGTAATCGGGAAATTCTCGGTCGAGCGCCATGAGCATCGCGTCGCGCGCGGTCTTGGCGAGGATCGATGCCGCGGCGATACAGGCGACCAGCCGATCGCCGTCGACGATCGCCCGCGCCGGAGTGTCGAGCGCCGGGCAGTGCAGCCCGTCGATCCAGACGACCTCCGGACGCGTACCGAGGCTTTCGATGGCCCGCTTCATCGCGAGCAGCGTGGCGCGATGGATGTTGAGCCGCTCGATCTCGTCCACGGCGCTCTCGCCGACGGACCAGGCCACCGCGCGCGCGCGGATCTTCGCCGCCAGCGCGCCACGCGCCTGCGGGGTGAGCAGCTTCGAGTCGCGCAGGCCTTTCAAGCGCTCGTCCGGCCGGAAGATCACCGCGGCGGCGACCACCGGCCCGGCGAGCGGTCCGCGCCCAGCCTCGTCGACGCCGGCGATCAGCACAAAACCCCCGCCGCCCGCAGCTCGCTCTGCACCGCATCGGCGACCCGCGTGCCGGTGTCGGCGTCGAGCGAGCGCGTCATGCCGGCGAACAGCGCCTCCAGCCGCCGCCGCACCAGCGCGTCGTCGTAGAGGTTCAGCGCCGCGCGCGCGAGGTTCGCCACGGTGGCGTCGCCCTGCAGGAATTCCGCAACGACGAAGCGCCCGGCGAGCACGTTCGGCAATCCGACATAGGGAAGCAGTAGTTTCCGCGCCACGATCCTCGCGGTCAACGCGTGCACGCGATAGAACACGAGGTGCGGGCAGCGCGCCACGACCGCCTCCAGCGTGGCGGTGCCCGAGGCCACCAGCGCGACGTCCGCCGCCTTGAGCGCCTGGTCGGCGTGTCCGTAGAGGATCGTGAGCGGCAGGTCGTGCAGCTCCAGGCGGTCGCGGACGGCCTCGAGCTGCTCCCGCGTCTCGCGGCTCACGATTGGAACGAGAAAGCGCGCCGCAGGATGCGCCTCTCGGAGCTCGCGGGCGACCGCCAGCACGAGCGCGGCGTGCATCTCGAGCTCCGAGACGCGGCTTCCGGGCAGCAGCGCGAAGGTGGGCTCGCGATCGAGCTTCAGGAGCTCGCGGGTCTGCCGCCGCGTCGCCGCGCCGGCGGCAGACTTCGCGAGCGGATGGCCGACGAAGTCCACCGCGATGCCCGCGCCGGCGTACAGCGGTGGCTCGAAGGGAAAGAGCGCGAGGAGGCGGTCGGCGCTGCGGGCGATCTTGGCGATGCGCTCGCGCCGCCATGCCCACACCGAGGGGCTCACGTAGTGGATCGTGCGCAATCCCGCGCGCTTGAGCCGCGCCTCGAGGCCGAGGTTGAAGTCCGGCGCATCGATGCCGACGAAGAGCGCGGCTCGGACCGCGAGCAGTCGCCGACGAAGCTCGCGCCGCAGCCGGATGAGCGAGGGGAGCTGCGCCGCCACCTCGACGTAGCCGCGCAAGCCCAGACGCTCGATCCCGTGCCAGGCTTCGCAGCCCGCGGACTGCATCCGCGGCCCGGCGATCCCGACGAAACGCACGCCCGGCAGCCGCGCGCGCACCGCGGCGATCAACTCCGCGCCGAGCGCGTCGCCCGACGCCTCGGCGGCGACGATGCCGATGGTAATCCCTTCGCCCCCCTCGCGCATCGGTTCGGGAATCAGCCTTCGACGGCGCTCGGACTCACCGGATGATGCCCCTTCCGGCCTGCTCGAGAAACTCGCCCAGTGCCTTGACCGCCGGCACGGACGCCGCCTCGGTGGCGATCGCCGCGCGCGCCTGCTCGAGCGGCAGCTTCGCCCGGTAGAGCGCCCTGTACGCCCGCCGGATGGCGGCGATGTCCTCGGCCGAGAAATCCCGGCGGCGCAGGCCTTCGCTGTTGATGCCGCGCGGCCGGGCCGGATAGCCGGCCGCGGTGACGAACGGCGGCACGTCCTGCAACACGATCGATCCCGCCGCCACCATCGCGTGCGCGCCGATGCGGCAGAACTGGTGCACGCCGACGAAGCCGCCCAGCACGGCGTAGTCGCCGACGAAGACGTGACCGGCGAGCTGGGCATTGTTGGAGAACGTCGTGTCGTGGCCGATCAGGCAATCGTGCGCGATGTGGGTGTAGGCGAGAAACAGGTTGCGGTCGCCGATGGTCGTCGTGCCGCGGTCCTGCGCCGTGCCGGCGTGGATGGTGACGAACTCGCGAACGACGTTGTCGTCGCCCATCACGGTGGCGGTGGGCTCGCCGCCGTACTTGCGGTCCTGCGGGATCTCGCCGACGGAGGCGAACTGGAAGATGCGGTTGCGCCGGCCGATCCGGGTTCGGCCGGTCAGCACCACATGGCTGGCGACGGCGGTCCCCGCGCCGATCTCGACCTCCGGGCCGACCAGCGAAAAGGCGCCCACGCTCACGTCGGGCGCGAGACGGGCTCCGGCGGAGACGATCGCCGTGGGATGGACGCTCGCCATGGGAGCTAGGGTGCTAGACCTTGACGTCGCGGACCGCGGCCATGAGCTGGGCCTCCGCGACGAGCTCGTCGCCCACGCTCGCCTTGGCGGCGAACTTGAAGACGCTGCGCACCACGTTGAGTTCGACCGCCTCGAGCACCAGCTGGTCGCCGGGGAATACCGGACGCTTGAAGCGGGCGTTGTCGATCCCGGCGAAGAACAGCAGCGATCGGCCGTCGTGACATTCGCCGCGCATCACGTAGGCGAGGATCGCCGAGACCTGTGCCATGGCCTCGATCACCAGCACGCCCGGCATGACGGGATAGCCGGGAAAGTGCCCCTCGAAGAACGGCTCGTTCAGCGTCACGTTCTTCACCGCCTTGATGCGCTGGCTCGCGACGTCGCACTCGAGGACCCGGTCCACCATGAGGAACGGGTAGCGATGCGGGAGGTACCGCATGATCTCGGCGATCTCCATCGTCCGCAGCTTCACGCTTCCTCCCTGTTACGGTCGCGCTCGAGCGCCCGCAGGCGATTGACCAGGGTGCGCAGCCTGCGCATGGCCGACGCCACGTGCCGCCACTCACGGTGCGGCAGCGCGGGGAAAGTACCGGTATAGACGCCCGGCGAGCGGATCGATTCGAACAGCCCGGTCGCCGCCGAGATGACCGTCCCGTCGGCGACCTCGAGGTGGCCGGCGATCATCGCCGCGCCGCCGATCTTGCAGTTGCGCCCGATCGTGGTGCTGCCGGCGATGCCTACGCAGCCAGCGATCGCGGTGTGCGCCCCGATGCGGCAGTTGTGGGCGATCTGGATCTGGTTGTCGAGCTTGACGTCGTCCTCGATCACGGTGTCGCCGATGGCGCCGCGATCGATCGTCGTGTTGGCGCCGATCTCCACATCGGCGCCGATCAGCGTGCGCCCGATCTGCGGCACCTTGAGCCAGTGCCCCGACACCTCGGCCATGCCGAACCCGTCGGCGCCGATGACCGCGCCGCTGTGGACGATCGTCCGCGGGCCCACGACCGTGCGCGGGTAGAGCACGACCCTCGGGTGGAGCACGCAGTCTTCGCCGACGCTGCAGTCCTCGCCGATCACGGTGCCGGACCCCACGCTCGCCCGCTCGCCGATCACCGTGCGCTCGCCGATCACGGCGTGCGGCCCCACGGCAGCACTCGGAGCCACCCGCGCGCTGGGGGCGATCGCGGCGCTCGAGTGCACGCCCGGCGTCGACGGCCGCGCCGGATGCAGGATCGCGGCCACGCGGGCGTAGGTGGCGTAGGGATTCTCCGCGATCAGCTTCGGTAGCGCCGTCCCGGCCGCGTCCGCCGGCGCGACGATCACGGCGCTGGCGCGCGTGGTGGCGAGCCGGCTGCGATACCTGGGGTTGGAGAGGAAGGCGATCGCGCCCGTGTCGGCCCCGTCCAGGGTCGCGACGCGATCGATCACCACGTCGCCGTCGCCGGCGAGCCGTGCGCCGCACGCTTTCGCGAGTTGGCTTAGGGAGTGGGGGCCGCCGTCCGATGGGCTCATGCGCTCGCGGGCTTCAAGCCTGGGACCGGCGCCGCAGCGGCTACTTGTCGGCGAGCGCCTTGATCACCTTGTCGGTGATGTCGATCCGGCCGCTCGCGTAGACCACCGGGTCCTGCAGGATCAGGTCGAACTTCTCGGCCTCCGCGATCTGCTGGATCACCTTGTTGGCGCGCTCCTGCACCGCGGCGAGCTCCTCATTGCGGCGCAGGTTCAGATCTTCGCGGAATTCGCGCTGCAGTCGCTGCAGGTCGCGGCTCATGTTGGCGAGATCGCGCTCCTTGTTGCGGCGCTCGGTCTCCGCCATGGTCACCCCGTCTTTCTCGAGCAGCGCCTGCAGATCGCGGACCTGCTTGTTGAGCTTCTGGATGTCCGCGTCGCGCCCGGCGAACTCGCGCTCGAGCTTGGCCTGCGCGCGCTTCGCCGGCGCCGCCTCGCGGAACAGCCGCTCGGTGTTCACGAAGCCGATCTTGTAGTCGTTGCCCTGGGCGGACGCCAGGGTGGCTGCAAGCGCGATTCCGAGCGCGCCCAGAACGCGGATCAACACTAGCCTCATGCCGTCTGTCTCCTGCCGCAAAGCCAAAGCTCGCTTCAAAACACCGTCCCCACCTGGAACTGGAACCGCTGGATCCGGTCGTCCTGCTTCTTGTTCAGCGGATAGCCGTAGCTGAACTTCAGCGGGCCGATCGGAGAGTTCCACGCCAGCCCGACGCCGGCCGAATAGCGGAACGACTCGTTCTGAGGCTGCGTGCCGTTGTCGTAGATCTGACCGACGTCCGCGAACACCGAAAGCCGCACCGACTGGTCTCCTGCTTTCGTCCCGGGCATCGGGAAGAACAATTCCGCGTTACCGACGATCTTGCGTCGGCCGCCGATCGTGTTGCCCTGGCTGTCCTGCGGACCGAGCGACGCCGTCTCGTACCCCCGCACCGATCCGACCCCCCCGGCATAATACGCCTTGAAGAACGGCAGCGGTTTGTCGCCGAGGCCGCCGCCGTAGCCGAGATCGGCGCGCAACATCCCTACCATATTGAACGGCAGCGGCGTGAACCACTGGGCGAGGTAGTTGAGCTTGTAGTAGGACAGGTCGCCGATCGGCGTTCCCCACTCGGCGAGCGCGCTCTGCAGGAGCCCGCGGGTGGGGAACAGGACGTTGTCGCGCGTGTCGCGCGCCCAGCCCGTGCTCAGGATCACGCTGTTGGTGATCGAGCCGAACTGGTTGACGAAATCGCGGTAGATCTGCGGGCTCGAGTCGACGAGCGACAGCTTGGTGTGCTCGTAGCGGAAGCCGACGATCACGCTGTCGGTCTCCGTGACCGGTATGCCGAAGCCGAGCGCGGCGCCGAGCGTCGTCGAGGAGTACTGCGCCACGGGCAGCGAGGAAGCGTCGATGCTCTTGTCGTAGACCTCGATCGTGCGGGAAATGCCGTCGACCGTCCAATACGGCTCGTTGTAGGTCACCGCAATCGTGCGGTTGACCCGGCTGGTGTTGATGGAGGCCACCAGCGAGTTGCCCGTGCCGAGCACATTGTTCTGCGAGACCGAGCCGGTGAGGACAAGCCCATCGGCGCTCGAATAGCCCACGCCCGCGAGCAGGTTGCCGGTCGGCTTCTCGGTCACCGACACGTCGAGATCGACCTGGTCCGGGCTGCCCGGGACCGCCGGCGTCTCGATGTTCACGTCCTCGAAGTAATTGAGGCGGGTGATCCGCTCCTTCGACCGGGAGATCCGCGTCGAATCGTACCAGCCGCCCTCGAGCTGTCTCAGCTCGCGGCGGATCACCTCGTCGCGGGTCTTGGTGTTGCCGCTGATGTTGATGCGGCGGATGTAGACGCGCCGCCCGGGGTCGATGAAGAAGGTGAACGCCGCCGTGTGGTTGACCCGGTCGATGTCGGGGACGGCGTTGACATTGGCAAAGGCGTAGCCGTCGCTGCCCAGGCGGTCGGAGAGCGCCTTGGTCGACTGCTGCAGTTTCTCGCGCGAGTACACCTCGCCCGGATGCACCAGGATGAGCCGGTTCAGCTCGGCTTCGGGCAGGAGCAGCTCACCGGCCAGCCGGATGTCGCTCACGGTGTACTTCGGACCCTCGGTGATGTTGATCGTGATGTAGATCTGCTCCTTGTCGGGCGTGATCGACACCTGCGTGGAATCGACCGCGAACTCGAGATAGCCGCGGTTGGTGTAGAAGCTCCTGAGCGTCTCGAGGTCCGCCTGCAGCTTCTGCTTCGAGTACTGATCGTTCTTGGTGTACCAGGACAGCCAGTCCGGAGTCGACAGCTGCATCTCCTTCACAAGCGTCTTCTCGGGGAACGCCTGCGCGCCGACGATGTTGATGTTGGCGATCTTGGTGACCTCGCCCTCGGCGACCGTGAAGTTCACGGCCACGCGGTTGCGCTCCTGCGGCGTCACGGTGGTGGTGACCTGGACCGCGTAGTAGCCGCGGTTGATGTACTGGCGCTTGAACTCCTGCTCGGCGCGGTCGAGCGCGGAGCGGTCGAAGATGCGCGACTCGGCCACGCCGATGTCCTTGAGCGCCTTGCGCAGCGTGTCCTTGTCGAATTCCTTCGTGCCCACGATGTCGATCTGGCTGATCGTCGGCCGCTCCTGGACGATCACGACCAGCACGTTGCCCTCGGACTCCAGGCGCACGTCGCGAAAAAACCCGGTCGCGTACAGCGCCTTGACGGCCGCGGAGGCCTTCTCCTCGTCGACGCGGTCGCCGACCTTGATCGGCAGATAGTTGAACACCGTGCCGGCGTCGGTCCGCTGCACCCCTTCGACGCGGATGTCGCGGACCACGAACGGCTCGAAGGCGTGCGCCGCGGGAGCGAAGCGCGCCCAGAGCAGCAGCAGAGCAAGGAAGGGTAGCCAGACCCGGACTCTGACCTGGGCGCGCGCTACGACGAGCCGCACGCCGCCGCGGGCGTCAGAGGAGGCGGGAAAGATCATTGAAGAGCGCCAAAGCCATCAGCATGGCCAGCACGGCCATGCCGATACGCTGGCCGACCTCGAGAGCGCGGTCGGAAACCGGACTGCCCTTGAAAATTTCGACGAGATAATACAGCAGGTGTCCTCCGTCGAGTAAAGGCACGGGCAGCAGATTGAGCACGCCGAGGCTGATGCTGATGAGCGCGAGATAACCGACGAACGTGAGCAATCCCGCCTGCGCCGACTGTCCTGCATAGTCGGCCATGGTGAGCGGACCGCTGATGTTCTTGAGCGACGCGCCGCCGGTCACGATGCGGCCGAGCATGCGCACGGTGAACACCGAGAGCTCCCAGGTGCGCGTCGCGGCCTGCGCGACGGCCTCGAGCGGCCCGTAGCGAACGGTGAGCGAGAGCTCAGCGGCGGTCGCGGCGTCGATCGCCAGACGCATGCCGGCGAGGCCCACGCGCTTTCCGTTCTGCTCGGTGGGTTCCGGCGTCAGCGAGACGTCGAATTGCCGGCCATCGCGGCGGATGGTGAAGCGAACCGGCTCGCCGGGGTGCGCGTTCGTGGCCGCGGCGACGTCGGCGGGCGAGCGCGTCGGGACGCCGTCGATCGCGACGATCGCGTCGCCGGAACGCAATCCGGCGGCCTCCGCCGGCTTCCCCGGCAGCAGATCGCGGATCAGCGGCGGGCCCAGATCGAGCTTGAAACCGAGCACGCTCATGAAATTGCCTTCCCAGTCGTCCGGCCCGACCGCGGCGAGGGAAAGCCTGCGCTCGACGTGAACGCCGTTCGGCTGCTCGATCGTGAGCAGCACGCTGTCATCGCCCGAGGCGCGCAGCAATCGCCAGCGCAGGTCCTGCCAGGAGCGTACCGGCGAGCCGTCGACGGCAGTCACGACGTCGCCCTGCGCAAGGTACGCCGCGGCGGCCGCGGTGCCGGCAGGCGGCGTGGCGAGGAGCGCCCGCTGCGCGGGAACGCCGGCGACGTAGGTTCCGGCCAGGAGCAGAACCGCCAGCAGCAGATTGGCGAGCGGGCCGGCGGCGACGATCGCGCTGCGCTTGCCCACGCTCTGGCGATTGAAGGCGCGATCGAGGTCGCCGGGCGCCACGTCGCCTTCGCGCTCGTCGACCATCTTGACGTAGCCGCCGAGAGGCACCGCCGACACCGCCCATTCCGTGCCGTCGGCGCCGAAGCGCCGCGACCACACGACGCGTCCGAAGCCGATCGAGAAGCGCAGCACCTTTACGCCCGCCAGCCGGGCCACCACGTAGTGGCCCAGCTCATGGAAGGTGATGAGCACGCCGAGGGTGACGACGAAGGCGAAGATCTTCTGCAGGATGTCCATCATGCGGAAACGGCGTGGCGCGAGAGGAGCTCGCGGGCGACGGCGCGCCCTTCGTGGTCGGCCTCGAGCGCGTCGTCGAGCGTGGCGAGCGGCCGCGCGGGCAGCCGGGCGAGCGCTTCGGCGCACAGCCCGGCGATGTCGAGGAAGCCGATGGCGCCCTCGAGGAAGGCGGCCACGGCGACTTCGTTGGCCGCGTTCAGCGTCGCTCCGGCGCTGCCCCCGGCGACCAGCGCGGCGCGCGCCAGCGCGAGGCAGGGAAACCGCTCGGGGTCGGGCGCAGCGAAATGCAGCGCGCCGATCTGCGCCAGATCGAGCGGACTCACGCCCGCCGCGATGCGCTCGGGCCAGGCCAGCGCATGGGCGATCGGCGTACGCATGTCCGGATTGCCGAGCTGCGCGAGCACCGACCCGTCCCGGTACTCCACCAGGGAGTGCACGATGCTCTCGGGATGAATCAGGACCTCGATCTCCGGCGAAGCGACGCCGAACAGCCAGTGCGCCTCGATCGTCTCGAGACCCTTGTTCATCATCGTGGCCGAATCGACCGAGATCTTGCGCCCCATGCGCCAGCGCGGATGCGCGCACGCCTGCTCGGGCGTGACGCGGGCCAGCTCGTCCGCGGGCGTCGTACGGAACGGCCCTCCGGACGCGGTGAGCAGAATCCGCCGCACGCCGCCGCGGGAAAGCGAGTCACCGGCGCCACTCGGCAGGCACTGGAAGATGGCATTGTGCTCGCTGTCGATCGGCAGCAGCGTCGCACCGCCGTCGCGCACAGCGGCCATGAACAGCGCGCCCGCGAGCACCAGTGTCTCCTTGTTGGCGAGCAGGATGCGCTTGCCTGCGCGCGCGGCCGCGAGCGTCGGGGCGAGCCCCGCGCCGCCGACGATGCCGGCGACGACCGTATCGGCCGCGGCCATGGTCGCGACTTCGCACAGGCCTTCCGGTCCGGCGAGCACCTGCGTGGGCAGACCCTCGCGCCGCACCACGCGCTCGAGCTCGCGCGCCGCAGAGACGTCGAGCAGCGCGGCGTAGGGCGGACGGAACCGCGCCACGCGCTCGAGCAGCGCCGGCCACTGACGATGCGCGGCCAGCGCGATCACCGCGAAGCGGTCCGGATGACGCTCGATCACGTCCAGCGTGGAGGCGCCGATCGAGCCCGTGGCGCCGAGGATCGTGATCTTGCGAAGCGCACTGTGGGCCATGTCAGCGCAGCGCGTAATGAGCGAGCAGCGCCGTCGGCGGCATCACCGCCAGCAGCGCGTCGATGCGGTCGATCACGCCGCCATGGCCGGGCAGGACGCGTCCGCTGTCCTTGACGCCGCGCTGGCGCTTGAGCAGCGACTTGAACAGATCACCGACGACGGACAGCGCCGTGAGCGCGAGCACGATCGCGACCCAAGCGGCGACCGTCCGTGGCGAGCGCTGGCCCGCATGGAGCAGATCGGGCGCGAGCCAGAGCATGGCCAGCGCGTAGGCGGCGGTCGCGGCGAGGGCGCCGTATACGCCTTCCCACGTCTTGCCGGGACTCACCGCGGGCGCGAGCTTGCGCCGGCCGAAGGCACGGCCCGAGAAGTACGCCGCCGTGTCGGCGATCCAGACGATCGCCATCGCGGCGAGCAGCAGCGCAGGCGAGCGTGCCTGCATCTCGACCAGCGCGATCCACCAGCCGAGGAGCACCAGCCATCCCGTGACCGCGAGCACGAGCTTCGAGCGAACGCGCCAGGCCGAGGCGAGCCATGCCGGCGCGACCACCAGCCAGAACAGCGTCGCCGCGCCGCACGCCGCCACGGTCAGCGACAGCGGCCAGCCTACGCCCGGCGCGAATACGAACAGCAGATCCGCGCCGATCGCCAGCGCGCCGGCCACGAAGGCGATCCTGGCCCAGGCGGAATAACCGCAGAGATTCGCCCATTCGTGCGCCGCCACCGCGACGACGGCGAGCGTCACTGCGCCCCAGCCGCGCGGCGGCAGCCAGAACAGCGCCGCGAGGGTCACGCCAATCAGGACGATCGCCGTGAGAATGCGCGTCTTGAGCACGGTCACCTGAGCTTCAGCCGCTGGGAGCGAGCTGCTCGCTGGTGCGGCCGTAGCGGCGCTCGCGCCGCTGGTACGAGGCGATCGCGGCGTCGAGCGCGGCTTTGTCGAAATCCGGCCACAGCAGATCGGTGAAGTAGAACTCGGTGTAGGCGAGCTGCCAGAGCAGGAAGTTGGAGATGCGCTGCTCGCCTCCCGTGCGGATGAACAGATCCGGCTCCGGCGCATAGGCCATCGAGAGATACGGCTCGAGGGCTTCGGGCGCGAATCCGTGCGCGGCTTCCGGGTGGGCGGCAAGGAGCTTCCGCGCCGCCTGGGCGATGTCCCAGCGCCCGCCGTAGTTGGCGGCGATGGTGAGCGTGAGCCGGCGGTTCTCCGCGGTCAGCGCTTCGCCCGCGGCGACGAGCTCGCGGATCCGCGCCTCGAAGCGCGCGGTGTCGCCGATCACCCGGAAGCGAATGCCGTTCTCGTGCAGCTTGGCCAGCTCCTGCTCGAGCGTGCGCAGGAACAGCTGCATGAGGATCGACACTTCGTCCGGCGGGCGGCGCCAGTTCTCGCTCGAAAAGGCGAACAGCGTCAGGAATTCGACCCGGCGCTCGATGCACGCGCGCACCGCCGCGCGCACCGCCTCGACGCCTTTGCGGTGACCGGCCACGCGCGGCAGCAGCCGCTGCTTGGCCCAGCGGCCGTTGCCGTCCATGATGATCGCCACGTGCCGCGGCACGCGGCGCGGCGCCGGAATTTCGCGCGTCGAGCTTTCGAACCCGGGCGGTTCCGGCGAGCCCCGCACTTCGGAGTGCGTTCCCACGCCTCGGCCTTCGTCGGGCACCCGGGAATCGTCCTAGACCGCCAGCAGGTCCGCTTCTTTCGCCTGCAGTACCTTGTCGATCTCGGCGATGTAGCGGTCAGTGAGCTTCTGCACGTCGGTCTGGGCGTGGCGCTCGTCATCCTCCGAGACCTTGTGCTCCTTCAGGAGCTTCTTCAGGTGCTCGTTGGTGTCGCGGCGAACGTTGCGCACCGCTACCCGCGCATTCTCGGCCTCGTGGCGCACCACCTTGATCAGCTCCTTGCGCCGCTCCTCGGTGAGCGCCGGCATCGGCACGCGTATCACGTCGCCAGACACCGCCGGGTTGAGACCCAGGTCGGAATCCCGGATCGCCTTCTCGACCACCGGCACCATCTTCTTCTCCCATGGCTGCACCGTGATCGTGCGCGCGTCGCCCAGCGTGACGTTGGCCACCTGATTGATTGGCATCATGGACCCGTAGTAGTCCACCTGGATGTGGTCGAGGAGCCCGGTGTGCGCGCGCCCCGTGCGCACCTTCTGGTAATCGTGCTTGAGCGTCTCGACCGTCTTGTGCATCTTCTGCTCGGCCGATCTTTTGAGCTCCGGAATCATCGAACCTCCTTGGAGAGCCAAACCGAGAGGGCGTGGAGCGCCGCTTAGCAGTGCACCAGCGTACCCTCATCCTCGCCCATCACCACGCGCTTGAGCGCGCCCGGGACGAAGATGCTGAACACCTTGAGCAGCATGTTCTGGTCGCGGCACAGCGCCAGCGCGGTCGCGTCCATGACCTTCAGATTCTTGACGATCGCCTCATCGAAGGTGAGGCTCGGATAGCGCCGGGCGTCGGACTGCTTCTTCGGGTCGGAAGTGTAGACGCCGTCGACCTTGGTCGCCTTGAGCACGATATCGACGCCCATCTCGCGGCCGCGCAGCGCCGCGGCGGTATCGGTGGTGAAGAACGGATTGCCGGTACCGGCGGCGAAGATCACGACCTTGCCCTCCTCGAGGTAGCGCAGC
>Ga0335081_10006996_pt1 | contig 18002 bp, 14 predicted proteins | sample Lox_Sample_35_FD_206713 | JGI IMG/M metagenome (GOLD analysis project Ga0335081, IMG submission 206713) | Soil microbial communities from Loxahatchee National Wildlife Refuge, Florida, United States - Lox_Sample_3.5 | ecosystem: Environmental > Terrestrial > Soil > Wetlands | place: USA... | reverse complement strand
GCCCCGGCCGCCGCAACGAACAGTAGGGCGGGTTGTAAACCCGCGACCGATTGTCAATCGGTCCACTGGCGCCGCGTCATCGTCGCCGCCGTTCCAGAATCCCACTCGACACGCCACAGGTGTCTCCAATGCCGTACGCACAAGCTGAAGCTTGTGCAGCACAAGCTTTAGCTTGTGCCTGCCAGTGGGACAACGCTCCCGCGTTGTCCCAGCGAGCGAAGCTCGCCGGAATGGTGCCGCCTGGCGGTGCCGCCTGCCAGGCGCGGGTCCTGATTGGCCGAGGCAGCACCCCACGGCCCTTGCGTTAGACTTCACTTAACATGCCGAATTCCCTCACCCGGCTACTCGACTCCGGATATCCCTCGCTCTACGACGTCCCCACCAAGGCCCCCGGCCCACGCGGCTCGCTGCCCCTTACTCCGGAAATGCTGTTGAAACGCCCCACCGGCGATCTGTTCGGCTGGAGCCAGGATGCCGGCATGGGTTGGGACCCTGCGGCCCTCGGCGCCAAGGAGTTTCTGATTCTCAGTACGCACGGCGGAATCCGCGCCGCCGACGGCACGCCCGTGGCGCTCGGCTATCACACCGGCCACTGGGAAGTCGGGCTGCTCATGGATGCGGCGGCCAAAGAGTTGAAGTCGCTGGGGGCGATTCCGTTCGCCGCGTATTGCACGGACCCATGCGACGGCCGCACGCAGGGCACGACTGGCATGTTCGATTCGCTGCCTTACCGCAACGACGCTGCGTCCGTCTTCGGGCGGCTGATTCGTTCGCTGCCCACGCGCCGCGGCGTCATCGGCGTGGCCACCTGCGACAAAGGCCTGCCGGCGATGATGATGGCTCTGGCCGGCACGCCCACGCTGCCGTGCGTGCTGGTGCCGGGCGGCGTGACGCTGCTGGCGGAAGATAGCGAGGATGCCGGCAAGATTCAATCCGTCGGGGCGCGTTTCGCGCGCGGCCAAATGACCCTGCAAGCTGCCGCCGAGGCGTTGTGCCGCGCGTGCGCCACGCCCGGCGGCGGATGCCAGTTCCTGGGCACGGCAGCGACGTCGCAGGTGGTCGGCGAAGCGCTGGGCATGTCGCTGCCGCATGCGGCGCTGTCGCCTTCGGGCCATCCCATCTGGACCGACATGGCACGTCGGTCGGCGCGGGCAGCGCTGGAACTCGAAGCGCGCGGCCTGGCGATGCGCGAAATCCTGACCGACGCCTCGGTGCGGAACGCCCTGCTGGTGCACGCGGCGTTCGGCGGGTCGACGAACCTGATCCTGCACTTGCCCGCGATCGCGCATGCCGCGGGATTGGCGCGGCCGACGGTGGACGACTGGATCCGCGTGAACCGCCAAACGCCGCGCCTGGTGGACGCGCTGCCCAACGGGCCAAAGATGCATCCCACCGTGCAGGTGTTTTTGGCCGGCGGCGTCCCGGAAGTCATGCTGCACCTGCGACGCGCGGGGTTGCTGGAGACAGACGCGCTCACGGTGTGCGGCGAGAAACTTGGCGCAGTGCTCGATTGGTGGGAGCAATCCGAGCGGCGTACCGCGCTGCGGCGGGTGCTGCGCGAACGGGACGGCGTCGATCCGGACGACGTGATCATGAGCCCGGACGGCGCGCGCCGGCGCGGGCTGACTTCGACGGTCACGTTTCCCAAAGGCAACCTGGCGCCGGGCGGATCAGTCATCAAGAGCACGGCCATCGATCCCAGCGTGGTGGATGCGGATGGCGTCTATCGAAAGACCGGACCGGCGCGGGTGTTCCGGTCCGAGAAGGCGGCGATCGCCGCGATCAAGAATGGAAGCATCCGGCCCGGCGACATCATGGTGCTGATGTGCCGCGGGCCCATGGGATCGGGCATGGAAGAGATCTTCGAGGTAACCGCGGCCCTTCGCTACCTGGATTTTGGAAAGGACGTCGCGGTGATCACGGATGCGCGGTTTAGCGGAGTTTCCACCGGCGCATGCATCGGGCACGTCACTCCGGAAGCGCTGGCCGGCGGGCCGATCGGCAAGGTGCGGGAAGGCGACCGCATCGAGATCGTCATCGACCGGGTCAACCTGGAGGGCTCGGTAAACTTCGTCGTGAACGGGAGTGTGGATGCAGGCACGCATACCCTGGCGGAGCGAGCCGCCGAAGGTCTGGCCCCCGACTCCGAGCTGCCCTCGGAGACACGCTTGTGGGCCGCATTGCAGGAAGCCAGCGGCGGCACGTGGGGCGGTTGCGTGTTCGACGTGGAAGCAATTGTGAAACGGTTGGAGCAGAAATGATTCTCTATAGGACGCGAGCCGGGTGGGAACTTCATCGGGGCAGCCAGGGCAGGATACTCTTGCGCACCGAGGCCGCCCGGCATCTCACCACCCGCGAAGATCTCTACGATTACCTCTTGCATGCGGAAGGCGAAGCCGCGGCGGGTGACGCTCAGTTGCTGGCTCCAATCGAAGACCAGGAAATCTGGGCGGCTGGCGTGACGTATTACCGCAGCCGGACAGCGCGAATGGCGGAATCGCAGGCGGCCGGCGGAATGAATTTCTACGACCGGGTGTACCACGCCGAGCGGCCGGAGCTGTTTTTCAAAGGCACGCCGCACCGCGTCTCGGGCCCCGGTAAACCAGTCCGCATTCGCCGCGATTCGAAATGGAACGTGCCGGAGCCGGAGTTGAGCCTGCTGGTGTCGCCGGGCGGCAGAATCACCGGCTACACCATCGGCAACGACATGAGTTCCCGCGATATCGAAGGGGAGAATCCGCTGTATCTGCCGCAGGCAAAAGTCTACGACCGGTCGTGCGCGCTGGGACCGGGCATTCTCGTGACACAGGAGCCGCTCCCGACATCCACCGCAATTCGGATCGACATCCGCCGCGGCGGCGCCAGCCTGTTTTCCGATGGCACGACGCTGGCGGAGATGAAACGCCGGCCGGAAGAACTGGTGGAGTATCTCTACCGCGAAAACACCTTCCCCAACGGATGTTTTTTGCTGACCGGAACGGGCATCGTGCCGCCGGAGTCGTTCACGCTCCTTTCCGGCGATGAGATCGAGATCGCGATCGACGGGATCGGAATGCTGCGGAACACGGCGGAGTGAACCGCGCAACGCGGCTCCATAGTGCCACAAGGTATACTGCGAAAACGGTATGAAACGTCTGCTTATTCTCGCGTTCGCCGGGTGTCTGGTCCTGGCGCAGAATCGGATGAATTTCTCGCTCGTCTCGGAGGATGGCGGCCACATCGCGCTCGGCCTGGCGCTGCGAAAACTCGGCGTCTCGGGCACGTTCCTGCAAACCGCCGCGCACCCGGACGATGAGCACAACGCCCTGTACGCCATGTTTACGCATGGCATGGGTCTGCGGTCGATTGACGTGCAAACCACGCGCGGCGAAGGCGGCCAGAACGAAATCGGACCTGAACTCTTCCGCGACATGGGCGTTCTGCGAACCTCCGAGTTGCTGGCGGCGCACCGCCTCGACGGCGCGGAACAGTACTTCACGCGCGCTATCGATTTTGGTTATTCCTTCGACCCGCAGGAAGTGATCAACAAGTGGGGCCGGCAGGAGATCGTCGGCGACTTCGTGCGGCTGATCCGAACGTTCCGGCCCGATGTGGTGCTCACGATGAACATCCAGGGACGCGGCGGAGACCGCGCCCACGAGGCGACCACCATCCTGGTGCGGGAAGCTTATCGTGCAGCCGGCGATCCGGCGAAGTTTCCGGAACAGTTGCGCGAGGGACTGAGGCCCTGGCAGGCCAGGAAGCTGTATTTCACGGGCGGCTTCGGCGGCGGGCGCGGCGGAGGCCGCGGCGGCCCTGGGGCGCCGACCACGCCAACTCCGACCCAGCCGCCTGCGGCTCCGGCAACGCCCGCCGTGAAGCTCGCTCGCGTCAACACCGCAGCCTACGATCCGCTGCTTGGCCGTACCTACGCCGAGATCGGCGCCGACGCGCGGGGCGCCCACAAGTGCCAGGGGACGGGCGGACTGCCTCCGTTACCCGGAATCGGCGGCGGGCGCGGCGGCTTCGGCCCGGCGGGATACCAACTGGTCGACACCACCATTCCAGGACAAATGGATAAGGACGAAACGTCTTTGTTCGACGGCGTGGATACGAGCCTGGCCGCGCTCGCGCAGTATGCCGGGCCCAATCCGCCGGCGGCGCTGACCGCCGCACTGGCTCAAATCGCCGGCGACGCCAGGCAGGCCCAGAGCGCGTTCGATTCGGGCAACGATGCCGGCACGGCGGTGCCGGTGGAAGCCGGTCTGGCGGCCGTACGTGGGTTGCGCGCGCAATTGCCGTCGCTCGGGCTGAGCGATCAGGCGCGATACGAAATCGACTTCCGCTTGCGGGTCAAGGAGCGCGACTACGAAGACGCCGTCCTCGCGGCGCACGGCCTCACGTTCGACGCAGTTTCAGACGACGGCCTGGTGATCGGCGGCCAGCCCATCAGGGTGTCGGTGCTGGCAGTGAACCGGGGTGCGGCCGAAGTCAGCGTCACCGGCGTTACGATTTCCGGCTTCGACGCGCCCGCGGCGTGCGCGCCGGGCACGGTAAAGAAAGACGCGGTCTACACGTGCACCTCAGAAGCGCACGTGCCCAAGAACGCGCCGCTGACCACGCCTTATTTTTCCGATGAGTACTGGAATAAGCCGTCCAACCCTGCGATCAACGTCTTCGATCCGAACGTGCCGTTCGGCATCGCATTCGCTGCCACGCCATTCCGCGTGATCTTTCATGTGAAGGCTGGGGACGCGGAGGTCAGCAGGGAACTGCCGGTTCAATTCCGCTACGTGAAAGACACGTACTTCGGCGAAAAGCGAATGGAGCTGAACGTGGTCCCAGTCTTTTCGGTCGGGATCACCCCAACGCTGGCAGTGATTCCCGCGCCTGCTGCCGGAGCCTCTCAGACCGCGCTCGAACGCGAAGTCTACGTTTCGGTGACCAACGGCACCAAGGGCGCGGCGCAGGCCAGCGCGGCGCTCGAGTTGCCGGCCGGATGGAAGGCCGCTCCAGCCAGCGTGCCGCTCAGCTTTGTGCACGAGGACGAGTCTCTATCGGCCCGTTTCCAGGTCACCGCTCCGGCGAATGTGCAAGCCGGCGAATACAACCTGCGCGCGGTGGTCACGTCGCCCGCGGCCGGCAATGAGAAATTCTCCAGCGGATATCAGGAGGTCGAGTATCCACACATTCAGCGCCGGCAGGTGATCAAGCCGGCCGAGGCCATGCTCAAGGTGGTGAATGTCAAGGTCACGGCCAACCTCAACGTCGGCTACATAGACGGAGTCGGGGACCAGGTGCCGCCGGCGATCGAGCAACTGGGCGCGAAGCTGCAGTTTATTGATCGCGACGAATTGGCTTGGGGCGACCTGTCGAAACACGACGTGATCGTAACCGGCGTTCGCGCGTATGAGCGGCGCGCGGACCTGCGAGCTTACAATCGCCGGCTGCTGGATTATGTCGAGCGCGGCGGGACGGTCATCGTGCAGTACAACAAGATGGAGTTCAACCAGGCGGAATACGGCCCGTACCACGCGCGGGTGAGCGGCAACCGCGTCGCCGACGAAACCGTGCCGGTGAAGATACTGGTGCCGGGCGACCCGGTATTCGAATACCCAAACCCGATCGGGCCGGCCACGTGGGCCGGATGGGTGCAGGAGCGCGGGTTGTACTTTCTTGGCGAGAAGGACGCCAAGTACGTCGACCTGGTCTCCATGGTGGACTCGTTTCCGGATAATCCGGGCGAGAAGCTCGGTGCTCTGGTGGAAGGGAAGCTTGGCAAGGGGCGCTGGATCTACGTGGGCCTCGGGCTGTGGCGGCAACTGCCGGCGGGAACCGAAGGCGCATACCAGCTTCTGGCCAACCTGCTGAGCTTGGGGAAGGCGCCGGCGAGCCGGTGAGCGAGCCGGCTGACAGCCGGCTGCAGGCAGACGGCCTGCCCTACCGGCTTACTTTGTTTTGAGATCATATTAATTCTATGTGGCTCGGCATTGACATCGGTACCGGAGGTTCGCGCGCGCTTCTTGTGGATGAGCGCGGCGCGGTTCGCGCGGGGTTCACCGCGCCGCACGAGGATATGCGGATGGAGCGGCCGCTCTGGGCGGAGCAGCGGCCGGAGAACTGGTGGGACGCCGCGGTTGCGGCCATCCGCGGGGTTCTCCAACAAGCCGGCGTGGCCGGCTCGCAGGTCAAGGGCATCGGGCTGTCCGGGCAGATGCACGGATTGGTCATTCTGGATAGCGGTGGGGCCGTCATCCGGCCCTCGCTGATCTGGTGCGACCAGCGCAGCCAGCCGCAGGTGGACGCGATTAACGCCAAGATCGGCCGCGAGAATATCCTGCGCTACATCGCCAACCCGGTCCTGACGGGTTTCACGCTGCCCAAGCTGCTGTGGGTCCGCGACCACGAGCCGCAAAACTTCGAGCGCGTGCGCCAGGTGCTGCTGCCGAAAGACTACGTGCGCTTTCGTTTGACTGGCGGGTTCGCCACAGAGGTATCGGACGCTTCCGGAACGGCGCTGTTCGACGTGGTCAAGCGGCGCTGGTCGTGGGAACTGATGGACGCGCTGGACCTCGATCGCGCGATCGTCCCGGACTGTTACGAATCGAGCGACATCACCGGGAAGATCACGCGGCAAGTGGCGGAGTTGACCGGGTTGCAGGCCGGCACGCCGGTGGTGGGCGGCGGCGGCGATCAGGCTTCCAGCGCGGTGGGCAACGGCATCGTGGAACCGGGGATCGTATCTTGCACGCTCGGCACCTCGGGCGTGGTTTTCGCGCACATGGAGAACGTGGCGTACGATCCCGCTGGTCGCGTTCACACGTTCTGCCATGCCGTGCGCGAGCGGTGGCACGTGATGGGCGTGACGCAAGGCGCCGGTCTCAGCCTGCAGTGGTTCCGCAATCAACTGGCGCCGGGAGCGGATTACGACGCGCTGACGGCGGAAGCGGCGAAGTCGCCTGCGGGAGCACAGGGGCTGTTCTGGCTCCCGTACCTGATGGGCGAGCGCACGCCGCACCTCGATGCAACCGCGCGCGGCGGTTGGATCGGGCTGACCGCCAGCCATACACGGGCCGATCTGATCCGCGCACTGCTCGAGGGTGTCTCCTACAGCCAGCGGGATTGCCTGGAGATCATCGAGGGCCTGGGAGTGCCGGTGAACTCCGTGCGCGCCTCGGGCGGCGGCGCCAGAAGCCCGTTCTGGCGGCAATTGCTGGCGGACATTTTGCGCAAGCGGATCGTCACCCTGGAAACGCAGGAAGGGTCGGCTTACGGCGCGGCGCTGCTGGCTCTGGTCGGGACGAGGCAGTACGGCTCGGTGCAGGAGGTCTGCCAGAAGGCGATTCGCGAGACCGAGTCGGTTGCTCCGCGAGAAGTTGAGGCGGCGATTTGTGACAAAGGTTACGCGGTATACCGGGCACTCTATCCGGCGTTAAGGCCGATATTCGAGCGGATCGCGGAGATATAGGGCTAGGCGCGGCGAATCCTTAGCAATTTCATAAAGTTGCAGCACTTTCGCCAAATTTGTTGTATGATAAAACCAAATGCGGATCGTGGATATACGACCGACCACGGTCACGGTTCCGCTGGAAGCGTCATTGCGCCATGCCAACGGCTGCCATTGGGGACGCTTTGTCCGTACGATCGTCGAAGTGGAGACGGATAACGGTCTGATCGGACTCGGAGAAATGGGCGGTGGCGGAGAATCGGCGGAAGCGGTTTTCCACGCGATGAAGGCGTACCTGGTGGGACACGATCCCGCGCGGCTCGAGGAGATGCGCTTTCGCGTCGCCAATCCCACTGCGTCACTCTACAATAATCGGACGCAGGTGCTGGCGGCACTGGAGTTTGCGTGCCTCGACATCCTGGGGCAGGCCTGGGGCGTGCCGGTGTGCGAAATCCTTGGCGGGCGATTGCGCGACCACGTGCCGTTTGCAGCCTACTGCTTCTTCCGCTACCCCGATCCGCAGACCGGACGCGGTGAAGTGCGCACGATCGAACAGTTGGTTGAAACTACGTGCGCGTTGAAACGCCGCTTCGGCTTCACCACGCATAAGCTCAAAGCCGGAGTCTTTCCTCCGGACTACGAACTGGAAGCCTATCGCGCTTTGGCCGCGGCCTTTCCCGACGACTCGCTGCGATTCGATCCCAACGGCGCCTGGTCCACCGAGCAGGCGATCCGGTTCGGACAGGCGATCGAAGGACTGCGCAACGACTACCTGGAAGACCCGGTTTTCGGGCTGAACGGCATGCGGCGGACGCGCCAGATGGTGCGGGTTCCGCTCGCCACCAACACGGTGGTGGTCAACTTCGAACAGTTGGCCGCCAACGCGCTCAATACGGCGGTGGACGTCATCCTTCTCGATACCACGTTCTGGGGTGGGATCCGCGCCTGCGTGAAGGCGGCCGCGGTATGCGAAACGTTTCAGTTGGGAGTGGCGGTTCACTCCTCGGGCGAACTCGGAATTCAACTGGCCACCATGCTGCACCTGGGCGCGGTCCTTCCCAACCTCTCGTTCGCGGCCGACGCCCACTATCATCATTTACGAGACGATATCATTGAAGGCGGGCCGATGCGGTATGAAAACGGCTCGATTCGCGTGCCCGACAAGCCGGGTTTGGGTGTCCGGCTCGATCGCGACAAGGTGCGAGAATATAACGAACTGTTCCATAGGCTCGGCGGCTATCCCTATGACCAGGATCCGGGACGGCCGGGCTGGGCCCCGACGATTCCAAACGACCGGTGGGCCGATCCGGAGGACGATCGGCCGGTGTCTATTCCATCTTAGATAAGCGACGCCATGCTGCCACAACAATGGGAAACGTTTAAACGAGCCGCCCGGCGGGAAAAGCTGGACAGGATCCCGATGGCCCTGATCATCGACAGCCCGTGGATTCCGGGCTACCTGGGCCTCAACCACCTGGACTATTACCTCGACCCCGAGCTGTGGTTCCAATCGAACCTGAAGATCATGCGGGAATTTCCCGATATCATCTTCGTGCCGTCGTGGTGGATGGAATACGGAATGGCGGCCGAGCCTTCGGTGCTGGGCGCGAAGATCAAGTTCTGGCAGGACAACACGCCCAGCGAATATCACACGCTCTATCACCTGGAAGACATCGACCAGTTCCCGGAATATGAAGTGGAGGCGGACGCGTTCGCGGCCCTGACGCTACATCGCATCGGCATGCAGCGGCAACGGATCCTGGACCACGGATACATCCTGCCGATGGTGACTTCGCGCGGGCCCTTGTGTACGGCGGGATTTGTGCGCGGCACCACGAATTTCATGATCGACCTGGTCGAGAACCCGGAAGGCGCGCACAAGCTGATCGACCTGTGCACGCGTGTGGTGATCGACTGGCTGAAGGCGCAGCACAAAGTGATGGGCGGCACGGTGGAGGGCATCTTCATCCTGGATGACATCGTCGGGTTCATCAACGAAGAACATTACCTGGAGTTCGCGCATCCGTATTTGAAGCGCATCTGCGACGCGTTTCCGGACGACTGGGTCAAGGTTTATCACAACGACGCGGAAGTGGACGCGTGCCTGGACCATTTGCCGGACGCCGGGTTCCAGGTACTGAACTGGGGCAAGCAGAAAGACATCCGCGAAGTGAAGCAGCGGGTTGGCGGCCGCATGTGCCTGATGGGCAACGTGAACCCGCTGGAGATCGGCGTGCGCGGCACGCCTGAGGAGGTCCGCGAAGCGACGCTCGACGTGCTGGAAGGCTCGGGCGGCGAGGGCATCGTTCTTTCAGTTGGCGGAGGCACCAGCCCCGGGATGCCGCGCCAGAACATCGTGGCCATGACAGAAGCACTGGAGGAGTTCAACGCCGGCCGGCTGGCCGCTCACGGTGTCCGCCATGGTTGATTACGCGCTGATGAACCAGTGCCTCTACGAGGGCAAGGCCAAGGAAGTCGAGCAGATGACCAAGGACGCCCTGGCGGAGGGCCGGCCGGTGCAAGAAATCCTGAACGAAGGCCTGATCGCCGGCATGAGCGTGGTGGGCGAGGACTTCAAACACAACGTGCTCTACGTTCCGGAGGTGCTGATTGCGGCGCGCGCGATGAAGGCGGGGATGGCGGTGCTCAAGCCCCTGCTCAGCGCGCACGACAGCACCACCAGGCGCGCCGGGGTGCTGCTGATGGGCACGGTGCGCGGCGACCTGCACGATATCGGCAAGAACCTGGTGGGGATGATGGCCGAAGGGGCGGGCTTCGAAGTGCACGATATCGGCGTGGATCAGAGCGTGGAGAAGTTCATGGCGGCGGCCCAGAAGTGCAAGCCGGACATCATCGGGATGAGCGCGCTGCTCACCACCACCATGACGTACATGAAGACGGTGATCGACGGCTTTCAGGCAGCCGGCCTGGACCACATCAAAATGGCCGTTGGCGGCGCACCGATCAGCCAGTCCTTTGCCGATGAAATCGGCGCGGACGGTTATGGCGCCAACGCCTCCGCGGCGGTCGACCTGTTTCTGCGGCTGGGGGCCGGCAGGAATCAAAATGGCAACGTACAAGATTCTGTACTGGCAGGAAGTCCCGTCGCAAGTAAAGGCTGAAGATAGCCAGGACGAGGTGACGGTACCGATGCCGGCGAAGTTCCTGGAGCGCATCGACCAGTTGGCGATGCAGCGCGGCATGCATCAGGGAGACGACTACCTGGCGCAGTGGCGCTGGAGCGATGAGGAAGAGCGGGCCGGATCGGCGCAGGAAGTGGCAGAAGCGGTGAGGGCGGAGTTGGAAAAGCACGCGGGCTGGTAGCTGTCGGCTTCGATACTCCGCTCACTCACGTTCGCGGCTCCGAGTCTTACGCATGGCGGTGACTCTCACAATTAACGGACATACGGCGGACGCGGCACAAGGCGCGACCTTGTTTGAGTGCGCGGAGAGACTAGGAGTCCGCGTTCCGACTTCGTGCCACAAGCAGGGTAAGTGCAAGGAGTGCATGGTCGAGGTGGCGGAGGGAATGGAGTGCCTCTCAGAGGTCACGCCGCAGGAAAAGCACCTCAGCGGTAACTTCCGGCTCTCCTGCCGCACGGCGGTGAGCGCTGATAGCGGGCGCGTTCGGTGCCACACCATGCGGCGGGGAGAGATGCGCATCGAGCGCCGCGCCTTCGGCCTGCCGGACCGCGACCAGCCGTTGGAGCTGGATCCGGCGGTCACACGGAGCGGAGATCGCATCCTGATCGACGGCGTGGAAGTGGAGCGCTCGGCCGGGCCGATTCACGGCATCGCCATGGATCTGGGAACCACCACAGTGGTGCTGCGGTTGCTCAACCTGGAAACGGGCGAACTGGTGGCCGATGCGTCGTTCGAGAATCCGCAGCGGTTCGGCGGCTCGGACGTCATGGCGCGCATTCATTACGATACGATGCATCCCGGAAAACTGCTGCGGCGCACGCTGGCGGGCTACCTGAGCCACGCCATCGAAGAGTTTCCGGCCGATCCGAAAACCATCTACGAGATGGTGGTGGTGGGCAATTCCACCATGCGGGACCTGTTCTTCCGCCAGAACGTGTATTCCATCGGCCAGAGCCCGTACCGCTCGATCACGGAACTGGAAATGGTGGAAGGCAAGCGAGCCTCGACCAGCCTGACGGAGACGGGCCGGCGGTGCCTGCTGCCGATTCATCCGAAGGCGCGGGTGTATGGCGCGCCGGTGATCAGCGGCCACGTGGGCGCGGATGCCGCAGCGTGCATGCTGGCCGTGGACCTGGCGCACGAACGGCGATTGACGGCGATCATGGACATCGGGACCAACACCGAGTTGATCGTCGGCAAGCGGGACCGCATCCTGGCGGCTTCGTGCCCGGCGGGTCCGGCATTCGAAGGCGGCGCGATCGCCTGCGGGATGCCGGCGCTGGAAGGGGCGATCGAAGACGTGGCGATCGAGAGCGACGGCACGTTTCGGCTGAAGGTTATTGGCGGCGGGGCGCCGCAGGGGATTTGCGGCTCTGGCCTGGTGGCGCTCATGAGCGAGCTGATGCGCACCGGACAGATGAACGAACGCGGACGGTTCGAAGACGACCGCGAGCGCATCACGCTGGATACCAAGAACGGCATCTACTTTCTGGAGAGCGACGTCAACGAGTTGGCGCAGGCCAAGGGCGCGAACGTGGCCGGCTTGCAAGTGGTGTTCGGTAATTACGGAATCGACTTCGATGATATCGGGGTCTTCTACCTGGCGGGCGGGTTTGGGAGGCATTTGAGCACGCAAGCGGCCGCGAGGATCGGGCTGATTCCCGACCTGCCCGAAGGCCGCGTGGTGCAACTAGGGAACGCGGCGATCGAGGGAGCGACCATGGCGCTGCTGTCGCGGAAGCGGCGAGGGGAAATCGAACAACTGGTGCGGCGCGTCGAGCACTGCCGGCTGGAAACCCATCCGAGGTTCTTCGATTACTTCGTGGAGGGCTGCCTGTTCAAGCCGGTGACGACCGCGGGGCGAGTGGCCGGATGATCGAGTTTGCGGAGACAGCTCCGGACATCAGCGTAGAGCCCCCTGAATATCAGCGGCTGCTGGGGTATCCGCGCGATTATGTGCTGAGCGGAAGGGGTCGCGAACTGGCGGACTGGGCGCGGCCCTGGTATGGCGGCCACGGGAACCCCTGGGTCTACGGTCGGCGCGCCGAGAGTCTGGAGATCGCCGGCGGTGAAATCCGCATCGATGGCGCATCGTTCCATAGCAAGCGGCTGCAGAACACACTAGAGAATGCGGCAGCGAGCGGCGTCTTCCTGGTGGCTGCCAGCGCCGGGCCGGAGGCCGAGCAGGAGGCGCAGCGGCTCTGGCAGGAAGAGAAGCCGGATGAATATTTCTTCCTGGAGATTTTTGCTTCGGCGGTGGTGGAGCATCTCTTCACCATGGCCGGCGCGCGATTGTGCGCATGGGCCGACGGCCACGGCATGGCGGTCTTGCCACACTACAGCCCGGGCTACCCGGAGTGGGACATTGCGGAGCAGCGCGGGCTGCTGCGGGTGCTGGAAGAATCCAGCGGGCACGCGCTGCCAGGGCCTTTGGAGGCCCTGGAATCGGGCGCGCTGAAGCCCAAGAAATCGCTGCTCGGCGTGTTTGGAGTGACTACCCACATCGACCGGGTGCAGCGTCTGACCGAACTGGTGCCATGCGAGAATTGCTCGCTGGGCGGCTGCCAGTACCGGCGGACGCCGTACGTGCGGCCGCGCGCACAAAGCGCGATCAGCGAGGGCAACACCGTGAAACGCAAAGCCCTGGCATACCGGGCCGCCGAACAGCACGAGCTGCGGCAGGAAAACACTGATGGGAACAACGAGTAAGAAACGTTTACAGGACGCGGCCAGGGAACGCCCGCTACTGGGCGATGGCGCTATGGGCACGCAGTTGATGCTGGCCGGACTGGAGCAGGGAAACTGCGGCGAGGAATGGAACCTCACGCATCCGGAGCGCGTGCTGGCGATTCAGCGCCGCTACGCCGAGGCCGGCGCCGACTGCATCCTGACCAACACGTTTGGCGGCTCGCGCATCATGCTCCAACGCCATTCGAACGGCGGGAAGGTGGTCGAGATCAACCGGGCGGCGGTGGAAATTGCGCGCCAGGCGTTCGATGGCAGAACCGGGTACGTAATCGGCGACATGGGACCGTTCGGAGGATTGATGGAGCCCTACGGCCACTTCACCGAAGCTGAAGTGCGAGAGGCTTTCAACGAACAGGCTCGCGCGCTGGTGGATGCGGGCGCGGACGCGATCATCATCGAGACGCAGACTTCGATCGAGGAACTGGTGCTGGGAATTGACGCCGCCAGGGAGGCGGGAGCACGCTGCATCATCGGCTCGATGGCGTATGACGTGACGCTGGATGGCTCGACCTTCCGCACCATGATGGGGGTGGACCCGGAGCACGCGGCAGCGGTCATCGAACAGCACGGCGGCGGCATCGTGGCGCTGAACTGCGGCACGGGGATGGATATGGCGCGGGCGAAGGAGGGCGTGGAGCGGTACCGGAAGGTGACCAGGCTGCCGGTGATGGTGCAACCGAACGCCGGCCAGCCGAAACTAATCAACCTGCAAGTGGTCTACGACGAGGCGCCGGAGCAAATGGCGAAGAGCGTGACGCCGCTGCTGGAAGCGGGCGCCAATATTATCGGCGCGTGCTGCGGCAGCACGCCGGAGCATATCCGGGCTTTTCGCAAGGCAATAGACGAATACCTGGCCGCGGCAGATAGGCCGCGAATGAACGCGAATGAACGCGAATAAGAACGGCAAATGAAGACCAAGCTTTGTGATGTGAACCTGGCGGCGAGGGAACGGCTGCCGCAATTCACCGACGATCGGTCGGGCATCGGCGCGCACTTCGTAGATGCGTATCTCAAGCCGATGAATACCAAGCTGGAAGACGGAACGCCGGTTAAATGTAAACGGCGAGGTCTAAAGATCGCGCTCACCGCCGGATCGAAGAAAGGCGAGGGGCTGATGCGCAGGCTGGCGTTCGGCGCGGAACCGGTTGCGATGCTCGATGCTGCACTGCAGGAGGCGGCGCGGTCGGCGGGCATCGAGCTGAGCGTGGAGGACAATGCCATCTACATCAGTTTCTGAGTGGCGGATGACGGCGAACACGCTCGATATCGAGGACCGCCTGGCGGTGGTCATTGGCGGCACATCCGGCATCGGGCGAGCCCTGGCGGTCGGGCTGGCGAGACATGGCGCGGACGTGGTGGCCACGGGCCGGCGCCAGTACGAACTGGATGCGACGGCCTGCGAGATCGAAGCGCTGGGGCGGCAGACGCTGCGCCAGACTGCCGACGCGCGCAACCGCGAGAGCATCGACGCATTGCGGGACGCGGCCCTGGCGCGGTTTGGGCGCGTTGACATCCTGATCAACGCCGCCGGCTATACGTTCAAGGAACCGACCGTCAGCGTGGACGAAGAACGGTTCGCGGCGTTGATGGACACGCATCTGATGAGCGTGCTGCGCGCCTGCCAGTCGTTTCACGCGGCGCTGTGCGCGAGCGGCCACGGACGGATCATTAATATCGCCTCACTCGGTTCGTTTCTGGCTTTTTACCAGGTGGCCGCGTATTGCGCGGCCAAGACCGCGATCCTGTCGCTGACCCGCAGCCTGGCCTGCGAATGGGCGGAAGACGGAATTGTAGTGAACGCCATTGCCCCGGGCGTGTTTCCGACCGAACTGAACCGCAATCTGGTGATGGGGACCGCGCGCGGGCAGGAGATCCTGATGCGAACGCCAATGAAGCGCTTCGGAAGACCGGAGGAACTGGTGGGACTGGCGGTGCTTCTGTCTTCCGATGCGGTGAGTTTCCTGACGGGGCAGTGCATTGCGGTGGATGGCGGGTATCTGGCTTCGGGAGTGAATTCTTGAAGGCGGCGGGATGTGAGCCGCGAATGAACACGAATGAACGCGAATAAGAAACAACTCGGCGTGGTTTTGTTATTGGGCGCGGCGGTGCTTCATGGCGAGAGCGGGTATAGCGCCTGGCTGCGGTACGAGCTTCTGAGTGGGCCGGCGCTCGATCAGTATCGTTCGGCAGTGCCGGCGGTGGTGACCGTTCTCGATGAATCGGCGGTGGCGGGCAGCGCGCGCGATGAGATTGTCCGCGGAGTGCGCGGCATGCTGGGAAAAACGCTGCGAGCGGAATCGGGCATTCCGCGGGAGAGCTCGATTGTCCTGGGAACGATGGAGGAAATCCGGCGCGCCGTCCCTTCATGGCACCTGGAGGCCAACCTGGCCCCGGACGCATTCTGGCTGAAAACGATCGCGGCGGGCAGCGCTCGCTATACCGTGGTGACGGCTTCCAACGACCGCGGCTTGTTATATGGCGCCTTCGCGCTGCTGCGCAAGATCGCGTTGGGCGAGCCAGTGGCGAACCTGGATGAGCGCGAAGCGCCGTACGCTCCCGTTCGCTGGGTGGACGAGTGGGACAACCTGGACGGCTCGATCGAGCGCGGGTACGGCGGCCGTTCGATCTTCTGGGAAGGCGGCCACGCGCGCGAAGATCTGAGCCGCGTCGCTGACTATGGCCGGCTGCTGGCCTCGCTCGGCATCAATGGCTGCTCCATCAATAACGTCAACGCCAACCCGCAGGTGCTGTCGCCCGACTTCACGGCGCAGATCGCGCGCATCGCCGATGCCCTGCGCCCGTGGGGCGTGCGCGTAGCGATTGCCGTGGATTTCGGAAGCCCCAAGACAATCGGCGGGCTGGACACGTTCGATCCGCTGGACGCCAAGGTTGCCGACTGGTGGAAGGCGAGGCTGGATGCGATTTATCAGTCGATTCCGGACCTGGGCGGAATCGTTCTGAAGGCCGATGCCGAAGGCCGCGCGGGCCCGTCCGCGTATGGCCGGTCGCACGCCGATGCCGCCAACGTGCTGGCGCGCGCGCTGAAGCCGCACGGCGGCCTGTTGTTCTATCGCGGCTTCGTCTATGACCACCACATGGATTGGAACAATCCGAAGAACGACCGCGGCCGCGCCGCCTACGACAACTTCCACGACCTGGACGGCAAGTTCGACGACAACGTGATCATCCAGATCAAGAACGGTCCGATCGATTTCCAGGTGCGCGAGCCGGCGTCGCCTCTGTTTGGGGCGCTCGAGAAGACCAACGAAGCAATCGAACTGCAGGTCACGCAGGAATACTTCGGGCAGGCGTTCCACACCGTGTTCCTGGTTCCCATGTGGAAAGAGGTGCTGGATTTCGACACTCACGCCGGCAGTGCAGCGGCAAGCACCGTCAAGGCGGTCGTGGCGGGCAAGACATTCGGGCGGCCGGCGGGAGGCTTCGTCGGCGTGGCCAATATCGGGCTCGATGAGAACTGGTCGGGCAACCAGCTCTCGCAGGCCAATCTGTACGGCTACGGGCGGCTGGCGTGGAATCCCGACCTGAGCGCGCAGCGCATCATCGGCGAATGGACGAAGCTCACCTTCGGCGCGGACCCCAAGGTGGACGAAACGTTGGCCGCGATCCAGCTCAGCTCCTGGCGCACGTACGAGAACTACACCGGGCCGCTGGGGCTACAGACGCTCACCGATATTGTGGGCGACCACTACAGCGTCAACGTGGAAGCTTCCGAGCGCAACGGCTGGGGCCAATGGCATCGCGCGGACGCGAATGGCGTGGGCATGGACCGCACCGTGGCCACGGGCACGGGCTACATCGGACAATACCGGCCGGCGGTGGCGAAGACGTATGAGTCGCTGGAGACGTGCCCGGATGACTTGCTGCTGTTCCTGCATCACGTCCCGTACACCTACAAGCTGCATTCCGGCAAGACGGTGATTCAGTATATCTACGACTCGCACTACGAGGGCGCTGAGGCGGTGGCTGGGTATGTGAGTCAGTGGAAAGCGCTGCGCGGTCTCGTGGATGAACAACGGTACAACCAGGTTCTGGCGCAGCTTCAGTACCAGGCGGGACAGGCGATCGTGTGGCGGGACGCGGTGACGACATGGTTCCAGCGCGAGTCGAAGATCGCCGATGTCCGTGGGCGGGTGGAACACTACCCGGGCCGCTATGAGGCGGAATCGATGAAGCTCAATGGCTACACAGTGCGCGACATCGCGCCCGCGCCGGCGGAGGACGCTTCGGGTGGCAAGATCGTGACCTGCCCCGAGAGCACGGTGTGCGCGGTGACATTGCAGTTCGAAGGTGAGCCGGGCTGGTACACGCTCCACGTGGAGTACTTCGACCTGGCGAATGGCATCTCGCGGTATCGCGTGTTTGTGGGGAAGCAATTGGTGGACGAATGGTCCGCCGATCTGCGGCTGCCGTCGCGACGGATGGACGCGGGCGCATCCACGCGGCGCGTGATCCCGGGGATTGCGCTGCGGCCCGGCGATGAGATTCGGGTCGAGGGCAAGCCGGATGGGCGGGAGCAGGCGGCGCTGGATTATCTGGAAATTGTGCGGGAGAAGAACTGAGCGCTGGTGGCCGCAATTGCGTCACACATTGCCGCGGGCGGCCATGCGTGCCGACGAGTCGGCACGCGGCAGACACGAGTGTCCGCGCCACAACGGCAGGGCTT
>Ga0335081_10006995_pt1 | contig 18003 bp, 16 predicted proteins | sample Lox_Sample_35_FD_206713 | JGI IMG/M metagenome (GOLD analysis project Ga0335081, IMG submission 206713) | Soil microbial communities from Loxahatchee National Wildlife Refuge, Florida, United States - Lox_Sample_3.5 | ecosystem: Environmental > Terrestrial > Soil > Wetlands | place: USA... | reverse complement strand
GGCACCAGCGGCCTATCGACACCGGGGTGCTGCGCCCCGCCGCCCGAGCTCGGTCCATCCGGCCGGGGAGCTGCCAGCGTCGTCCCTGCGAAGCACACGGAACGCATTGCTACCAAGGCCGCGCGCTTCGCGAGATCGCCGGTCTCGAACGCGAGTGCGATCTCGTCGCCATCGAGCAGAACCTGCGGCGCAGGGCTCGCGAGGAGTTTCTTGTCGAGCCCGCGAGCTCTTTGATGCGAACCGGCGATCCGGCTCCTCGATGAATAAGCTCGGGGTGGCGGCGAGCTTCGACGACCGCGTGCGCAAGTCGAGGCGTTCGCTGTTCCGCTCGTGCCCGAACCAGTGATCGCGCACGTTCAGTTCCCATCGGCGCAAGCCGCCGGGCCCGTTGCATTCGCGCGCGCCGAGTCGAGCTCCGGGTCGGCGAGCTCAAAGCTCGACCGACTCCGAACGGCACAGGCGGCAGGGCCCTGGAATCACTGATTGTCAAGCACGCTGCCCTACGTTGTTCACGCAGGGGACGGCCAAGCCGGAGAGGAGGATCACGGTCTTAGCCGAGCCCGAAGACCGCCCACAGCAGGGCGACGCTCGCTGGCGACTGCACTTGCCGCGCGACGGACGGGATGGGCTGCCACTGCCAGAATGTCAGGGCGAGCACGAGGCTCGCGGGGGGAGGTGCGTGCTTCGTTCCACCCCCCCGTCGGCACTCGATGGAGGCGCCACACGGCCGCGTCTTGCCGACGGCGGCCATCGACGAGCTCCTCACGCCGGCGTTGCAGCGCGCCGAATCACCCGCGATGGAGACTTCGGACGCCACCGCAGGCGTCGCTTGGCAAGGCTCAAGGACTGGCGCATCTCCGCGATCATCGCCGACGAGGTCGCTCGCTCGCAGACTCTGGCGGCAGAGGCATTCACAACTTGCGGATCGAAGAATTGCGGGGACAGCTCCTGGGGGCTGGCGACGCCGCGGGTCCGCGGTTATCATGCCGCCCCCTATGAGAACGAGCGGACGCGGCGAGCTTGAGCTTCGCACTGTTTCGCTGGAACCGTCTGTCTCCAAGTACGCGGAGGGATCCTGCCTCGCGAAGTTTGGGGATACCCACGTGCTCTGCACTGCCTCGGTCGAGGATCGCGTCCCACCACACGTCCTGGGAAGCGGCGCCGGCTGGGTCACGGCCGAGTACGGCATGTTGCCGCGCTCCACGCACGAGCGCATGGCGCGCGAGGCATCCCGGGGAAGACAGGGAGGGCGCACGCTCGAGATCCAGCGGCTCGTGGGGCGTGCCTTGCGCGCCGCCATCGATCTGCGGGAGATCGGGCCGCGCACGATCACCGTGGATTGCGATGTCATCCAGGCGGATGGCGGGACGCGCACGGCTGCCATCACCGGAGGATTCGTGGCCATGGCGCTTGCGGCGCGAGGCCTCAAGGCGCGAAGAACCATCTCGGCCTCGCCCGTGAAGCGGTTCGTCGCCGCGGTGTCGGTCGGCATCGTCGATGGGGTGGTGCGCCTCGATCTCGACTACGAGGAGGACGCGTCGGCCGAGGTGGACATGAACGTGGTCGCGACGGGGGATGGCGAGCTGGTGGAGGTGCAGGGCACCGCCGAGGGGAAGGCCTTTCGGCGGGAACAGCTCGATCACATGATCGATGCAGCCCTGACCGGGATCGCGCGTCTCAGAAAGGGGCAGGAGCAGGCCATCTCGCAGGCGCAGGAACGCGCCCCTCTCAGGCGGTAGAGATGTTGGAGCTGCTCTTTGGCACGTCGAACCCGGGGAAGCTGAGCGAGCTGTGCCGGATGATGGAGGGGCTGGCCGTCCGGATCCTCACGCCGGACGACCTGGGCCGGCCCCTTCCGGTGGTCGTCGAGGATGGGGAAACCTTTCTGGAGAACGCAGAGAAGAAGGCGTCCGCCCAGGCGCGCGCGTTGGGGGTGCACGTGCTGGCCGATGACTCCGGATTGTGCGTCGATGCGCTCGGAGGCGCGCCCGGTGTCCACTCGGCGCGCTGGGCGGCGCTCGATGATCTCGCTCGGGGGAGCCCCCCCCAGCGCTCGCGTGCGGAGCTCGATCAGGCCAACAACGCCAAGCTTCTCGCCGCCCTGGACGGAATCCCCGACGCGCAGCGCGGCGCTCACTACGCTGCGGTGTTGGCTCTTGCCCGGCCCGACGGCACGATCGCTGCCGTGGTGGAGGGAAGGTGCAGCGGCCGCATCGGGCAAAAGCCGCGGGGCACGCACGGATTCGGCTACGATCCGGTATTCATTCCCGCCGCGGCGGACGCGGCGAAGACCATGGCCGAGATCGAACCAGCTGCGAAGGATGCCATTTCGCACCGGGGGGCTGCGCTCCGAGCGCTCAGGCCAGTACTGGAGAAGCTCGCCTTTGACAAAAGACCACGAGGAGGCTAAGGAAACACGCCTTGGTCCGGCCCGGCGGGTCGGCCGCGACACTTCGGGGCGTAGCGCAGCCTGGTAGCGCGCCTGCCTTGGGCGCAGGAGGTCGCGGGTCCAAATCCCGCCGCCCCGACTCTTTGACAAGACGGTGGATGGCGACTTATCTCGCGGGCTTTGCGCGCCCGTAGCTCAGTCGGATAGAGCGTCGGCCTTCGAAGCCGCAGGTCGGGGGTTCGATTCCCTCCGGGCGCGCCAAATGCTGGGCGCCAGCCGAAAGGGGGCTTGTCCTGAAGGCAACGGGCGCGCTTCGAGCTTGCGCGGACCGGTTCCCCGGTCCGGATGTTCCGGCTTGGAAGCGGCGCAATTTGACGGTGGGTGTAGCTCAACCGGTAGAGCACTGGACTGTGGATCCGGGGGTTAAGGGTTCGAGCCCCTTCACTCACCCCATCTCTGCGCCTTCCCAACCCCATTCGGACGGATCGAGGCCCCGGAGGGATGCACGACAAGACCGGGGCGAGGACGCCGACATCACTCCTCGCGCGCCCGTAGCTCAGCAGGACAGAGCGGCGGCCTTCTAAGCCGCGGGTCGGGGGTTCGAGTCCCTCCGGGCGCGCCACGACCAGACGGATCAGGGCTCGGATTTGCGGCCTCGTCCCGCCGAGCAACCGAGGAGATTCGTTGACGCAGAAGGGTCTCCGGTGTAGATCGGCAAGCCCTCTGAGTTCGGGCGCATAGCTCAACTGGCAGAGCAATGGACTCTTAATCCATAGGTTGAAGGTTCGATTCCTTCTGCGCTCACCAAAATCCGCTGAAAATGAAGGCGGTTACAAGGCCACGTGGAAACTCCACGTGGCCTTGTGACTTTCGTTTCCCCGCATGCGCCCCTGTTGCTCGGTAGGCGCCCGGGACCGGCTAAACCTCCCCAGAGGGATAAGTCCCGGGGGTTCTGAGAGGCGCAGGGGGGCAACAAGCCCGGCCTGGCGTGCGTTCTCCGGAGCCCTCGCCTTTCGGCTACGACCTCTCCGGCCTCGCGCACGAGGGCACCTCCTAAGAGACTCCCCCATGCCGCGCCGTTTCATGCAACCGGGTGCGCGCGCATGGCAACTCGCTTCGACGGGCGACCCGCTCGCGCCAGGGCGCGTGGGGATGGGGAATCCCACCCCGCTCGCAGGTTCATGCTGCTCGCTCGATGCCGCCCGTCGCAGCAGCGGTTTCGCAGCCGGGAATGCCGCTGCCGAGGCGTTCGAGGCGTGCCGAAGCCGGTCGTCAGACGCCGCGCTCATCCAGCTGTTCCTCACCGAATCGCCGCCGGGAAGCCCGCGCGTTCAAGCGTCGGGAGGAACGGCGATCTCCCGCGTGGGTCGGAGTGGTCTGTTCCTACATGCACCTACATCTTTGTCGCAATCAGCGAAGGGCGCTTTCACATGGGCGTTGGCCATGTCCGGCCGGCGCCGGCACTGGTTGCTGCCCTTCCACGCGCTTCAAGGTGTGGCGGCGACAACCTCGCGAGGACGCTGGCCCGGCTTGTTTCAGGACGGAGCGTCACCGAGCGGAGGAGCGCGAGAATCGTGTAATGCGCCGGACCAAGAGGACCACGAGCATGAACAAGCTGGTCCGAGATCGGCCCTTGGGAACACGTGACCTTCATCATCAACGGGTGGTCACGCCTGACCAGGTTTTTGAAGTCCCGAGGTCCGCTCGACACCAACAGACACTCATCATCGGCTCGCTACCCTCCCGGCTCGTTCAACTACCGGAGCGAGACGGGCGCCGCGGTGGGCGACCACATGATGTCGCTCGTCGCGACCGCTCGCGCCAATGGCGTCGGGGCAGTCGCGTATCTGAGCGGGTGCGTCCGCAACCATGGGGCCCTCGCAAATGGGTCCAACGAATTCCTGCCTTGGTTCACCGGTCACCTGATCACGGTTGCTGGAACGGTAGGTCCCTGGCTTTGCTGCGGACAGCGAGGGCCAGGGACACATCCGAGGAATCGCGCAGCGCTGGGCACGGGCGCGCTTCGGCCATTCCGGGCAGTCCTCAGAGTTGCCGCATGAAGGCGACGAGGTCCTTCTTCTCCTGCGGCGTGAGCTGTAGGCCCTGCACGAGGTTGAAGAACTCGACCGTGTCCTCGAGCGTGAGGCAGCGGCCGTCGTGCATGTACGGTGGGCTCTCCTTGATGCCACGCAGCGTGAACGTCTTCATGGGGCCGGCCGGTGCATCCTTGGTGAACCGTTCGACGTGCAGGTCATGCATCTGCTGGTCGAGATAGGTCGGCGGGGGGTGGCAGACGGCGCAGGCAGCCTTTCCGAAGAAGAGCTTCTCGCCGCGTGCCTCCGCCGGGGAGGCCTTCGTCGGGTCGAGGCGTCCGCCAAGCGCGAGCTTGGGTGCGGGCGGGAAGTCGAACATGTTCTGCACTTGCGCCATGTGCGACACCTGAATGCGATCGAGGATGTTCATCCCCTTCTTGATGGCGTGGATCTCGTCTCCGTTGAAGTATGCCGTGCGCTGCTCGAATTCCGTGAAGTCCTCGACGGAGCGGAGGCTGCGCTTGGAGCCGTGGATCTGCTGGTTGAAGAGCCCGCGGAGGCTCACGGTGTCGAGTCGCATCCTGCGTTGCTCTGGCCGGTCGTCGGGGTTGAGGTGGAACTGGCCCGTGGTGTGGCCATTCACGTGGCAGTCGAGGCAGGTCACCCCCAGGCTCGGCGAGAGCGATTTTCGATCATCCGTCGCATTGAACTCCTCCTGCGGGAAGGGCGTGACGAGGAGCCTCAGCCCGTCGAGCTGCACGGGCGTCAGGATGTCCTTGAAGAGCCGGTAGTAGTTGTTGATGGAGACGACCTCTCCGCGCGAGACGTCACCCAGCTCGGGCCGGCTCTGGAGGAAGATGGCTGGAGGGAATTCGGGAAGGAACGCCTCCGGGATGTCGAAATCGATGTCGAAGCGTTGCAGCCGTGGGAACATCTGGATCTGTTCCGGTGGAAACACCTGGCCGCCGGTCGATTGCTTGGGGTGTGGCAACGCGGGGTATGGGAAGAGGTCCTGCTTCCGGATCTCCTCCGGGGCCATCTGAGCGAGCTGTTCGAACGTCAAGCCGGACTTGAGCCGCGCCGTGGGCCCGACCGCGAGCGGCTTGCCGCGGGACATCCTGGCCTCGGCGTCGAGGTTCGGCTTGAGATCGTATCGGCTCTCCAGCAGCTTGCGCTGGGCTGCGTTGACCTTGGCGCGTTCGTGTTCGTCCTTCTCTCGGATCTCGTTTGGATCCTGGTTTGGCTTGCTCGAGTTCAGGGGATCTCGGTAGAAGTCGAAACCGGTGACCTGGCCCTTGTCCGGCTGCGCTGCGAGTCCAGGAGCGGCATCGGCTGCATTTGCCGCCTTGAACAGCTTCGCATCCTTGTCGTGAGCGCTCTTCTTCTGTTCCGGACGCGATGTCGCGACCGCACGCGGCGTCTGCGCTTCCTGTGGGGCATCGGGAAGTGGCTCCGTGCTCTGTCCCTGTGATCGCGCGTTGCCGAAGAGCAGAACCGCCAGCGCGAGCAGTGGGCTGACCAGAATCAAGATGCGGCGAACGAGAACTTGAGTCATGTCACATTCCGTCAGGGTCAAGGGTTGATCGCCAGACTGCCGCGCCGTCACGATCCTCCAGCGTGCGATGGCCGGCAAAGCCTCTTGAACTGCGTCACTGACAGCAAAACGCGATGAGTCTACTAAAGGGACATGAACGGGAGTCGAACTCTTGCGGGGCTCGAATCGCGATCGCGCGAGCAGGTGCTCGTACGACCCTCACAAGGGAGGGATGGGAACCGTGAACATGGGCAATGCGAAAGATTGAGCCCAGGCTGGCCAGGCGGTCGCGGCAGCAATTTCCCACCGCGGTTCGCTCTGCCCGGTCGGGTGCTCCTGGCAAGGGAAAGCTATCGCATTGGGGGTGAACTGTTTGCTCTGTTCCATCGAGGCTGGCCCGTATGGACAAAGCCATTGGTCGTCGGTTGGAACAGAGGTGGCATGGATAGCTTTCGGACCTACACCTGCCGCGGACAGATCCGGGGGGTTCCCAAGAGGTGGAGCTGATGCTCGAGCAGCTGGAGCCCTCGCCTTGCGGCCACGCCGCTGTACGGCTCTTCAGATCCCGGCGCTGCCTCTGTCAGTAAGGGCAAATGCACTTCGCTGTGGAGGCGCCAGCCCAAGCGATGAGCAGGCCGAAGGGCTTGCCCCCCGCCCCATCGCGGGGGCTCGCTTCCGTCGAGTCGACACACCAGGAGGGGTATGCCCTTGCTGACACACTCTTTGGGCTTCGATGGATTCCGAGCTGTCGAGTCCTACTTTGATTTGAGCACCACATGGGCAGGGACGCTTGTAGATGAGAAGCTTCAAGGGTGCTGATGGCCTGGCCGTAGCGTCTGCGAAGCGCGACAGAAGGATCGCCCGAATTGCTTCGCCCGCGGCTCACCGCATGGGTGGCGACATCGAGGGATCTGTGGGAAAGCACCGTCCGGAAGATCGGCGCGGGGCGTCACGGCCGCGGTCCCGTGCCCCGTCTGGTGAGCGTCCAATGAAGCGCTCCCTCTGGCCCGAGAGAACGCGGATCGTAAGGAGGGTCGCGCTGCTGCCGTACCTGCGCGAGGGCGAGCTGGCCCTGGGAACGGACAAGGCGGGAGCCGGGAGGCATTGGGGTGCGCGGAGACGCTCCGTCAGATGAAGCTCGGCTCGTGCAGATCCATGACGCGACTGCATGGTACTGGGACTTTTTCGTGCACGCGGTCAGCTATGGCCGCGCGTACCGGAAGCTGTTCGAGATCCTCCGGCACGAGGGTCGCGTGGAGGGCGTGCCGTTGCGACTGCTCGACTGTGGTGTCGGCGCGGGTGGCTTCACCGAGAGCTTGGCCCGCGCACTCGCGCTGCCGGTTCATGCATGTGGCGTGGACCTGTCGCTCCGGCTGCTGGAAAGGGCAGTGAAGAGGCTCGCGCGCGCCGGGGTCCGGGCGAGCCTGCTGCGCGGGGACGTCCGGGCGTTGCCAATTGCGGACGCGGCGATGGACGTTGTGCTCTGCGGCTTGGTCCTCGACCATCTTGGCGACGAGATGTCCCTGGCCATCAGCGAGCTTGCTCGCGTTGCTCGGCCGGGAGGGCTCGTCGTCGTCGTTTGCCCCCGATTTGCCCGTTCGCCTTGTCTTTCAGTACCGGCGGGTCCTGCCCGAGGCTGTCGAGCGGGCGATGGGGGCAGTCGGTCTGCGGGATATCCGATGTCACCCTCTCCGCGGGCTGGCGCGCCCTTTCGGGATTGCCTTCGCGGCTCGCGCGTGACCCCGTCATGAGCCGACCAGGGGAACGGGTGCTGAGGATCTGGTGATCGCTGACAGTGTTCTTGCTGGCGCTTTCGATGGGACTCGCATGGGCGTGCGTGTTGGAGATGCCGCAGAAGATGCGGTTCGACGCCACGCTGTACGTCTTCTTGAATCGGCAGCTGTACGCATATTTTGCCTACGTGGGCGGGTCCGCCGAAGTCGGCGCCATACTCGGTTGCCTTGTGCTCTGCGTGCTCGTGAGAAGGCGTCCAGCGCTCGTCCTTGCCTCCATCGCCGCTGCATGCGCGGTGGGAGCTTTGGCCATCTGGTGCGCTTTCGTTTCGCCGATGAACGCAGAGATGGCCCGCTGGGCGCCCTTCGCCATCCCGAGCGATTGGATCCGCGTGCGGAACCAATGGGAGCACGGGCACCTGGCCCGCGCATTGCTGTGGTCCGTGGCGCTCGGCACGGTTGCGTTCATCTGAGGGCGGGTGGGTTCGGACACTCTGCGCATCGTGGATGCTATCCCAGGACGGCGTTGCTGCATGGCGCTGGTCGCGCGCAACCGCTCCCGGTCAAGGTCGCACTCCGTGGACGGGTGGGAACGAATTGAGGAAGCCGTTCGAGAACCATCCCTCGTCATGGACCTTGGCGATGCTGCGAGGGCATGGACAGCTTTCCGGAGTCGCAGGGGAGCTTCAGGAGTTGGCGCCCGCTCAACCCGGGTCCACCCGGGATGTGGCTGGATTCCATCTGCCTGTCTACTTTCGCATCCTCGCGGACCGAAGAAGCCTGTGCCACCTCGCAGCGCTCGCAATCACAGCCAGATCTCGAAGGGTAGCCCGCCGGAAGAGCGCCCTGAGCTGCGAGGTGACCATGAGTCGCCCACCACAGGGTGAATCGAGAGCGCCTGCGAGCGGTCCTGTCTGGTCTGACTCCAGCGCGATTGCGCGAGTGGTGGCCGGTTGGGATGCAGCCTGATAGGCGAGCAGTTGGCGGCTCAATTGCCGGCCAGCCCGTCGCGCGGATTCGCAAGCGACCTGGTCAGATTCGATCGGCAGCTTACCTTTCACGGGTGCGGTCGGTACTGCCTCGGCCGGTCCAATCCGCACACGCTGTGAGGTGGGTGCGCAGGAGACCATGACCGAACCGGACGTCGAACCCTTGCGCGACGAGGCGCAGCCCGAAGTCGAAATCAGCGATGTTCAGGGTGCCCGGGGCTCGGTCGCGTCCGCGCCGCCCAGGAGGCACCGCCTGCTCGTCGCCGGAATCGTTGTTGCGGTCGTGGTGGGGGTGGCCGTCTACCAGCTCATCCACGCGGGGAAGGAGCACTCCGACGATGCACAGGTCGATGCGGACATCGTGCCGCTCGCTCGGCGCGTGGCGGGGCAGGTGACGGTCGTCCCCGTTGCGAAGAGCGAGGCGGTGAAAGCTGGCGAGCTCATTCTCCTCGGCAGGGATTATCAGGCGCGGCTGGCCCGGGCCTTGGCGGAGCCGGACGGTGCACGGGCGGGCGATTTACAGCTGGGGTGGCCGAGGCAGCAGCGCGCGGCACCCGGGTCGCGGTCGCAGTTCGCGGCCGCGCAGGTCGCCGAGGAGGCCTACCGGATCTCGAGCGCTCAGCTGGCTGCGGGGGCTGCGATTGCCATGGACGTGGCTCGATGCGCAGGCTGGGCTGACCGCTGCCAGGCCCAGCCTCGCTCGTGCCGATTCCGAGCGCGTGGTGGCGCGCGTCTCACTGTTGCCATGACGGTCCGATGAGAGGAGATTCGTGGCGGCGGGGGACGACTACGGCAACTGGCGACCCGGGCACAATCCCTGGCTCGTCGGGTTCACCGTCACGCTCGCCACCTTCATGGAGGTGCTGGACACGTCCATCGCGAACGTGGCCCTGCCGCACATTGCGGGGGGGCTCTCCGCGAGCCAGGACGAGGCGACGTGGGTTCTCACCTCGTACCTGGTCTCGAACGCGGTGGTCCTGCCCATCAGCGCGTGGATTTCCGGTCGGGTGGGGCGCAAGCGGTTTTACATGAGCTGCGTGGTGCTGTTTGCCGCGAGCAGTTTCCTGTGCGGACTTGCCCCTTCACTGGAGGCTCTCATCTTCTTCCGGGTTCTGCAAGGGATCGGAGGGGGCGGGCTGGCTCCCAGCGAACAGGCCATCTTGGCCGACACGTTTCCTCCCGCGCAGCGCGGCATGGCCTTCGCCATGTACGGGCTCGCGGTGGTGTTTGCGCCCGCCATCGGACCGACGCTGGGCGGGTACATCGTCGACAACTCCAGCTGGCGGTGGATCTTCTATGTCAACGTCCCCGTGGGTTTCGTCTCGCTCTTCCTGAGCTCGATCATGGTCGAGGATCCGCCCTGGTTGCGCAAGGAGAAGGAGCGGCGTGTCCCGGTGGACTGGCTCGGACTGGGTCTCGTGGTGGTGGCCTTCGGGAGCTTGCAGGTCGTGTTGGACAAGGGCCAGGAGGATGACTGGTTCTCCTCTCCCATGATCGTGGCGTTCACGGTGGCCGCGGTCATCTGCATGCTGGGGACGCTGGTGTGGGAGAGCGGTCATTCCGGCCCTGTCGTGAACGTCAAGCTCTTCCGCAACCGGAACTTCGCCGCCAGCACGGTGCTCATGTTCATACTGGGCGCCGTTCTCTATGGGAGCACGGTGCTCATCCCGTTGTTCCTGCAGACGCTCATGGGCTACACCGCAGAACGCGCGGGGGAGGTGCTGAGTCCGGGTGGCTTCCTCACCATGGCGACCATGCCCTTGGCGGGGTTCCTCACCGCACGCGTTGCGGCGAAGTACCTCATTGCCGCCGCGTTTGCGGGACTGTCCCTGGCGTTGTTCTACATGGGGGGGCTGAATCTCGACATCGATCCCTGGACCGCCACCATGTACCGGCTGTACATGGCGGCCACGTTGGCGTTCCTCTTCGTTCCCATCAACACGGTCTGCTATCTCGGCGTCCCGCGCGAGGAGAACAATCAGGTCTCGGGGTTGATGAACCTCGCGCGCAACATCGGTGGCAGCGTGGGCATCGCCTTCGTCAGCACCACGCTGGCGCGTCGCTCGCAAACGTTCCAGAACCTGCTGGTCGGCCACGCAACGGGGTCGAACCCGTACCTTCGGGAACGGCTGGAGCAGCTACAGCGAGCCTTCCTCCCCGCCGGTCCTGCACAGGCTCTGCGGCGAGCATACGCTGCGCTCTACATGACGGTTCAGCAACAGGCGGGTCTCTTGTCGTACGTGCGCATCGTCCAGGACTTCGCCATGACGTGCGCGCTGCTCGTCCCTCTCATCCTGTTCCTGGTCAAGAAAAACGAGCCGGGCGCGGCGGCCGCGGGACCGCACTGAAAGCTGTCCGCGCCTTCTTAGCGCGCTTCGTGGTGAAGGGCGCTCGATGCTCGGAGCGCCGCCCTTGCCCGGGTGCGATCGCTCCTGCGGCGAGGGGCACCGGAGCGAGCAGCACGAACCTGCGAGCGGGGTGGGGGTCACCCCTAAGCACTCCGGTGCGTCAGAGCGGGTCGCCCGTCGAGGAGCGACCGGTCGCGAGGCCCAAGGCGGCGTATCCGCGAGGCGAGGGCTCCGGAGAGCGACCGGCAAGCTGATGCGCGAGCATCAGCTCCACCTCCCATTAGAACCCCCCGAATGTATTCGTGGGGAGGTTTCGCCGATGAGCGTAGTGCCAGCCATTCGCAGCGCCCTCGTTGCCTCTGCGCTTCTGGTCGCAGTGTCCGCCCACGCCGATGGGAAGGACGCGTGCAAGGCGGACGTCGTGAAGTTCTGCGACGAGGTCCTGCCGGGAGGTGGCCGCATCCTGGTCTGCCTGGAAGCGCACGAACGGGAGCTCTCGGCCGGTTGCCAGGAGCAGCTCGCCGCCGGGAGACGGATGGGAGCCTGCAAGGCGGATGCGGAGAAGTTCTGCAAGGGCGTCCAGCCTGGCAAGGGCCGCATCTTGGAGTGCCTCAAGTCTCATGAGGCAGACCTCTCGCCCGACTGCATGTCGGTGATGGCCAAGCAACACGGTCACTGAGGGAATTGTCCCCTGGCGGTCGCCCTCGCTGCGGGTCCGGCCTGCCGTCTCGGGGGAGATTTGCCGGCAGGCCCCGAACGGCTCGATGGAGCTGTCGCTGGATGCTGTCCCTTCCCTTCGCTCGCTTCGATTCTCGGAAGAGCGAGGAGGGCAGGGCCACACGCTCGGGCCGACTCTGAGTTGATGCACATCGAGGAACCAGCCCGCGATGGCGCTGCCCGGGGAGGAGGGCTTCGAAGGGCCGATGCAGGACTCTACCCTGGTTGCCCAGTGCACCCGGTCAGAGCGCGGGCTTGGAGGACGGTGAGGCCGCCGAGCGCGTGGCAGCTCGGCGGGCTTGGTCGCGCGAGAGTAGGGCTTGCGCGCGTGAAATGATGGCAGTGCTCCGCCGGGCGGCTTTCCGCACGGCTGGAGTCGGAATTAGATGCTGCTCGGTGACGGCGGGACGCTTGCTCAATCCGTCCTGCGCGGGCTGGCGACTCGGTGCGCCGCGAAGGGCTGGAAGTCGAACAGGTCGAGGAGCTCCGCGAACCGCTCATTTAGCGTGTAGGAGGGGTGGACGTTGTGCGTCGCCTTCAGGGTCTTCTCGCGCTGGATGTCGGCGTCGGTCCAGTGACTGACGCGGCGCAGCAATTCGTATTCCTTCCGGTGCTGTGCCAGGCCGTACATGGCGAACACGTCGGTGACCCCCGTCTCCTGCGCCATGAGGACATCCTTCATGAGGCTATCGCCCACGTAAACGGTACGGTTCCGGACTGCTCCCACGTCCCGCATGATGTCTGCGAGCACTTGCGGATTTGGCTTCGCCGCTCCCTCGGGTGTGTGCCGGTGGATGGTCTTCTCGAACGTGCAGGCTTCGGAGGGTTGTTTCCGGATCGCATCTGGATCGCCGGGCATGTCGTGATCGGGTAGCGAGAACAGGAAATCCAGCACACCATCGAGGCCGAGTTTGCGGATGCGGTACGCGGAGTAGAACGCGCGGGAGTCCGTGTAGCCCACGACGAGGCAGCCGCGCGCCTTGAGCGCACGCAGGGTGTCCAGCACGGTCGGGAAGAGGCACAGTGACGTTTCGCGAGCCTCCCGGTAGGCGACAATTGCATCCGCATAGATCTCGGCGAGGTTCTGGCCCGCATGCTTTCGCCGCAGCGAGGGCAGCGACTCGATGAGAAAGGAGAATTCTGTTGTTCCGTACCTCTGGTGGACATGCCGAGCCTCGACTTCGATGACACCCTGGTCGATGCCGCTCTGCTTCACGAGCACTCGCAGCATCGCAGTGAAAGCCGCTCCCCACATCGCCACCCAGTCATAGAGGGTGTTGTCGAGATCGCTGATGACGGCCGCGACGGGTGGCTTCAATGGAACCCCTCCCCGGGCGCGCTTCCCACCGCGACCATGTAGCCCGCCTCTCGTTTCGGGCGGGGAAGGATGGTGGCTTCGGGAGGATCGATGCCCCGCGCCCGTCAAGTGGTGGTATTCGCTCGCGGCATGCACGACGCAGACCCGATGGGCGCTTCCATCTCGGGTGTCATTGCCGTCGCGGGTGGCGCGATCCATCGAGCACGCTTCGTTCGACGCCACTGCTCGCTACTTCCAAGGCGGGGACGAGAAGCGCGCGAGCCAAGGCCTATCCGAAGCAAGGCCGCACCTGCGGGGCCCGCCCGGGTGAAGATCTGCCGCGGAACACGGGGGACAGGCAACGCCGCTGCCAGGGGAGGGCGCTTGGCGACCTGGGGCGCCAGATGGGCGTGCTGCGGGCTACGCTCGATCATGGGATAGCTCGCTGTGGGGTGTGCGGCGGATTATGCCGCTCCTGGATTCGAGACGAAGGCGAGGTGGTGGTCCGTGGTGGTTGCCTTTGAGGCGCGGACGCCCCCTGGAGGGAGAGGGGTCCCCCCGGGGTGTCCACCCCGGTTCGGGGATGGGGGGTCGGCGAAACCTGGTGTGGCGACCCTGAGCCCCTTTCGGGCCTGGGCTCCATGTCACGAATGGAGGGCAGCTGTTGTGGGGAGGGGCGATTCCAGTCCGCTCGGGTACCTGGCACGAGGCCATGGGTCGAGATGTCGCGCGGGCGAGCGCAAGCCCGCTCGTTCCGGAGGGATGGGGTCAGTCCTTCTTGCCGCCCTCGATGATCTGGAACTTGGCCCGGCGCTTGGGGGGCCGGAGAGTTCCGGAGAGCACCGATTGCCAAGGGAGGGCACAGTCGAAGCGACGTCCTCGGAAGGTGAGCGTGCAGTGGATGCCCCACTCATCGAGCAGCAACTCGGGGGTATCGCGCCCCACGACCAAGTTCAGCCGGATGAGCTCCTCCTCGCAGAGGTACTGCGGGAGCCTGGCGCCGTGTGCGGCGGGGTTCACGATGACCGACTCGATCGCGTCGGCCACCTGGCAGGCTTGCAGCATGTCCGCGTAGCGGCGCTGGAGCGAGAAAAGGTGTACCGCTCCCTCCGCCCAGGCAGGGCAGCTGGGCGTACAGGCTTCCTCGGGTGGATGCCGATGCGAAGCGTCCACGCCGGACCTTTGTACTACAAGGCCGCGCGCGGTGTAACATCTGGCGTGGTAAGGAGAGGGTGGCGGCGCTCCGTGCCGCGTAGCGGGGAGGGGGAGTTGGGTGTTGGCGCTCTGGGCGACCATCCCCCAAAAGGCGAAGGCCTCCCTCGGCGACCGGGATGGTCGGGACCGGGACGGCCACCCCGCGCACGAGCAGGGCGGGTGGCGGAACTGGCAGACGCGCCGGACTTAGGATCCGGTGCCGCAAGGCATGAGGGTTCGAGTCCCTCCCCGCCCATTTCCCTTGACCCGTCGCTACGCGACACGTACCTACCCAACCCTCTTCGTCTCCCGAACCAAGGTGGGGTCCCATGAAGATCGAGGTCGAGCCGCTTTCCCCTGTCGAGAAAAAGGTCATCGTCGAGCTCGATTCCGAACGCGTTACCAAGGAACTCGACCGCGCCTACACCAATCTCGGTCGAAAGGTGAAGCTGCGCGGTTTTCGCGTCGGGAAGGTCCCGAGAAACGTGCTCGAGCGCCACTTTCGCGAGGAGGTGGAAAGCGAGGTGGTGAAGGTGCTCCTCAGCGCTGGGTTTGGGGATGCCATGCGCGAGCAGGACCTCGCGGCTGTCGCGCCGCCGCAGTTCGACCTCGAGGGCAGGGAGTTCAAGAAGACGGAGCCTTTTCGCTTCACGGCGCGGGTGGAGGTGATGCCCAAGCTCGAGCCGAAGGGCTACCGGGGGCTCGAGGTGACGCGGCGGCAAGCCGAGGTGACCGATGACATGATCGCGACGGAGCTCGCTCAGATTCAGCAGCGCATGTCGCGACTCGTGCCGGTGGAGGGTCGCTTCGAGGCGCAGGAGGGCGACTACGCGATCGTGGAGCAGGAGGGCACCATCGGCACCGAGCCAATCGAGGTCGACAAGACCGAAGGCATGACGGTGCAGGTGGTGCAGGGCGATCTCGCGGAGGGCAACATGCCGCAGCTCCTCGGCCGGAAGATCGGCGAGGTCGTCGAGCTCGAACACGCCTTTCCCAGCGATCATCGGGCGGAGCATCTGCGCGGGAAGGTGGCGCGGCTGCGCGTGACGATGAAGACGCTCAAGACGAGGGAGACGCCGAGCCTCGACGAGCTGGTCAAGGACATTGGGCTGGAGGGCGTGGACACGCTCGATCAGTTGCGCGCTCGTATCCGCGAGGGGCTCGAGAAGTTCGAGACGCGCCGCTCCGAGAGCGAGCTCAAGCAGGCGTTGGTCTCGGCGGCGCTCGCAAAGAACGATTTCGAAGTGCCGCCGGCTCTGGTGGAGCGCACCATCGATGCCATGATCGACGCCATGACCCCGAACGCAGGGGGGCGCCTGCCCGATCAGGGCGCCGAGCTGCGCAGCTCGCGGCTGCGCGCCGAGTTGCGCGAGGCGGCCCTCCTGCAAGTGAAAAGAGGGCTCTTGCTCGACGCGATTGCAGGCGCGGAGAAGATCGACGTCAGCGAGGAAGAGGTGCAGGCGGAGATCGCGAAGACCGCTGCCCAGCTCCACATGCCCCTCGCGAAGCTCCAGCGCGAGATGCACGGCGACGAGGCGCGCCTCTCGCTAAGGAAGAGAATGCGAGAGGAGAAGGCGCTTGCCTTCCTGATCGGCGAAGCTAAGCTGCAGTGACTCGACGTCGCGGGAAGCGGGGTGTCAAAATGCCGTATGTTCCCATGCCCTTCGTTGTGGAGCAGACGCACCGCGGCGAGCGCAGCTACGACATCTATTCGCGGCTTCTCAAGGACCGCATCGTGTTCCTCGGGACCCCGATCGACGATGATGTTGCCAACGTGATCATTGCCCAGCTGCTGTTCCTCGAGTCCGAAGATCCAGACAAGGACATCTCGCTCTACATCAACAGCCCCGGCGGGTCGGTGACGGCCGGCCTCGCCATCTACGACACCATGCAGTACGTGAAGCCGCAGGTATCCACGATTTGCCTGGGGCAGGCGGCTTCCATGGGGGCGCTCCTTTTGGCTGGAGGGGCCAAGGGCAAGCGCTTTGCCGTGCCGAACGCGCGCATCATGATCCACCAGCTCTCCGGCGGTTTCCAGGGTCAGGGGACCGACATCGAGATCCATGCCCGCGAGGCGCTGCGACTCAAGCAGAAGCTGAACGAGATCATGGCTCGCCACAGCGGCCAGCCGCTCGATCGAATCGAGAAGGACACCGATCGCGACTATTTCATGGGGCCAGGAGAGGCCAAGGAATACGGCATCCTGGACGACGTAATCGTGCATCGCCACCGGCCGCAGGCAGCGTCCGAGAAGAAGCCTTAGTAGAATGTGCAGGGAGGGTCCGATGCGGGCCCCGCGGGCAGGCAAGGAGGCGATCCTTTGGAGAAGCGCGAGACCCTTTGCTGCAGCTTCTGCGGGAAGTCACAGAAGGAGGTGAAGAAGCTCATCGCCGGACCTACGGTCTACATCTGCGACGAGTGCATCGGCCTGTGCAACGACATCATTGCCGAAGAGATCGCGGGCGAGGAGAAGCGGGACCAGAAGGTGCGTATCCCCCGTCCCTCCGAGATCAAGACCATCCTCGACGAGTACGTGATCGGCCAGGAACGGGCCAAGAAGACCCTCGCCGTCGCGGTGCACAACCACTACAAGCGCATCGAGACTCGCATCAGCGTCGACGACGTGGAGCTGCAGAAATCGAACATTCTGCTCCTCGGGCCGACTGGGTCGGGCAAGACCCTGCTCGCCCAGACCCTGGCCAGGATCCTGAATGTTCCCTTCACCATCGCGGATGCGACCTGTCTTACCGAGGCGGGGTATGTAGGCGAGGACGTCGAAAACATCATCGTGAATCTGTTGCAAGCGGCCGATCACGACATCGAGCGTGCGCAGAAGGGCATCGTCTACATCGACGAGATCGACAAGATCGCGCGCAAGAGCGAGAACCCTTCCATCACGCGCGACGTGTCGGGAGAGGGGGTGCAGCAGGCGCTCCTCAAGATCATCGAGGGCACCGTCGCCAACGTCCCGCCCAAGGGAGGACGCAAGCATCCCCAGCAGGAGTTCCTCCAGGTCGACACCACGAACATCCTGTTCATCTGTGGCGGCGCGTTCTGTGGGCTCGAGCAGATCATCGAGCGGCGCATCGGCGGAAAGAGCCTCGGCTTCGGATCCGACCTGAAATCGAGGACCGAGAAGAACATCGGTGAGCTCCTGGCGCTCGTGGAACCGGATGACCTCCTCAAGTTCGGCATGATTCCCGAGTTCGTTGGTCGGCTGCCGGTGGTGACGAGCCTCGAGGAGCTCGACAAGGCGGCGCTCATCGAAATCCTGACCAAGCCGCGCAATGCCCTCGTGAAGCAATATCGCAAGCTTCTCGAGATGGACGGTGTGCAACTCAAGTTCACGGATGGCGCGCTCGAGGCGGTCGCCCGCGCCGCCCTCAAGAACCGCGCCGGAGCGAGAGGTCTGCGCGCCATCCTCGAGAACGCGATGCTCGAGATCATGTACGATGTGCCGAGCAAGCGGAACGTCCGCGAGATCGTCATCTCGGAAGACGTGATCGACAAGAGCGAGGCGCCTCTGGTGGTGATGCAGAAGGAAGCCGAGAGCGCGTAGAACCGAAGTCCTACATGGCGAGCGCAGGTGGAACCAGCGCCCGGACCAAGGCAGGCGAGCGGGGGCCGGGGCAGCACGCATCCGGGAGGCCGGCCGCGTTCGAGTGCTCGGCAAGCGAGCCGGGAGGCGATGTAGGCCTTTCGCCCCCATCCCTGGTCGGCATCCATTTGTCCCAGGAAACGTCGAGGGGGTCGGGGACGCGGCAGCAAT
>Ga0335081_10006994_pt1 | contig 18005 bp, 20 predicted proteins | sample Lox_Sample_35_FD_206713 | JGI IMG/M metagenome (GOLD analysis project Ga0335081, IMG submission 206713) | Soil microbial communities from Loxahatchee National Wildlife Refuge, Florida, United States - Lox_Sample_3.5 | ecosystem: Environmental > Terrestrial > Soil > Wetlands | place: USA... | reverse complement strand
GCTGCGCCATCGCACGGCTGAACGGCCCTGTCCCCGCCATCAGCGCGGCGGCCGCCGCCCCCACCTGCAGCATTTCCCGGCGTGTGATCATTTCTTCTCCGTCATTCCGGGACGGCGCGCAGCGCCGGGCCCGGAATCCAGGGCCACGCACCGCACCGTCCGAATTCGTCGCTCTGGATTCCGGGTTCGCGCCTTCGGCGCGCCCCGGAATGACCTCTAATGCCGGATGCCCGGCACGCTCAGCTTCTGGCCTTCGTTGGCCGCGGCCAGATAGAGCTCGAGGTCGCCATATTCCTTGGCGTCCGGCGGCAGCTCGTCGGCGCGGATATTGACCTGGCACCACTGGAAGCGCTGGCGGATATCCCACACAGTCTGCAGGCTGGTGCGCCAGGTCGGGAAGTGATCGTACTGGCCCTTCGGCGCACCCAGCCACTGCCCGCGGATCCAATGGTTGGCGACCTTGCCGTGGCAATCGGTGCAGGCGAAGTTGAGCTCGCCGATCTTGCGGTTGGCCAACTCCTGCCCGCGCTCATAGGCGGCCTTCGCCGCCGGACTGGTGATATCCACCTTGATCGGCGTGCCGTTGGCGAGATTGTGCAGATAGATCGACAGGTCGCGGTTTTCTTCGGTCTCCATCAGGTAGTTCGCGCCGGTCGTCGCCTTGGCGTGACGGGTGATGAACTCCTCGACGCCGAGCACCTTGTTGAGCCGCGGCTCCCATTTCGGCATCGATGCCGCCCAGGTCTTGAATTGGGTCTCCGGCTTGGCGTGGCAGGTCGAGCAGGCAAAGCCCGTCGAGCCGCGCGCCTTCCACAGCACCTGGGCCTTGTCGATCGCCCACATGCCGGGATTTTCCATCGCATCGAGATTGTCGCGCTTCTCGACCGGCGTGCCGCGCTTATCCGGGTTGTCGACCTCGACCTTGAACACGGCCGGCTTCTTCAGCGTCTTGAGGAAGGCGACCATGTCGTTGATCTCGGCGTCGCTGAACACGCCGTGGCTGCCCCAGGGCGGCATCACCGTCTCGGCGTTATAGACGCGGGCGTCGTAGATGAAATTGAACAGCTGCTCGTCGGAAAGCCCGGCATTGCCGACCTCCGACAGATCGGGTCCGACATTGCCCGGCTGATCGGCGTTGCCGGCCTGCCCCATCACATGACAGGCGAGGCACGAGCCGCCGCGGTTGCGGTCGGCGACCAGTTTGGCGCCGTTGGCGGCGTCGCCGGCGATCGGCGCGGTAATCTTGCGCGGCTCCTTCGGCGCCGGCGGCGAGGACATCTTCGCCAGCGTGCTCCACTTCGATTCATCGCGCTGCGGCCAGCCGGGGTAGCGCTTCCACGGCCGCACCGCGGCGTCGCCCTTGAGCTCGAGCGCCGGCAACGCCTTGTTGGCTTGCGCGTGCGCCGTTCCGGCCCCGGCGACGCACAAGGCCGCGCCGGCCATCAGCAAGGCAGCGGCGCCGAACACGACCGCCGAAATCCCATCCCGCGTCATCGAATCCTCCCGCAATTGCCGTTTATCTCGCCCGCGCCGTTGCTCGGCGCAGGTCGTCGTCAGGCCACGGTGATTTTTTCTTCCGCGGTGGTGACGGTGCCGTCGTCGTCGGTCCAGGAGAACTTGAACGTGCCGCTCTCCTCGACCTTGGCGTAGAACTGGAAATACGGATTGGCCGCGATCGCCGGCTCCAGATTGGCCGAGAACACCGGCTTGCCGTTGAACTCACAGACGAACTTGTTGATGATCTTGCGCGGGATCACCTTGCCGTCTTTGTCCTTGCGCTGACCCGACTCCATGATGTGCGGCATCAGCGTCTTGATTTCGATGACTTCACCCTTCTTCGCTTCCTTGGGAAGCTTGAGCCGCGGCTTGTCCGCCATGATCGTCTCCTGAATGATTCTTGTCGGTGGATCAGCCGCCGCAGCCGCCGATGGTGACCTTGACCAGCTTCTGATTGGTGTAGAGCGCACCCTTGCTGGTCTTGGCGACGACGATAATGTTCTGCGTGGTGGCGAGGCGGATGCGGGTCGAGGCCTCGGCCTTGCCCGACATCGGCGAGAGATGGAAGGTGGCGACGCCCGGATTGGGGTTGCCGTCGGCGACCACCAGAATTTCGCTGACGTGATCGTCGGCGGTCATCGGCGATTCCACCGTGACCGACAGCGGCACGGTGTTGCCGTTCTCGGCGATCTCCGGCAACTCGATCGAGACCTTGGCCTTCTCCGCGTCCTTGCCGGCGGTGAACTTGGCGATTTCGGTGGCCGCCTCCTTGGCGGCGGCGAAAGCCTGGCCGTCCCAGCCGATGATGGTGATCGCCGCGCCGCCGGCACCGAGTGCCAGGGCCGCGCGACGGGATAGATGTCGCATCGGTCTCCTCCACGGAACTTTTTAGTTGAGGCGAAGCGCCCCCGTGGCCGCGACCATAACCAGACCCGCGGTTACGAGCAAATTATATTCATAAGAAAGAATATGATTTTCTTTTCGCAGTTGCGAAGAGAACTTTTTCAGCTCGGCTGCGCCTTGACGAAGTCGCGGAAGCTCTTGGTTTCGTAAGCTTTCTCGCGCACGTAGCGGAAGAAGGCGAGAAAGTCGTCCGGCCGCAAATAGCCGGCCGCCCGCGTCACCTCGCGCTTCTGCGGCAACGTGTCCTTCATCGCATCGGTCTGCTCGGGGAAAAACTGGAAGGTCGGGGTGAAGCGAATGCGGTATTTCGCCGCCATGTCTTTCTCGGACAATTCCTGCCCGTCGAAATCGGTCACCTTGCGCGAGCCGATGATATTGAGCTGCTCGATGACGAAATTCGCCTTGACGTAGTCGGCGATGTCGGGCCGGGCGAAATTGACGAAATGCGTTTCTTTGCAATAGGGGCAGCCCTTCAGCTCCCACATGATCACGAAACGCTTGCCCTGCTTGCGGGCGTCGCCGAGGTCGTCGGCGAGATCGAGGAAGCTTTCCAGAAACCAGGGCTCCTTGTAGAGCCCATCGTCGGTGAGCATGGGCTCGGCGCGCACCGGCGACAACGCCGCGCTTGCCGCCGCCCCTGCCAGCAAAGTTCTGCGCGTGATCATCATTAACCCTTGCTCAGCCCTGAAGCGGCACGCGGCCTCGCTTGCCGCACCGCCAGTATCTATAGTCGGCGAATCTTATATCGACCTGTCACGGTCCGGTGAATAGCGATGCCGATCAGCCTTGCGCGCGTTGCAATCCTCGTTCTTGCGCTGTTGGGGCTGTCGGGCGTGGCTCGCGCCGACGACCTCGCCGATTTCAACGCCGCGGTGGAAGCCGCCGCCGCCCATAACCGCGTCGCCATCGGCTACTTGCGCACCGGCAACGTCGATCTCGCCTCGATCGAGCTCGACCGCCTGCGCGCGGCCTGGGGCGCGCTCAATGCGCGCTTTGCCGGCAAGCGGCCTGCGGTGTTTGCAGGTAATCCGCTCTATGTCACCGCGATGACCGACATCGCTATGCGGCTGGTCACAGCCGACATGATGCTCAATTCGGGACGGCCGGAGATCGCGGCGCAATCGCTCAACGCGATCCGCGAGGATCTGTACAAGCTGCGCAAATCCGGCGGCGTCGCCGTGCTGGCCGACTGCGTGTTCGACGCCAATGCGGTGATGGACGCCTTGATGGTCTACAACGACCGCAGCCTCGATTGGAGCAAGCCGGAAACAGGCCCCGCCATCGCCGCCAAGGCGACCGCCTACGGCAGTATTCTCGATCGTTGCGACCGGATGGCCGACGAGGCCGTGCGCAAAGACGCCGAATTCCGCCGGCTGGTCGACGGCGCCAAAGCGAGCCTTGCCCTGATCCCCAAGGCGATCGCTGCCCGCGATGCCGACCTCCTGCACCGCGTCCTCATCGAGTTACGCTCGTTCGACAATCTGCTGGCGTTCCGCTTCGGCTAGAGCCTTCAGCCAATCCGGCCGAGGGCGGGAAACATATCGACCAGCCAATTGGCGATTGCCGGCATCTCGCCGGTGAAGATCACCACGCCGGTGACGACCAAAAGCGCGCCCATAATCTTCTCGATCAGATTGAGCCGCGCGCGCAAGCGCGCGCTCCAGCGCATGAATGCGCCCGCGAAGGCAGCCGCGATCAGGAACGGCACGCCGATGCCGAGCGAATAGATGAACAGCAGAATGGCCCCCTCGCCCACGCTCTCCCGCGCGCCGGCGATGAGCAGAATGGCGGCGAGCACCGGGCCGACGCAGGGGCTCCAGCCGAAGCCGAAGGCAAGCCCGATCAGGTAGGCGCCGGCGAGCCCGGCAGGCTTCTGCGCGACGCCGAGACGTGCCGTGCGATCGAGCAGCGGAAGGCGCAATGCGTGCAGGAAATGCAGGCCCAAGAGGACGATTACCGCGCCTGCAATGTAGCCAAGCAGGGCCAGATGCGCGCTCACCGCCTGCCCGACGGCTGAGGCGGTGGCGCCGAGCGCGACGAACACCGTGCTGAAGCCGGCGACGAAACAGAGCGCCGCCGTCAGCACCCGCCATCGCGCACCGTCACGCTTGCCGCCGAGTTCTTCGATCGACACGCCGCCCATATAGGCCAGATAGGGCGGCACCAGCGGCAATATGCACGGCGAGGCAAATGACAGCAGCCCGGCGATGAATGCGCCGCCGGCCGTCACATCAAGGCTCATGCCCCACCCCTACCCAATATATTCACGGTCTGTTATATATCGCCGGCCACATGTCGCATCCAGGCGCACGAGATTGTAACTTGCCACTCGCCGGTCCGTTATCGACTTTCCTCTTTCGCGTCGCATGCGCCGGAGCCTTGCTTTGGACCCTGGGCATGGCCGACGCGCACGCGGCCGAGCTGGTGATGTTCGAGCGGGCCGGCTGCGTCTGGTGCCAGGCTTTCAACCGCGAAATTGCCCCGGTTTACGACAAGACCGAGGAAGGCCAGCGCGCGCCGCTGCGCCGCCTCGATATCAACGAGCCGCTGCCCAAGGACCTCGCCTTCATCGACGTCGAGCGGTGGACGCCACTATTCGTGCTGGTCGACAACGGGCGCGAGATCGGGCGCATTCGCGGCTATCCCGGAGACGACAACTTCTGGGGTCTGCTTGGCGGGCTCATCCGCAAGCTTGATCCTGGAACAAGCCCGGAACACGCGGAACTTGGGCAAAGGCCATTGCCTAGCGGCGGCTGATCGTTTTTATTCCGCCGTCTGTCGAACGCAGCTATTGGTGGCTTTATGGAATTGGACCTTCGGCAGGAAACCCGCGCCCGCGGCCACGATATCGACCGCATGGCGGCCAATGCCAAGCGCGCCAGCGACTTTCTCAAGGCGCTCGCCCACCAGAGCCGGCTGTTGATGCTCTGCATCCTCGCCGAGGGCGAGAAGTCGGTCAGCGAATTGGAAGAAATACTCAATTTGCGGCAGCCCACCGTCTCCCAGCAATTGGCGCGGTTGCGCGCCGACGGTTTGGTATCGACGCGGCGCGACGGCAAGACCATCTATTACAGCCTCGCCAGCGAGGAAGCGCGCGTCGTCATCGGCGCAGTCTACGACGTGTTCTGCCGCAAGCCGCGCCGGCGTTAGCGTCAGGAAGGCGCTGCAACATCGACCAGCCGCATTTGCACGCGCGGCTCGCCCTGCCAGTGATCGAGCGCCAGGTAACCCGCGGCGTGCAGGGCGCGGCCGCGATTTTCCAGCAAGGCATTGCCTAACGGCTGCCCGACCGCGCGAAAGGCGATCGCCGTGACGAACTTGCCGTCGGCGGACTTGAAGCGCGCACGTAAGTGTTTGTCTCCGACCGGGTCGGCATAGGCGAGCGTGTGCGCAGGCAGCGCCAGCACCGGTTCCGGATTACCAGCGCCGAAGGGCCCGGCGCGGGCGAGCAATTCGATCAGCGCGACGTCGGCGCCGCCGGCGCTGACCGCACCGTCAATCATCAGCGCGGTCTCGCGTCGCGCGGTCTCGACGTCTCGTGTCAATACGTCCTCGAGGAAAGCGCGGAAGGCGCCGAGCGCATCCTTACGCAAGGTGACGCCGGCGGCCATGGCGTGGCCGCCGCCCTTGATCAGCAAGCCTTCCTGTACGGCGCGGCGCACCGCGCGGCCGAGGTCCACGCCGGCGATCGAACGGCCGGAACCGGTGCCGAGACCGCCGCGCCCGAGCGCAATGGCGAAAGCTGGGCGCGCGTAGCGCTCCTTCAGGCGCGCGGCGACCAGGCCGACCACGCCGGGATGCCAGCCTTCCTGCGCGGTAACGACGACCGCGCCCTTTTCTTCCAGGCCGAGCGCCGCCAACGCCTCGGCTTCCGCCTGCTCCAGCGTCGCCTGCTCGACCAGCCGCCGCTCGCTGTTGAGCCGATCCAACTCGGTCGCAATCCGGGCGCACTCGGTCGCATCTTCTTCCAACAACAGACGGGCGCCGAGATCGGCGCGACCGATGCGGCCGCCGGCATTGATGCGTGGACCGAGAAGAAAGCCGAGATGCCACGGCTCGGGCGGGCCGGCCAGCCGCGCCACGTCCATCAGCGCCGTTAGTCCAGGGTGCTCGCGCCGGCGCAGCGCGATCAGCCCCTTGGATACGAAGGCGCGATTGAGGCCGGTCAGCGGCACCACGTCGGCGACGGTGCCGAGCGCGACAAAATGCAACGCCGACAACAGATCCGGCTCCGGCCGCGTCCCGGTCCAGAAGCCGCGCTGGCGCAGCAGCCGGCTCAAGCCGACCAGCGTGACGAAGACGAGCCCGACCGCGGCGAGATGACCAAGTTGCGACAGGTCGTCGGCGCGGTTGGGATTGACCACCGCCAGCGCCGCCGGTAGCCGCTCGTCGGCCTGATGATGATCGATCACCACGGTGTCGAGGCCGAGCTTCTTCGCCTCGTCGAGCGCTTCCAGGCTGGTGGTGCCGCAATCGACCGTCACCAGCAGCGTGATGCCCTGCTCGGCGAAGCCGCGGATGGCGTCGACGTTGGGTCCGTAGCCTTCGAAGATGCGGTCGGGGATATGCACCAGCGGGTCGAGCCCGCTAGCGCGCAGATAGCGGCAGAGCAGCGCCGAAGCGGTGGCGCCGTCGACGTCGTAATCGCCGAAGATGGCGACGCGCTCGCCCTGCTCGATGGCACGCGCGAGCCGCGCGATGGCCGCCTCCATGTCGGTCAACGCGTGCGGATCGGGCAGCAGCCGCTTGATGGTCGGGTCGAGAAATGCCTCGACCGCGTCCGCTTCCACGCCGCGGCCGGCGAGCACACGCGCGAGCAGCTCGGGCAGGCCGTGCCGCTGCGCAATGGCGAGCGCGCGCGCCTGGGCGCGCGCGTCCAGCCGGTCGCGCCAGGCGCGGCCGGTCGCCGAGCGCGCGACGCCGAGGAAACCGCGCTCATCCCATTGCAAGACCGTGGCGGGCAAAGCGCCCATGCAAACTCCCAAAACAGCGCCGCCGGCGCGCGCCGAATCACCTGGCGTCAGTCGATGCTCAATTTACGAAATTTTCCGGGCGGCCGGCCCGCGTCATTTGTCGTAGCCATGCTTCTTCATCACCGCCCTCATCCGCGTCACGATCTCCTGCTGGAACGCGGCCGCGCGCGGTCCGACCAAGGCCATGATCTCGCCGGTGAGGCTCGGCAGCACGCGCAGGGTCTTGGCGCCGGTCGGCGATTTATAGAAGGCCAGCATGTCGCGCAGTTCGCTGGCGGTGAAATATTTGGCGTAGAGCGCGGGCGCATCTTTCTGGATGCCGCCGGTGAACTCGGCCAGCGCCTGCTCGAACTCGCTGCGCATCTCGGCGAGGGTGGCGGCATCGACCTTGCTGGAAAATTCGCGCTCGATCGGCGGCCAGACCTGCGCGGTCACCGCCGCGCTCATCTGTTTGATGGTGTCTCCGGTGATGATGGCGGAAAGCTCCTTGGCCGCCGCCAAGGCTTCCGCCGAACCGCTATCCTGCGCGCGCGCCGGCAGAGCCAGGCAGCACAGGGCCATGACCACCATGATCGCGATGCGCGGCATGACCGCCTCCCCCTTACCCGCCACGCGGGAATGGTCATCCCGCCGCGGCGCTCCCGTCAATTGGGGAGCGCGCGTTTTGCCGGCAATCCCCTAATCGGCTGCGGCCGCGTGAATGCGTAACAATTCCGGGATCGTTGCGGGATCGCGGCGGCCGAAGCCGCATTCGGTAGCGATGGAGAAACTATTTGCATGCCGTTCGGCCGCTTCCAGGCGCCGGCGGGTGCCGGCAAGGCCGTCGGTGTAATGCACCAGACCGAGGCACAATTGCGTTTCCGGCTTGAGCCGCAGCCGGGCGAGCGGCGCGAAATAGGCATCGTCCGAGCGATCGCGCGGCACCGGCATGTGGATGAGCTGAATCGGCCGTCCGATGTCGGCGCACAGCCGGTTGGCCATGTCGACCATATCCGCCATGTCGCGCGGCTCGACCACATGCTTGTGGTTGGAATCGCCGTAACAGAAGTGAAACAGCAATTCGATGTCGGCCGGCACGTGCTCGGCCAAGTCGGCGAGGATGCCCGAGAATTTCGCCAACATCTCGTCGCGGTCGCGGCCGTAGGCGTTCGGCTCGTTGCGCTGCAGGCGCGCGAACACGGCGGAGGCAACGTCGAACTGGATGGCGATCTGATCGTGCGGCAGGCTGGCGGCAATCTTGTCGATCTCGTGCTTGAGCGCGGCGTTGTAAACCGGATCGAGCGGCTGATGCAGGTCGTCCTGCAGGAACAGCCAGATCACCGAATGCGCCGGCACCAGATCGATCTGGAAGCGGACATCGGGCGCGATTTTGCCCGCACGCTTCAAGGCGGCGAATTCAGCGTACGAAGCCTTGGCGATGTCGGCGTAGAATAGATTGTCGAAATGCACGTCCGCGGCCGTCATGCCCGGCTTCAGCCGGTAGCGGATACGTCCGACGCCGGTCGCGTGCACGCGGAACAGTTCGTCCGACTTTTGCAGCGCCGGATTGTCGGCAAAAGCCGGCTCGAGCCAGGTGATCCAGTCGGAACGCTCGCCGGTCTCGCCGTCCGGGATACGCTTCAGCTGCGCGCCCAGCGCCGCGCTCACGGTCGTGAACACTTCGCGCGCATCGCGAAGCGGCACGCTGCCGACGAGATGGACATGACGCATGGAAAACTCCGGCTCGGTGCGCGAAGTCTGGAGGGCCGGATCAGCGCTGACAAGAGCGGCGGCAAAATCTCCGCCCCGCATGGCGGGACGGCGCAACGGTGGGCCGCGTCCCGCGCTTAGTCCAGATGGAACTTGGCCAGCTCGCGGTGCTCGGCGCGCACGCGGCGCACCGTGCCGGTGACCGAACGCATGACCACGGTGTCGGTCTCGATCACCTCTTTGCCGAATTTGACGCCGTCGAGCATCGCCCCGCTGGTCACCCCGGTTGCCGCGAATAGGCAGTCGCCGCGCACCATGTCCTCGATCTGGTATTTCTTCTTCGCGTCCTTGATGCCCATCTTGAGCGTGCGCTCGTGCAGCTCCTCGGTGTCGATGATCAGCCGGGTCTGCATCTGGCCGCCGATGCAGCGCAACGCCGCGGCGGCGAGCACGCCCTCCGGCGCGCCGCCGATGCCGAGATAGATGTCGATGCCGGTCCTCGGCTCGGCGCAATGGATGACGCCGGCGACGTCGCCGTCGGTGATCAGGCTCACCGCCGCGCCGACCTTGCGCACTGCGGCGATCATGTCGGCGTGACGTGGACGGTCGAGCAGGATGGCGGTGATGTCCGACGGCTTCACCCCTTTCGCCTTGGCCAGGTTGATGATGTTCTCCTCGGTCGGCGCGTCGAGGTCGATGACGCCCTTGGGATAGCCCGGGCCGATGGCGATCTTCTGCATGTAGCAGTCGGGCGCGTGCAGCAGCGTGCCGCCATTGGCCATGGCGATGGTGGCGATCGCGCCAGGCATGTTCTTGGCGCAGAGCGTGGTGCCCTCCAGCGGATCGACCGCGATGTCGACCTTGGGCCCCTGCTTGGTGCCGACCTGCTCGCCGATGAACAGCATTGGCGCCTCGTCGATCTCGCCCTCGCCGATCACCACGGTGCCGTCGATCGGCAGCTTGTTGAGCTCGCGCCGCATGGCGTCGACCGCGGCCTGGTCGGAGGCCTTGTCCTTGCCGTGTCCGCGCAGCCGCGCCGACGACACCGCCGCGCGCTCGGTCACGCGCACGATCTCCAGCGTGAGGATGCGCTCCAGCAAGAGCTCGGGCTGGACGGTAATCGACGCCATAACGGAAACTCCCCTCTCAACAACCCCGGCCTTAGCCGCCGGCGGCCCGGCAGCGCGGATCAATTCTTCTCGATCCGGATGACCTGCGGCCGGCCCGAGATCACCCTATCGCGCCCCACCGCCGCAAGGGCCTTGCGCACGGCGTCCTCCGTGGTCGCGTAGGTAATGAGGATAACGGGGACCGCCCCCTTGCCGTCGCCGACCGGCTCGCCCTGCGGGTGCCGCTGCACGATCGATTCCAGCGAAATCTTCTGCTGGGCGAGGCGCTTGGCGATGGTCGCCGCGGTGCCGGGCTTGTCGCGGGCGAGCAGGCGAATGTAGTAGCCGCCTTCGTGCCGCTGCATCGGCGCCTTGCGCACGCTGGCGAGCTCCGCCACCGGCCGGCCGAACGGCGCCACTTTGACGCCCCGCGCAATATCGGCGATGTCGGAGAGCACCGCCGAGGCGGTCGCCATGCCGCCGGCGCCCGGCCCGATCAAGGTGAGCGGATTGAGGCCCTCGGCGTCGACCGTGACCGCATTGGTCACGCCCATCACCTGCGCGATGGCGGACTCCTTGCGCACCATGGTCGGGTGCACGCGCTGCTCGATGCCTTGCGTCGTCTTCACCGCGACGCCGAGCAGCTTGACCCGGTAGCCGAGTTCGTCGGCGGCGGAAAGATCGGCGGGCTGGATCGAGGAGATGCCCTCGACATAGATCGCACTCTCGTCGACGCGCGTGCCGAAGGCGAGCGAGGCGAGGATCGACAATTTCTGCGCGGTGTCGTGGCCTTCGATGTCGAAGGTCGGATCGGCCTCGGCATAGCCGAGCTGCTGCGCCTCCTTCAGGCACTGCTCGAACGGCAAGCCCTCTTCTTCCATCTTGGTGAGGATGTAATTGCAGGTGCCATTGAGGATGCCGTAAATGCGCGTGATCTGGTTGCCGGCAAGCCCCTCGCGCAAGGTCTTCACGATGGGGATGGCGGCGGCCGCCGCGGCCTCGAAATTGAGCGCGACGGCGTGCTTCTCCGCGAGACTAGCCAATTTGACGCCCTGCGCGGCGAGCAGCGCCTTGTTAGCGGTCACCACCGATTTGCCGGCACCGAGCGCCGCTTCCACCGCCGCCTTGGCCGGATCGCCGGCGCCGCCCATCAATTCGACGAACACATCGATGTCGCGCGACCGCGCCAGCGCGATCGGATCGGAAAACCATTTGAGCTTGCGCAGATCGATGCCGCGGTCCTTGCCCTTGGAGCGGGCGCAGACGGCAACGATCTCGATCGGGCGGCCGCAACGCAAGGCCAGTTGCTCGCGCTGGCGCGCGACCTGGGCAGCCAAGGCGGCGCCGACGGTGCCCAATCCGGCGACGCCTACTTTCAGCGGCTGAGCCATAGAAGCGATCGATCCGTGCTCAAATGAGACTGCGCTAGCGCCGGGTGGCGAGCGGGACGACGTTGTGCAATTGCTCCGGCGCGTTGTCCAGGAAGCGGCGCACGTTGCGTGCCGCCTGGCGAATGCGCTGCTCGTTCTCGACCAGTGCGATGCGCACGTGACCTTCGCCATATTCGCCGAAGCCGATGCCGGGCGAGACCGCGATATCGGCCTTCTCGACCAAGAGCTTGGAGAATTCGACACTGCCGAGACTCTGGAACACCTCCGGGATCGGCGCCCAGGCGAACATCGAGGCGCGCGGCGCCGGCACGTGCCAGCCGGCGCGGTCGAAGCTTTCGACCAGCACGTCGCGGCGGCGCTGGTAGATCTCGCGCATTTCCTTGATGCAGTCGTCGGGCCCGTTGAGCGCGGCGGTCGCCGCCACCTGCACCGGGGTGAAGGCGCCATAGTCGAGATACGACTTCACCCGCGCCAGCGCCGCGATGATGCGCTCGTTGCCGACGGCGAAACCCATGCGCCAGCCGGCCATCGAATAGGTCTTCGACATCGAGGTGAATTCGACCGTCACATCCATCGCGCCGGGCACTTGCAGCACCGATGGCGGCGCATGGCCGTCGAAATAGACCTCAGCATAAGCCAGATCCGACAGGATCAGGATCTCGTGCTTCTTCGCAAAGGCGACGAGGTCGCGGTAGAAATCGAGGCTCGCCACATAGGCGGTCGGATTGGCCGGATAGCAGACCACCACCGCGGTCGGTTTCGGGATCGAATGAACGATCGCCCGCTCGAGCGTGTGGAAGAAGCTCGGCGTCGGTTCCGACGGCACCGAGCGGATCGCGCCGCCCGCCATCAAGAAGCCGAAGGCGTGGATCGGGTAGCTCGGATTGGGCACCAGCACGACGTCGCCGGGCGCGGTGATCGCCTGCGCCACGTTGGCGAAGCCTTCCTTGGAGCCGAGCGTGGCGACGATCTGCGTCTCCGGGTTGAGCTTCACCCCGAAGCGGCGCTCGTAATAGGCGGCCTGGGCGCGGCGCAGGCCGGGAATGCCGCGCGAGGACGAATAACGGTCGGTGCGCGGCTTGCCCAACGTCTCCTTCAGCTTGTCGAGGACGTGCTGCGGCGCCGGCAGGTCGGGATTCCCCATGCCGAGGTCGATGATGTCCGCCCCGGCATTGCGGGCCTTCGCCTTGGCCCGGTTCACCTCTTCGAACACGTAAGGCGGTAGGCGGCGGATGCGGTAGAACTCTTCCATCTTTCGACCTTCAAGCAGCCTGCGGCATGACCCTCTCCAGCCGGCAGGCGTGACCCCGGCTGGCTTTTATCACGGGTTGTTTTTGGCGCCAGTATTCTCGCCGGCCTTATCGGCGGGCGGCTTCTTTTTCGTGGTTTTGGCGGCCTTTTTCTGGGGCGCCAGCTTGCCTTCCTGGCGGTCGCGGGCGGCCTGCAGCTCCTTTTCCACCTTGTCTTCCTGGCTTTCGCTCATCAGCGGGTCGGCCCGCGGCGGCGGCATGTCATGCACGGCCGGATACTGGTAATCCGTGGACGGCGCCGGCGGGGCACCGGTCGGCAGGCCGCCGAGCGCCGTCGGCATGGTCTGGCCCAGTTGCGCGCCGCAGCCGCCCAACATCGCAATGACACCAAAAGCCGCCAGGATCGTTCGCGCCAATAGGCTTCCTACGGACACCGGCAAAAATCCTCGTCTGAACGGGAAATCGATGCAGACTCAATGAATTATAGCATAGAGGCCGTAACCGGCTAATATGGCCACAGCATGGAGCGAGAATCGGCCCCGCCGGGCGGCTCGAAACGTCATTTCATGCCTTGAGGCCGGCTTGCGAGCCAAGGCTGCGCGGGCCACTTCTCCGGCGGGGGCGACCGATGCGCATGGATAAGCCAGTTACCGAACCGGGCAAGCGGGCGCCCAAGCCGGCGCTCAAGGAAGTGCCCAAGGAGACGCCGAAGGAAGCGCCTAAGCCGGTGCCGACGCCCCCGATCGGCGCCGTCGACGTCGAAGCCTTTTCGCGCAACGTCGCCCGCCTGATCGAGGAAGGCGGCAAGGCGCTCGCCGCCTACATGAAGCCGCGCGAGGAAGGCAAGATCAAAGGCGACGGCAGCGAGAACGTTGTCGATGCCGTGCGCACCATCGGCCAGGTCATGGAATATTGGCTGGCCGATCCGGGCCGGTCGGCGGCCCTGCAGACGACGCTCGGCCGCGCCTATCTCGATCTGTGCACCGCCGCGGCCAAACGCATGGCCGGCGAAGAGGCCGAGCCGGTCGTCGCGCCAGATCCGAAGGACAAGCGCTTCAGCGATCCGGAATGGTCGCAGAACCAGTTCTTCGATTTCCTCAAGCAGGCCTATCTGCTCACGGCTCTTTGGTCGGAGCGGCTGGTGCGCGACGCCGAAGGCATCGATGCGCACACCAAGGCGAAGGCCGAGTTCTACGTCAAGCAGATCGCCAATGCGATCTCGCCGTCGAATTTCGTGCTGACCAATCCGGAATTGCTGCGCGAGACCATGTCCTCCAACGCGGAGAACCTGGTGCGCGGCATGCAGATGCTCGGCGAGGACATCCAGGCCGGCCACGGCAATCTGAAGATCCGCCAGTCCGATCCCAAGGGCTTCGAGGTCGGCCGCAACCTCGCGCTCACCCCGGGCAAGGTGGTGCTGCAGAATGAGCTGATGCAGCTCATCCAATACGAGGCGACCACCGAGCAGGTGCTCAAGGTACCGCTGCTGATCGTGCCGCCGTGGATCAACAAGTTCTACATTCTCGATCTGACGCCGGAGAAGTCCTTCATCAAATGGTGCGTCGATAACGGCATCACCGTCTTCGTCATCTCCTGGGTCAATCCGGACGCCAGGCTCGCCGAGAAGAGCTTCGAGCAGTACATGCGCGACGGCGTGCTCACCGCCATGGACGCCGTCGTCGAGATCACCGGCGAGCCGAAGATGCACACGATCGGCTACTGCGTCGGCGGCACGCTGCTCTCGATCACGCTCGCTTATCTCGCCGCCAACAAGCAGGACCGCGCGCTGTCGGCGACGTTCTTCGCCGCCCAGGTCGATTTCAGCTATGCCGGCGACCTGCTCGTCTTCGTCGACGAGGAGCGGATCAAGCAGCTCGAAACGCATATGAAGGAGCAAGGCTATCTGGAGGCCTCGCGCATGGCGACCGCCTTCAACCTGCTACGCTCGAACGATTTGATCTGGCCCTACGTGGTCAACAACTACCTGCGCGGCAAGAAGCCCTACCCGTTCGACATTCTTTACTGGAATTCGGACGCCACCCGCATGCCGGCGGCCAATCACTCGTTCTATCTGCGCAACTGCTATCTCAGCAACAAGCTCACCAAGGGCGACATGGAGATCGCCGGCACCTCGCTCGATCTGCGCAAGGTTAAGGTGCCGGTCTACAATCTCGCCACCCGCGAAGACCACATCGCGCCGGCCAAATCGGTGCTGTTCGGCTCGCAATATTTCGGCGGCCCGGTCACCTTCGTACTGGCCGGCTCCGGGCACATCGCCGGCGTGATCAACCCGCCGGCCAAGCCGAAATATCAGTATTGGACGGGCGGCCCGCCGGAAGGCTCCGACGTCGCCAAATGGATGGCGACGGCCGAGGAGCATCCCGGCTCGTGGTGGCCGCACTGGCTCGCCTGGATCAAGGGACACGACGCGGAGACGGTGCCGACGCGCGCGATTGGCAACGACAAGTTCAAGCCGACCGAAGACGCGCCGGGATCGTATGTGAAAGTGCGAAGCTGGGGCTGAGTTAAGCCCCGAGCTCCACCGGCACCTTCAAGTAACGCACGCCGTTCGCCTCCGCCGGCGGCAGCTTGCCGGCGCGGATATTGACCTGGATCGAGGGCAACAGCAGCATCGGTGCGGCGAGCGTCGCGTCGCGCGCCTGCCGCATCTTGACGAAGTCGTCCTCCGAAACGCCCTCGTGCACGTGCACGTTGCGCGCACGCTCCTCGGCGACGGTCGTCTCCCAGGCATATTGATCGCGCCCGGGCGCCTTGTAGTCGTGGCACATGAACAGCCGGGTCTCGCCGGGCAGCGACAGGACGCGCATGATCGAGCGGTAGAGCTGGCGCGCGTCGCCGCCCGGAAAGTCGGCCCGCGCGGTGCCGAAGTCGGGCATGAACATGGTGTCGCCGACGAAAACCGCGTCGCCGATCTTGTAGGACACGCAGGCGGGCGTATGACCCGGCGTGTAGATCACCTCACCGTCGAGATTGCCGACCTTGAAGCGCTCGCCGTCCTTGAACAGGTGGTCGAATTCGGAGCCGTCGCCCGACACGTCGGTCGCGTTGAACACCGGGCGGAAGATCTTCTGCACGTCGCGGATGTGCTCGCCGATGGCCACCTTGGCGCCGGTCTTCAGCTTGATGTAGGGCGCGCCGGACAGGTGATCGGCGTGCGCATGCGTCTCCAGCACGGTGCCGATCTTGAGGCCGAGCCTGGCCGCTTCGGCCAGAATGGCGTCGGCCGAATGCACGCTCGCCTTGCCGCTGCGCTGGTCGAAGTCGAGCACCGGGTCGATCACCACCGCCGCCTTGTTGGCGGGGTCCCAGACCAGGTAGCTCACGGTGTTGGTGGGCTCGTCGAAAAAGGCTCGGATCTCGGCTTTTGCAGGGTTCGGCATGACACGACTCCTCCGTCGCTCGTTCTTGGACTTGACTTATATATTAGCGACACCTAATTTAGCAACATCTAATTTAGGAACCGGACGATGGCCCCCCAAGCCGCCCGCCGCAAGGCCGAACTGGCCGACATGGCCGCCCTCGAGGCCAAGGCCTGCGAAGCCGCCTCGCTGCTGAAAACGCTCGCCAACGAGAATCGGCTGCTCATTTTATGCCGGCTCGCTTTGGCGCGCGAACTCTCGGTCAGCGATCTAGCTGATGCCGTCGACCTGAGCCAATCGGCGCTGTCGCAGCACCTCGCCAAAATGCGTGAGGAAGGCCTGCTCGCCACCCGGCGGGAAGCGCAGACCATCTACTACCGCATCGCCGATCCGAATGCGGCGCGCCTGCTCGCGCTGCTCAAGGACATCTACTGCCCCTAAAGCACGACAGGAGCCGCCATGAGCGAATTGAAGACCGTCACCCCGCAACACGCCGTCGAGCTCGTCCGCGCCGGCGCCGTGCTGGTCGATATCCGCGAGGCCGACGAATATGCGCGCGAGCGCATTCCCGGCGCCCGCCATCATGCGCTCAGCCGCCTCGATAGAGAGAGTCCGGCGCGAGCGGGCGACAGCGTTGTCGTCTTCCATTGCCGCTCCGGCGCTCGCACCAAAGGCAACGCCCCGCGGCTTGCTGCCGCGTCGGCCTGCGAAGCCTACATCCTGGAAGGCGGGCTCGATGCCTGGAAGAAGGCCGGCCTGCCGATCGAGCTCGACCGCAACCAGCCGATCGACATCATGCGCCAGGTGCAGATCGTCGCCGGCAGCCTGGTCGTCATCGGCGTCGTGCTCGGCTTCCTGGTTGCCCCCGGCTTTTATGTGCTGTCCGGCTTCGTCGGCGCCGGCCTTCTGTTTGCCGGCGTGAGCGGTTTCTGCGGCATGGCCCGCCTGCTCGGCTTGATGCCGTGGAACCGGCGCAGCCTCAAGCCGGCGCAATGACCACGCTGCAGGCCGTCCTCGCGCTTTGCTCCGGCGGCCTGGTCGGTTTCGTCCTTGGTCTCGTCGGCGGCGGCGGCTCGATTCTGGCGGTGCCGCTGCTGGTCTATGTTGTTGGCGTTGCCGACACCCATGTTGCCATCGGTACCAGTGCCATCGCCGTCGCCGGCGCCGCCGCCGCCAACCTCTTCGGCCACGCGCGCGCGAAAACAGTGAAATGGCCCTGCGCGCTGGTGTTCGCCGCCTCCGGCATTGTCGGCGCGGCGGTCGGCGCGCAACTCGGCAAGATGGTTGACGGCCATCGGCTGCTGCTGCTGTTCGGCGTGCTGATGGTGGTGGTGGGCCTCACCATGCTGCGGCCGCGCAAATCGGGCGGCAATCCGGACGTTGAGCTCACCCGGGCGAGCATGCCCAAGCTGCTGCCGCTGCTCGTCGGTATCGGCTTCGCCGTCGGCGCTTTGTCCGGCTTTTTCGGCATCGGCGGCGGCTTTCTCATCGTGCCCGGGCTGATCGGCGCAACCGCCATGCCGCTAATCAATGCGATCGGCTCGTCGCTCGTCTCGGTCACCGCCTTCGGGCTGACCACGGCGGCGAGCTATGCCGTGTCGGGTTTGGTCAATTGGCCGCTCGCCACGCTCTTCGTCGGCGGCGGCGCGCTCGGCGGCTTCGCCGGCATCAAGCTCGCGCACCGTCTCGCCGGCCACAAACACGCGCTGACCTTCATCTTCGCCGGCGTGGTGATCGCGGTCGGCATCTACGTGATCGTGCGCTCACTCTGGTTCTAACTCCCAGAAATCGACCGCCTCGTTGGCCGGCGCTT
>Ga0335081_10006992_pt1 | contig 18010 bp, 18 predicted proteins | sample Lox_Sample_35_FD_206713 | JGI IMG/M metagenome (GOLD analysis project Ga0335081, IMG submission 206713) | Soil microbial communities from Loxahatchee National Wildlife Refuge, Florida, United States - Lox_Sample_3.5 | ecosystem: Environmental > Terrestrial > Soil > Wetlands | place: USA... | reverse complement strand
CTGCATCCGTCGCTCGGCTTCCTCGGCCAGTCCTACGCGGCGCGTGAGCTCATCGTGTTCCACGCGGTGGCGAGCCCTTATCGTGAGCGCTCGCATTTCGACGGCCAGGACGTGCTCGAGAACGGCAGCACGGTGCCGCACGCGCTGCAGAGCGGCTGGCTCAATCGCGCCCTCGCCGCAGTCCCGGGCGCGCGCAGCCGCGACGCCGGGGTGGCGCTCGGGCAGAACGTGCCGCTCGTGATGCGCGGGCCGGCCGAGGTCACCTCGTGGTCGCCGTCGAAGCTCACCGGCCTCGACGAGGACACGCTGGCGCGCATCACCGACCTCTATGCGCGCGATCCGTTGCTCTCGATGCGTCTGGCGGACGCGCTGATGGCGGACCGGGTCGCCGCGGAGCAGGAGGGCGCGATGGACATGGCGGCTGCGCCCAACACAGCGCCGGCGCAGCCGGCGACGTCTCCGGCGAAGCCGCCGACCGCGCCGGGCGGTGCCTACGCGGAGACGGTTCGCGCGGCGGCTGGATTCCTCCGCCAGGAGGATGGTCCGCAGGTTGCGGTGTTCGACACCACCGGCTGGGACACGCATGCCAACGAGGGCGGCGCGGAGGGTCAGCTCGCCGGCCGCCTCGCGGCGCTCGACAAGGGGCTCGCGACGCTCAAGGGAGACCTCGGGCCCGTCTGGAAGGACACGGCGGTGCTGCTCGTGACGGAGTTCGGGCGCACCGCGGCCATCAACGGCACGCGCGGCACCGATCACGGCACGGCCACCATGGCGCTCCTCGCCGGGGGTGCGGTGGCGGGCGGGCGCGTGATCGCGGACTGGCCGGGACTCGCCTCACGCGCGCTCTACCAGGGACGCGACCTCACACCGACGCTCGATCTGCGCTGCGTGCTGAAGGGCGTGCTGGCGGATCACCTCGGGATTCCGGAGCGGGACCTCGAGGCGGCGGTGTTTCCCCAGAGCGAGCGGGCGCGCGCGCTTCAGGGCCTCATCAGAGCCTGAGATCGCCGCCGGTCACTTCGGCGGCGGCGGGTTCTGATCCTGATCCTTGTCCTTGTCGGAAGGCTTGGGCTGCGCGGGAACGGCGGGCGCCGCCTCAGCGGGAGGCGCGTTTGCGGGCGCGCTCGTCACCACCTTGCCGCCCTTGTCGGGAAGATAGAGCGGTCCCTTCTGGCCGCAGCCGCCCAGCGCCAGCGCGGTAAGGGCGACCAGCAGCCAGCCGTGCCTCATACGTACATGGCACGCTTGTCGCGCAGCGCCAGCCAGCCGCGCGCGATGCGGTAGATGATCCAGATCGCGAGCGCGTAATGACCGAGGATGAGCAGCGGAAAGCCGATCAGGATCAGCATGAGTGGCACCGACACCGCCCAGATCGCGAAGCTCCACAGCGCCGCGTACCAGAAGGTGCGGATCTGCCAGCGGAAGTGCGACTCGAGATAAGTGCCGTGGGTGGCCGAGCGGCGCGCGTAGTTCATGATCACGGCGATGATCGACGGCAGGCCCCAGACGAAGCTTCCCACGATGGTGTGAAAGGTCGTGAGGCCGATCAGCACCGACAGCGAGTGCAGCGCGTAGATGACGTTGGTGTAGGTGACGAGGGACTCGTCGACGCGCGGCGCATCGGCGGCCATCGACGGGGTTGCGCTGTCGGGCATGACTCACCTCTCGCTGAAGTCCGGCGGCTCAGGCCTTCGGGCGGCGCTCCACCACGGCCATCGTCAGCCGCGACACGCACACCAGCCGCTCCTGCTCGTCGCGAATCTCAATATGCCATACGTGGCTCGATCTGCCGAGATGGAAGGGACGAGCGGTGGCAATGACGAGCCCGGAGGAGATGCTGCGCAGATGATTGGCGTTGATGTCCTGGCCGAGCACCATGTAAGCGGGGTCCACGGACAGCATCGCCGCCAGGCTTCCGACCGTCTCGGCGAGCGCCACCGAGGCGCCGCCATGCAGCACGCCGAAGGGCTGGTGGGTGCGCTCGTTCACCGGCATGGTGGCGCGCAGGAAGTCCGGGCCGATCTCGGTCACGCGGATACCGAGGAACCCGGGCATCGTGCGGCTGCCGCGCTCGTTGAGCTCCTCGGGAGTTGCCGTGATGCGCCAGATGCTCATGGAACTAGTCTAGCGGTTCGCGCGGTGGCAATCTCCCGCGAATGAGCGAGTTTGTCTTTGCACCGCCGGCGACACCGGCGGTGGCGATCGAGGGCGGCGGGCGCTTTCCCGTGCACCGCATCTATTGCGTCGGCTTGAATTACGCCGACCACATCCGTGAGTTCGGGCGTGACCCGCAGCGCTCGCCGCCGGTGTTCTTCATGAAGCCGGCCGACGCCGTGGTCGCCAACGGCGCGGCGATTCCCTATCCGCCGCGCACCAGCAACTTCCACTACGAGATCGAGCTGGTGGTGGCGATAGGCCGCAGCGGGCGCGCGATCGCCCCGGAGCAGGCCCTCGGGCACGTGTTCGGCTACGCCGCCGGGAACGATCTGACGCGCCGCGACCTGCAGAGGGCCGCCAAGGATCGTGGCGAGCCCTGGGACATCGGCAAGGGATTCGATCATTCCGCTCCGGTGGCGGCCATTCGTCCGGCCGCCCGCGGTCACCTGTCGCGCGGCCGTATCTGGATGAGCGTCAACGGTGAGCGGCGCCAGGACTCGGACCTGAGCCTGATGCTCCACGACGTGCCGCATCTGCTCGCCGAGCTCTCGACGCTCTACACGCTCGAAGCCGGCGACCTCGTCTTCACCGGCACGCCGTCCGGCGTCGGCGCGCTGCAGCCCGGCGACCGGCTCGAAGGCGGCATCGAGGGTCTCGAGGTGCTGCGCAACGCCATCGCGCCGGCTGAGTGAGCCTCGATGAAGCTCTACCACTACTTCCGCAGCTCCGCCTCCTACCGCGTGCGCATCGCGCTCAACCTCAAGGGACTCGCGTACGACGCCGTGGCGGTCGACCTGCGCCCGGGGGTGATGGCGCAGCGCTCGGCGGAATACCTGGCGCTGAACCCCGAGGGACTCGTGCCGGTGCTGGTCGACGGCGAGCGCGTCTTCACGCAGTCGCTCGCCATCATCGAGTACCTGGATGAGACCCACCCGCAGCCGCCGCTGCTGCCGCGCGACCCGGACGCGCGCGCCCGCGTGCGCGGGCTCGCGCTCGTCATCGCCTGCGAGATGGCCCCGCTCAACAACTCCGGGGTGCTCCATTACCTCAAGGGGCCGCCACTCGAAGCCGACGAGGACACGGTCAACAGCTGGTACGCGCACTGGATCGCGCGCGGCTTCACTGCGCTCGAGAAGGAAGTCGGCAAGACGAGCCGCGACGGCCGCCACATGTACGGGGCGGCGGTCACGCTCGCCGACGTCTGCCTCGTGCCGCAGATGTACAACGCGCGCCGCTACCAGTGCGACCTCACGCCCTATCCGACGCTGCGCGCGATCTGCGCGCACCTGGAGACGCTGCCCGAGTTCGCGCGCGCGGCGCCGGAGAGATTCGAGAGCGCCCCCTGACGGCCCCGGCGCAGGTCCGTCGGGCGAGCCGCGCGATCAAGCGGGAGCGTACGTCAACCTGATCACGTCCTCGTCGATGCGATCGCTGCTCACGAGGTGGAGCGGCGGCCGGGGGCCGGAGAAGAATGGCTTGCCGCGACCAAGCACGATGGGGTGGAGGTAGAGTCGATACTCATCAATGAGACCAAGCCTGGTCAGGTTGCCTGCCAGGTCGGGTCCGGCAACTTCAATCTCCCCGACCGGCTGAGCCTTCAACCCACGTACCAGCGCCTCGATATCATCCTCGACCAGTGTGGCGTTGGGTCCGACCGACTTCAACGAGCGCGACACGACCCACTTCGGCTGGCTCCGCCACGCCGCCGCGAAGTCGCGTTCCTCCGCGCCCCAGTCCGGGGAGTCTTCGTCCCAGTAACGCATCACCTCGTACATGCGCCGACCGTACACGCTGCCCGTCAGGTTGCGCACCTGCTCTATGAAGTGACGAAAGAGCGCCGGGCTCGGCCTGAATTCCAGATGGTCGACGTAGCCATCCAGGGACACGTTCATTCCGTAGACGAGCTTTGCCATGGCACGAGATCTCCACCGGGTGGGAGCGTGGCTCCCTAAATGGCCGCTGACTGCTGTTGGGATGCGGCAGCAAGCCCAAGCACACCACCGGCATTCATGCTATCGACCATGGACGATGGAATGAGGATCGTGGCACCGCGCTCTTTGGTCGTTTCGTAGATGATGTTCATCGCGCGAAGCTGTAAAGCCACGGGGTTCGCTCCATAGGTATTCGCGGCGCGCAGGAACTTCTGCGCAATCTCCTCCTCGGCAGAGCCTAAAATCACTCGAGCGGCCTTTTCGCGCTCCGCCTGGGCCTGACGGCTCATGGCGTCCTGCAACTGCGCCGGAATCGCAACATCGCGAATCTCGACCGACACGGCGGATACGCCCCACTCGGCGGTCTTTCGCCCGATCTCCTCTTTCAACTGAAGATCCGCTGCCTTGCGTTCCGAGAGCAAGGAGCTGAGGGGAGAAGAACCGATCATTTCGCGTAGCGAGGTCTGCGCAACCCGCGTGATTGCCTGCCGATAGTCCGCGATCTCTAACGCCGCGCGCTCGGCATCGTGTACCTGCCAGAATAAGATCGCATCGATGTTGGTAGGAACCGTGTCGCGGGTGAGTGCCTGCTCGGCGTTGAACTCTGTCGTCTGGATTCGCTGATCTACCCAGGTTGCAACCGTATCGACAAAGGGAACGATCATGAAGAGCCCCGGGCCGCGAATCGCGCGTAATTTGCCAAAGCGCAGCACGACCGCCTTCTCCCACTGTTTTGCCATTAGCAGGGACAGTGGCAATAGGACCGAGCTCAGAACTAACAGCCCCGCAATCAGGTACGCGTAGGTAGCGCGAACGCTCAATGCGAGTAGGAGACCGGCGAGGAGAAGCAGGATGGAAAGCACGGTCGCCGGAGCGTTCTGGCCGTAAGGAATCGTGCCTAGTGAGGTGTTCATCGTTTTGCCCCATGACGTTTTGCAAGCTGAAGCATCTCGTGCGCGACTTCGGCGGGATCGAGCCCTGCAGACACGGCAAGAGCAATAGCTTGCTGTGCCAGTGCCTGAATCTTCTTCGTCTGTCGCGCCCCATCCAAAGGCGGCGGCGTCTCTGCGACGAACGTTCCACGCGCCCTCACAATGACGATGGCCCCGGTCTGCTCGAGCTCGTCATAGGCGTGCCGAACCGTGTTCAAGTCGACCTTCAACTGCACGGCCAGCTCGCGCATCGTGGGCAATTGCTCGCCCGGACGCAGGGTTCTGGACCCGATGGCACGCAGCAGCTGATCGCGGATCTGCACATAGATCGGCACGCCGCTATTGTCGAGTTGAAGATTCAGCACCGCTGGGCGCCTGTATGAGACTATGCATACAGTCCTACACAGGGGACCAGGTTGTCAAGTCGCAAAGCTGCGAAATCGCACCGCCTGCGGTCTCGACAGCGCTACGAGCCTCGTTCAACGGTCGGCAGCTTCTGGCGCCCTCGCAGCCTGGCAAGGTTGGGGGCGTCCATGTACGGACGCCAGACACGCGTTTGCCGCGTTACGTTCTTGCGACCTCGGGGATCGAGTAGAGACTCGTGCCCACGGGTGTCAGGGACTGCAGGGACGTTCCGATGTAAGGGTGACCGTGAAGCTGCGGGCGTCAAGAAGCGACCCGTTGCTCCACTTGGCCGTCTCGTGGGCTGCTGAGCGCCTTGCAGCATGACCCAACGAGGCCGCTGCGCCCGCCGGTCAGCCGGCAAGTCCTTCCAGCGCCCGGATCGTTGCGGACCATGCCGCCGTGCCGGAAAAGGGAACAATCGCCAGCGTCCACAACACGAGCGTTGCGCCACCGTAGATGTACAGCGCGTGAACGCGGCCGTAGCGCCGCCGTTCGTAAACGATGGCAACGACGATCAGCAGCGCCGCCGTAAGAGTCGGCGGAATCAGTACCAGAACCGGTGGCGGACCGACCGCCCCGGCCGGCTTCAGCAGCACGAGGAAAACGCGTGCGATTGCCGGAATCATCAGACAGACCATCACGAGATACATCAGCCGCTTGTGGAGTTCCGCGCGGCGGGTGTTGGCGATCGCCGCGGCAAAGAGTCCGATCAGCAGGGGTAAGGAGCACAACGCGATCGCAGAGAAGCGCCGGGCGGCATCACCGAAACCTGCGTGCACCTCGCCCCGCAGCAGGATCAACCGCGTGGCGACGATCGAACAGCACATTACGCTGAAGAGCGCGATGCCGAAGAGACCGACCGCCTGGTGCCGTGCGGTCCGACCGGAGGCGACGAGGGCCGTCTGCATCAGGTACAGAAGGGTCCAACTGAATAGCAGGGTACCGTGAAGGTGAACGATCGGCGGTTCGGAGAACGTGCCGGAGGCCAACGGCGCCCAATAGGTGGGCGTGAAGCCAGCGAAAGCGATGATCACGAAGACCACCGCCATGCGGAAGTAAAAGCGCGTCGTGTCCAGGCCGCGCGCCGAGTGGGCACCGATCGTTGCCGCCATAGGCATTCCCCCTTCCGACGTATGTTCTCTTGGTTCTTTGCGTCCGGCGCACCACATGGTACGCCCTGCGCGTCAAATCACTCAAAGCGAGCGTGGGCGCCGCGCGCTTCCGCGAGCAGGGGATATCTGCCGTCGGGAAAATCGCGTCGCCGGCTCGATGGACCGCTTTTCGACCGCCGATCTGCTTAAGCGCTGCTCGCGGCTCCCCGCCGCACGAATTCCACGTAGCCGGCGAGGAACTGCTTCAGCTGCTCCTCGATGGTCGGGTCCTTGAGATTGCCGGCCTCGTCGAACACCGAGCCCGCGCGCGAGACCTGCAGCCGTCCGCCGGCCCAGAACTGCGCGCCCAGCGTGCGCAGCACCGGCAGCCACGCCGCCTGGGAGAGAGTGGTGCCGAAGCCGCCGGGCGAAGCGCCGATCACCGCGAACGGCCGGCCCCTGAAGACGCGCTTGACGTCGGTGTTCGGGCGCGACAGCCAGTCGATCGCGTTCTTGAACACGCCCGGGATGCTGTTGTTGTACTCCGGGGTCACGAGCAGCACGCCGGCGGCCGCTGCGACCGCGTCCTTGAGTTGGGCGACGGCGGCCGGGATCCCCTGCGCTTCGACGTCGCCGTCGTAGAGCGGAATGTCGCGGATGCTGGCCACCGCGAGCTGGGCCTCAGGCGGCATGAGGCGGGTCGCGGCACGCAGCAGCGCCGAGTTATAGGAGCCGCGGCGCAGACTTCCCGAGATCCCCAGCAGCTTCACCATGGTGCCCCGGCCTCCCGCGCTTCAGCGCTTGAGCTTCGCCGCCACGCGCCGGTAGGCCTCGCGGAACGGAATGCCTTCGCGCACCGCGAGCCGATTGGCTTCCTCGGCTGCGTTGATCGCGGGATCGAGCTTGCGGTCGATCGCCTCGCGGTCGAAGCGCATGGCGGCGATCGCCGGTGGCAGGATCGCGAGCGTCTCGAGCGCCAGATCGATGCCGCGGAACAGCGGGAATTTGAGGAGCTGCAGGTCGCGGTTGTAGCCCGAGGGGAGCTTGGCGCACACCGCGAGCGCCTCGGTGAGGCAGCCGAGCGCCGTGGCCGAGCGGCCGCGGATCAGCTCGAACACGTCCGGGTTCCGCTTCTGCGGCATGATCGAGGAGCCGGTGGTGAAGGCATCCGGCAGCGTGAGGAAACCGAACTCCTGCGTCGCGTAGAGCAGTACGTCGGCGGCGAAGCGGCCGAGATCCTGCATGAGGAGCGTGATCTCGAACAAGAGCTGCGCTTCCGCCTTGCCGCGCGAGAGCTGTACGGCGGTGACCGGCTCCTGCGCGGAAGCGAAGCCGAGCGCCTCGCGCGTCGCCTCGCGGTCGATGGGCAGCCCCGGGGTGCCGTAGCCGGCGGCGGACCCGAGCGGGCTCTTCGAGATGCGCCGCGCGACCTCGGTGAGGCCCTGCGCATCATCGCGGAGCTCCGCGGCGAAGCCCCCGGCCCAGAGCGCCACCGAGCTCGGCATCGCCTGCTGCATGTGCGTGTAGCCGGGGAGCGCCGTGCCGCCTTCGCGCACCCCGAGTTCGTCGAGCGCATCCGCCACCTGCAATGCGCCGCTCTGCAGGTCCTCGACCACCTCGCGCAGGTAGAGGCGGATGGCGGTGAGCACCTGGTCGTTGCGCGAGCGCCCGAGATGAATACGCGCCCCCGCCGTGCCGATGCGCTCGGTGAGCCGCCGCTCGAGCGCGGTCTGTCCGTCCTCGTCGGCCAGCTCGACGTGCCAGAGACCGCGGGCGTGCTCGGCGGCGAGCTCCGTGAGACCTTCACGGATCGCGTCGAGGTCGGTGAGCGGGAGCAGCCCCTGGGTGTTCAGCATCTGCGCGTGTGCGATCGAGGCACGCACGTCGAAGGGCACCAGGCGGTCGTCGAACGCGTGATCCTCACCCGCCGTGTAGCGCAGCACGCGCTCATCGAGCGGCGTGCCCTTGTCCCACAGGCGCGTCATGGCAGCGTCCCGTGCTGTTCGGCCGGGGAGAGCGCGTTGATGTCGGCGACGATCAGCGTGCCGGTGCCCTCGTTGGTGAATACCTCGCTGAGGATACCCTCGGGGGCACGGTACGAGACCACGTGCACGCGCCGCACCCCGCCGCGGATCGCGTCCTCGATGGCCTTGGCCTTCGGCAGCATGCCGTCGGCGATCTGGCCCGACTCGCGCAGGCGCTTCAGGCCCGCGAGGTCCGTATAGGAGATGAGTGAGCCGGGATCGTTCACCGCCCCGAGAATTCCCGGCGTGCCGGTGCAGAGGATGAGCTTCTCGGCGCCGAGCGCGGCGCCCAGGGCCGCGGCCACGGTATCGGCGTTGATGTTGAGCAGCGTGCCGTTCTCATCGGCCGACAGCGGGCTCACCACCGGCATCAGCCCGTTGTCGAGCAGCTTCCTCAGCACCGTGGTGTCGACCGCGTCGATGTCGCCGACGTAGCCGAAATCGACCGGCTCGCTGTCGGCGTGGAGAAGCACCGGCGGGCGCTTGTGGGCGCGCACCAGTCCCGCGTCCACGCCGCTGATGCCGACCGCATCGATGTTGAGATCGCGGCACATGGCGAGCACGCGGGTGTTGATGAGGCCGTTCAGGACCATGGCGGTGACGTCGATCGAGCGCTGGTCGGTCACACGGCGGCCCTCGACCATCTGGGTCGGCACGCCGAGGGCGGCGGAGAGCTCGGTGAGCTGTGGCCCGCCGCCGTGCACCAGCACCACGCGCACGCCGAAGTGATGCAGGATCCCGATCTGCTCGACCAGCGCGCGGGTCGAGTCGGCGTCGGCGAACACCCCGCCGCCGGTTTTCACCACGAAGGTCTTGCCCTTGTACATGCGGATGTAGGGCGCCGCGCTCTTCAAGGCGCGGATCGCCAGGGTCTGATCGGCTCGATGCATGATCATGCTGCGGATTCCCTGATCTTCACGACTTCAAGAGCTGATGGAGGACGGCGGTCTGCACCGTCAGGCGGTTGGCGGCCTCGCGTTGCACCGCGCTGCGCGGGCCGTCGAGCACCTCATCCGCGATCGCCGTATTGCGCCGCACCGGCAGGCAGTGCATCAGGCGGCACCCGGGCGCGCTGCGCGCGAACCAGTCGTTGCGCACGCACCAGCCGGTGAGCGCGCCGCGCAGCCGCGCATCGCCCGAGGCATCCCCGTAGCAGGCGGTCGCGCCCCACTCCTTGACGTAGAGGATGTCGGCGCCCGCGAGCGCCTCCTCACGCACGGCGGTCTCGCGCACCGAGCCGCCGGCGCTCGCCGCGGCGCGCCGCGCGCGCTCCATCACCGCGGCGGGGAGCGCAAAGCCCTCGGGGCGCAGCACGATCACCTCCATGCCGCGCAGTGCCGCCATGTGCAGCGCCGCGGCCGGCACCGCCAGCGGCAGTGCGCGCGGGTGCCAGGCCCAGGAGAGCACGAAGCGCCCGCCGCGCGGCACCGCGAGGTCATCCATCGTCTTCCAGTCGGCGAGCGCCTGGCAGGGGTGGTTGAGCGCCGACTCGAGGTTGATGAGCGGCTTGTCGGTGAGCTCCGCCATGCTGTTGAAGGTGGTCTCGGCGAGGTCGCTCGACAGGTCGCGTCCCTCGGCGAACACGCGGATGCCGAGCGCATCGCAGTAGGAGGCGAGCGCCGGGATCGCCTCGCGCACGTGCTCGGCGGCCGCGCCGTCCATGACGGCGCCGCGGCGCGTCTCGAGCACCCAGCTGCCGTGCCCGGGGTTGATGACGAAGGAGTTGCCGCCGAGGCGCGCCATCGCCGCCTGGAAGGAGGCGAGCGTGCGCAGCGAGGGGTTGAAGAACAGGAGTCCGAGGATCTTGCCGGCGAGCGCCCGCGGCTCGGGTTGCCGCTCGAGGCGCCGGGCGAGCTCGAGGAGCGAGAGGATCTCGTCGCGGCTGAAATCACCGAGATCGACGAAGCGCTTCATGCGTCGAGATCCTTGAGCGCATCACGCAGCAGGTCGACGTGCTCCTCCTCGAGGATGTAGGGCGGCAGCAGGCGCACGACCTGCGGGTCGCTCGAGGTGCCGGTGAGGATGCCGCACTCGAGCAGCTCGGCCTGGATCTCCTTCGCCGGCCGCGTGGTGCGCAGGCCCACCAGGAGGCCGGCGCCCTGGACGGCGGTGACCGGACCCACGATGCAGCTCGTGCGGATGTAGGCGCCGAGCCGCCGCACGCGCTCGAGCAGGCGCTGCTCGCGGATCGCCGCGAGCACGGCGTTCACGGCCGCGCAGGCCATCGGCCCGCCGCCGAAGGTGGTACCGAGGGATTCGGTCTTGAGCGAGGCCGAGACCAGCGGCGACATCATGAGCGCCGCCACCGGGAAGCCGTTGCCGAGCGACTTGGCGGTCGTGAGCATGTCGGGCCGCACGTTGTAGAGAGTGGCGGCGAACGGCTCGCCGGTGCGGCCCATGCCGCACTGCACCTCGTCGAAGATCAGGAGCGCGCCGACCTCATCGCAACGCGCGCGCAGCGCCGCGAGGAACGGGGCGCCGAGCGCCACGGCGCCGGCGAGTCCCTGCACCGGCTCGACGATCACCGCGGCGGTCTCGGTGGTGACGTGCGCGGCGATCGCGCTCAGCGAGCCGCGCGGAATGAAGCTCACGTCGAACGGCGTGCGCGGGAATCCGTACCATTTGGCCTGCGCGCCCCAGGTCACCGCGCCCGCGGCGGCCGTGCGCCCATGGAAGCCGCCCTCGACCGCGGCGACGTGCGCGCGCCCGCTCATGCGCAGCGCCACTTTCAGCGCATTCTCGTTGGCCTCGGCGCCGCTGTTGACGAAGAACACGCTGCCGAAGGGCAGCTTGGAGAAGCGCACCAGGCGCCGTGCCGCCTTGGCGCGCACCTGCATGGCGACCGCGTTGCTCTGGAACTGGCAGCTCTGCGCCTGGGCGGCGAGCGCCGTGGTCCATTCCGGGTGGGCGTAGCCGAGGGCGGCGACCGCGTGGCCGCCGTAGAGATCGAGCAGCCGCTCGCCGCGGGTGTTCATGAGCCACACGCCCTCGCCCGAGGCGATCTCGACCGGATACCGCGCGAACACCTGCGCCTGGAAGTCGCGCGCCGGCGGCTTCAGCGTCGCAGGCGGCTTCACCGCCCTGCGGGAACTGCTGGTCGTGCCAGTCGGCTTCGCCGGTTTCTGCGCCATCACCCGTCCTCTCAGGTCCAGCCCGGTGCCGGCTGGGTGAGCCCTGCGGTCTCGGCAAGTCCCAGCATGCGGTTCATCCATTGCACGGCGCCGCCGGCGGCGCCCTTCACCAGGTTGTCGATCGCGCACATGACGGCGATGGTGCGGCCGTTGGCGGCCGCCGACAGGTGGGCGTAGTTGCTGGCCGCCACCTCTTTCACGTGTGGCGCGCGCTCGCTCACCCGGACGAAGGGGGCGCGCGCGTAGTACTCCTGCAGCGCCCCGCGCGCCTGAGCCGTGTCGAGCGCGCGCGTCAGGCGCGCCTGCACCGTGACGTGGATGCCGCGTGCGAACGGCCCGGAGTGCGGCACGAAGGCGAGCTCGGCCTCGACCCCGGTCGCCGCGCGCGCGCAGGCGACGATCTCCGGTGCGTGCCGGTGGGCGAGCGGGTTGTAGCCGTAGAGATCGCCGTGGCGCAGCGGATGGTGCGTGCCTTCGACCGGCTTGCGGCCGGAGCCCGTGCTGCCGGTGACGCCGCTCACGAACAGAGCCGGCTCGGCGATCCCGAGCGCCAGCAGCGGCACCGCCGCGAGCAGCACCGCGGTGGCAAAGCAGCCCGGGTGGCCGACGTGGGGAGTGGCGAGGTCCTTCAGGTGCTCAGGCACGGCGCAGGTGAAGTCCCTGAGGAGCGCGGCGGCGCCGTGCGCGTGCCCATAGACCTTCTCGTAAGCCTCCGGCGATGCATAGCGGAAGTCGGCCGAGATGTCGACGACCCGCGCGCTCGTGCCGGCGCGGGCGGTCTCGGCGAGCACCGCCTCGATGAGGCCCGCCGACACGCCGTGGGGAGCGGCGGAGAACACCGCCGACTTCGGTGTCTCGGCGAGGAGCCTGGTCACCTGGCCGAGCGTCGCGAAGCGCGTCTCGGGATAGGCGGACACGAGGTGCGGGAACGCGCCCGCCACGGGCTCGCCGGGCGAGCCCTCCGACATCACGGCAAGCAGCCCGAGGTTCGGATGGCCCGCGATGAGGCGCAGCAGCTCCCCGGCGACGTAGCCGGTGCCGCCGAGCACTACCGCGGGTGTCACCGCGCTCATGCGGCCGCCGCCGCGGTGAGCCCGAGCGCCTCGATCACGCGGTCGCCGAGCGCCGCGGCGCTCGAGATCGCATTGAAGGCCGGCGCGCCCATCTGCGTGCTGATGATCTCGACCCCCACCTGGTTGTCGGTGCACGGCCCCGTGACCACGCACGGCTCGATCCCGAAGCGCTCGCGCAGCAGCTTGACCCCGCCCCAGGCCGCCACCGGATCGTTGGCCGACAACACGACGCCGGTGAGGGCGGTGCGGATGTCGGGGCACTCGAGAATGGCGTCCACGCCGTAGGTGCCGAGAATGCCGTCGCCGAGCTCGAACAGCAGCACGTCGGGCTTGCCGCCGGCGAGCTCGGTCACCATGGTGCGCGTGAGGGCCGGCCCGTTGACGCGCGTCGTGGTGACCACGCCGAGATCGGTGAAGATCGCGCAGCGCCGTGCACCCGCGTCCTCCATCGCGAGGATATCGCGCCGCAGCGACACGCCGGTCGCCTTGAAGGCGTCGACCGTGAGCCCGCGGTGGCGCATGCGGGAGATGATGGCGCAGGCGGCGGCGGTCTTGCCGGCTTCCATGCAGCTGCCGGCCAGGGCCACCACCGGAATACCGCGGGTCTCGAGTGGCGCATTCGCATCGAGCCGCTTATAGCCGACGCGCGCCGGCACGCCGATGCGCTCGCCGAGGTAGGGGAAGTTGAGCGCCACGCCGAGCACGCGGCAGTCGAAGGGCTTGCCCTTTTCGGGGTTGATCGAGTCGCACACGCCGAGCACGCCGCCGATATTGAGCATCTGGATCACGTCGCCGGGCTTCAAGGACTCGGGCACGTGGCCGGAGTAGCCGAACAGCGCCTGCCGATGGCCGAGGGCGCCGGCGACGATGTCGCCCTTGCCTACCTTGGCCATGCGGCCGCTCACCAGCTCGAGCGTGTTGTAGGTCGACTTGTTGTTGAGCACCTCGACCACGATCACGACGCCTTCCTCGGCGGGGATGTCGGCGGAGACGCGCACCTCGTGCGACAGGCCGCAGGCCTGGGTGACCGAGGCCAGCTTGTCGACGATGACGGAACGCATGCTGACCATTCAGTTCTTCCCCGCCGCTTGCTCGCCGGCGCGTGTGTAGAAGACACCCGGAAGCGACACGATGCGCGAGAAGCCGAGCGCATCCGCCGCCGACCACTCGCCGGCCGCCTCGCCGTACACGCCGCGCGAGGCGGCCATGAGCGAGAAGGGCGACTCGACTCCCTCGATGAAGAGATTCCCGGTTTCGAGCTTCACGCGCACCTCGCCGGTCACGCGCTGCTGCGAGGAGAGGAGCAGCGCCTCGATGTCGCGGCACACCGGGTCGAGCAGCTGGCCCTCGTGCACCAGGTCGCCGTACGGCGAGGCCAGCAGCTCCTTGATGCGCTGCTGACGTCCGGTCAGCACGAGCTTCTCGAGCTCCCGGTGCGCCGTGAGCAGCACCTCGGCCGCCGGTGCCTCGAACGCGACCCGTCCCTTGGTGCCGATGATGGTGTCGCCCAGATGAATCCCGCGGCCGATGCCGAAGGGTGCGGCGAGCGCTTCCAGCTTCTCGATGATCTCGACCGGCGAGGCGGCGCGCCCGTCGAGCGCTACCGGTCGCCCCGCGCTGAAGCCGAGCACGTGCCGCTCCGCCGGGCGCGGGCGCGCGTAGGCGCCGCGGGTCAGGAGCCAGGCGTCGTCGGGGATGCTGCCGCCCGAGGTGAGCGTCTCCTTGCCGCCGATGGTGACGCCCCAAAGCCCGCGGTTCACCGAGTAGGCGGCGCCGGTGGGCGGCACGGGCAGCCCGCGCGCCTCGAGGTACTCGAGCTCCTCGGCCCGCTTGAACGCCCGGTCGCGCACCGGGGCGAGCACGGCGAGATCGGGCGCGAGCGTGCGCAGCGCAACCTCGAAGCGCACCTGATCGTTGCCGGCCGCGGTGCAGCCGTGCGCGACGGTGTCGGACTCGAGCTCGCGCGCCATGCGGGCGATGGTCTGCGCCTGCATGACGCGCTCGGCGCCGACGCACAGCGGGTAGAGCTGTCCGCGCCGCACGTTGCCCATGATGAGAAAGCGCAGCACCTGCTCGAAGTAGTCGGCGCGCGCGTCGATCTGGTGGTGCGCCACCGCGCCCAGGGCCCGGGCGCGCCCGGCGAGCGCGCGTGCGGCGGCCGCATCGATGCCGCCGGTATCGACCGTCACGGTGATCACCGGGCGGCGGTAGGTTTCAGCGATCCATGGCACCAGGAACGAGGTGTCGAGGCCGCCGGAATAGGCGAGGACGATGGGAGTAGTGCCCGCGCCCGGGGCGCTGTTTACGCTGGTCGACATGGATCAGATCCTGAACAGGGCGCGCAGGCGGGCGAGGAGCTCCTCCTGTGCGCGCAGGTTGGCGGTGGCGATGAAGATGGTGTCGTCGCCGGAGATGGTGCCGGCGACCTCGGGCCATTCGGCCTTGTCGATGGCTACGGCGACCGACTGCGCGGCGCCGATGGTGGTGCGCAGCACCGTGATCGCGGGGCCCGCGCGGCGCAGCTCGCGCACGAACTGCGCCAGCGTGGCGAAGTCGCCGTTGGCCCGCTGGAGCTCATCGGGCGGCAGCACGTAGCGGCCGCTCGCCTTGAGCACGCCGAGGTCGCGCAGGTCGCGGCTGATGGAGGATTGGGTGGCATCGTGCCCCTCCTTTTTCAGCAGCCGCACCAGCTCCTGCTGCTTGCGCACCAGTCCGGCGCGCAGGATGCGCATGATGGCGCCGCGGCGCTCGAGTTGCTCGGTATCGTTCAGCACGGCTCAGGGCATCCCTGCATAAAGATGCGCATATTGTGCATATTGATGCACGCGCGTCAAGCCGGCCGGCCGCCGCGCTCGCGCGGTCGCCTACTTGGTGATGCTGAAGACCAGGTCCGCGCCGCGCGCGGTGCCGAGCTCGGTGCGCACCACCCAGTGGTCGCCGAGCGTGTAGCGCATCTTCAGGGTGTTGAGCGTCTCGGTGAGGCTCACGCCGTAGCTCACGTACAGGCGCGGCGTGAGATAACGTCCCAGCACCAGTGAGGTCTCGTTGGCGAGCGGATCGGTCTCGAGGCTGACGTCCGGGATCCCGACGCGCTGGCCCAGCTGCGCCGCGAGCAGCGCCGCTCCCTGCCCGAGGGCCGCGTTGCTCGCGGACTGCGTCGCCTGCGAGGCGCTGCCCGAGAGGATCAGCGAGACGATTTGCGACTGCGGCAGCGGCGGATCGGAGAAGAACGACATGCGCGGCTGCTGCAGCGTGCCGCGCACGTTGACCCCGGCGGTGACGTCCGGGAATTCCTTCTGCGCGCGCAGGTCGACGCCCGGGTCGTCGATCGGGCCGCCGGTGAAGATCAGCCTGCCGCGCTGGATGTCGAGCTTGCGCGCGTAGGCGAGGTAGACGCCGTTGGCCACCGACAGCTCGCCCGTGCCGCGCGTGATGGCGTCGTAACCGCTGCGGATGGTGACGCTGCCGGTGAGGCGGCCGGTGAGCCCCGAGGCATCGACCGAGACCTTATCGCCGAGGGTGAGTGTGACGGTGCTCATCACCTCGAAGCGCTCCGCCGGGCTCGGCGCCGTCTCGCCGACGATCACCTCGTCCTGCGAGGTGCGCACCGCGTTGGTGATGTCCTTCGGCTGGATCTTGGCGTACGGCACCGTGACGGTGCCGGTGACCTCGATGCGCCGCCCGTCGACCGCGAAGTTGAGGTTCGGCGAGGCGTCGATCTGCGCCTCGGGGGTGTCCGCCACGCGGAGATTCGCGCCCTCGAGATGGAACTTGCCGTAGGGCAGGAGGTTGTGCCACTCGAGATGGCCGTTGGCGGCGGCGGTGCCGGCGCCGGCGCGGGCGTTGCCGCTGAAGTCGAGGCCGCCGTCGTTCAGATGCGCCTCGAGGGTCACCTGGCGCAGCCCCAGGTTCACCTGATAGAGATCGAGCTCGCCGCCCGCGACCTTCACCATGCCGTTGAGCTGCGGCGCGCCGAGCGTGCCGGCCACGTTGACGTCGGCGTGCAGCTCGCCGGCGGCGCGGTCGATGTCGGGGAAATAGAGCGACAGCAGACCGAGCTCCGAAGTCTCGGCATGCACCGCGCCGGAGAGCGGCATCGCCTGCCACTCGCCGCTGCTGCGCGCGGCATCGATGCGGGCGCGGATGGTGCCGACCTCGCCGTCCTCGAGCACCGCCGCGACGCTGAGGCCTTCCGGCGTCGCGCTCGCCGTCACCGTACCGGAGCCGATGCGCGTGTGCTCGATCCTCTTGCTGAGGAGCTTGTGCGAGAGCACCGCGTCGGTGAGCTGCGCGCGCAGCGTGCCGGTGACCGGCAGGTGCGCGCCGCCGGCCGCGCGCAGCAGCAGGTCGACCGTGCCCTGGTACTGCACCGCGGGCGTCCTGACGCCGGCCGTGAGCGCGCTCAAGGGCAGCTGGTTGCTCATGAGCGTCGACGACCAGTGCTGCGGGCTCCAGTCCGCGTCGGCGCACATGGCGCCGGGCGTTCCCGCCAGGCACAGCCACTCGACCCCCGCGCGCGCCGCCGAGGCGGTGAGATCCACGGGATGCTCGAGCGCGAGATCGAGCGCGTCCCTGCCCTTGACGCTGAGCGCCGTGAGCTGACCCTGGAACGTCCCGTGTGCGTAGGCGCCGCCGGCCTCGGCCGCGAGCGCGAGTCCGGCGGCGTGCGCTTGCGCGTGCACGCGGTAGGCGGCCGGCGGACCCGTGACGGTAAAGGCGGCACTCTCGAGTGCGTACTTCGCGTAGCTCAGGTTCTGCGCGCGCGCGTCGATCCTGGTCGGGTGCTCCCGGTCGGCGGTGTCGAAGTCGATGTCGGCATCGAGGCGCTCGATACCGAGACCCGCGTAGCTGAGCGCACTGCCGTGGGCGGTGGCCACGATCGCCGGGTCGGCGGTCGTGCCGCGCAGCGTTCCGCTGGCGTTGAGCTGACCTTTGCTCCCGGCCGCGAGCACACTCAGGTCCGAGCTCGCGAGCGCGAAGCGCAGGTCGAGCTGCTCGCCGGCGCGTCCATCGAGCGCGAGGCTGGTACCGCCGAGCGCCACGCGCACGCGGTCGAAGCTCCAGACGTTGCCTGTGCGGGCGAGCGAGCCGCCGCCGCTCACGCGCGCGCCACGCAGCTTGCCGCTCAGGTTCCCGACTATGGCGGTGAGGTCGCCGTGCGGGTCGAAGCCGCGCGCGGACACCGCGAGTGAGAGACTGACGCTGCCCGGAAGGTCGGGACGCAGCGCAGCCGGGTTGATGCCCGTGAGCTGACCGGCGACCGACC
>Ga0335081_10006991_pt1 | contig 18011 bp, 13 predicted proteins | sample Lox_Sample_35_FD_206713 | JGI IMG/M metagenome (GOLD analysis project Ga0335081, IMG submission 206713) | Soil microbial communities from Loxahatchee National Wildlife Refuge, Florida, United States - Lox_Sample_3.5 | ecosystem: Environmental > Terrestrial > Soil > Wetlands | place: USA... | reverse complement strand
CCGGCCGGCGCGACATCCGCCAGCCGCTGAAGCTCGATCAGCTGGCGCACATCATCAACCTGCCGCAACAGGATACGCAGGAGATCGTGCAAGCCTTCGCCGCCGGCGACACCTATCTGACGGTGAAGGCAAGCCCGAGCGAGCCGGGCAACCCCATGATCGACGTCACGCATGAATGCGTGCTGCGGCTTTGGGACACGCTGCGCAGCGAATGGCTGCCGGCCGAGCGGCGCAGCGCGGACAACATCCGCTATCTCGCCCAATCGGCGAAGAACTTCGCCGAGCGGCGCTCATGGCTCGCCACCGTCACCGGCGAGAACGCATTGAGCGGCGAAACGCTCAATCGCTATCAGCAATGGTTCACCGAGTGGCAGCCGACGGCGGCGTGGGCGGCGCGCTACCTCAGCGACTTCAGCTGGTCGGAGCACGGCGAGCAGGCCGGCGCGGTCACGTTCGACAAGATCGCGCGCTTCCTCAAGGTGTCACGCCGGAAAGAGAGTTTGCGGCGCGGGCTCACCACGGCGATCGGCATCGCCGTTGTCGTCGTTGTCGCGGTCTGGGGCATCGTCAGAATCAACGCGACGATCGATCAGCAACGGCAAAGGGCCAACAACCTCCAGCAAGAAACAAAAAAGCTCGAGAGGCAGCGCGGCGACACGACCGACGCGGTGGTCGGCGCGGTGCTCGGCGCCGTCGCCAAGATCGGGGAAGGACGAGGCGCCCCGGCGGCGGACGCCGCGCGCAAGCCGGAAGCCGAGCTTGCCCTGCTGAGCGCCATGGCCGGCATGGACATACCGAAATGCGATACCGTGCCCGGCTTTTGCGACGAGCTGGACCGCTGGCGAAAGAGCCTCCCGACCGCTGACGACCTCGCCAAGAGCGCCGCGACGCCGTTATGCCCGACCGATAGCGTCTATCAAAGTATCGCGCCTGTTTCGTCCTTCACGGTCGGCGACTGCTCGTCCGTTGCGCCGCAGCTGAAATTGGCGATGTCGGAGGCGCCCGGCCAATCGGCCGGCGCCCTTCCGCCCGTCACCAAGGACGTCAAAATGGCGTCGGACGTCAGCGCCCAATACAGCGTCGCCTTCGACATCGCTCAGCGCATCGTGCTCAGCCCCGGCGGACAGGCGGTTGCGCATTCGTTGCTGGCCACGATTGCGCAGCAAAATACGGCGACGCCCATCGTCTTCCGCGCATTCGGCGCGAATTATGTCGGCGACTCGGTCGTTTCAACCGTGCAGGAGCGCTTCGCCGCGGCCGGCACGTGTTTCAAGCGCGCCATCGACCTTTCCTGCCAGAACCGGCAGGATTATCACAATCTCTATTCCAGCGCCTACGCGCTCGCCGCGTTGTTCGAAAAATTCGATCTCCGTCCGCAGCAGCTGACCGTCTTGCTGTCGCTGTCGCGCGATCTCCTGGGCGACGAAATGCCCACGCCGGAATACGCTGCACAGCACCATAATGAAGGCGAGATCTCACGGCTCTCGCGCGGAGCGGCGCCGACCATCGACGCGGCGCAGATCATCGGCGAGATGTATGGCTGCTCCGCGGCGAACCCGCCGCCCGCTGGCGGGGACGCGGCCAAGGCCTGCGACCTGGCGAAGTCGCTCTATGACCGGGCGGCGCATGCCTTCGCGGATGTCTTCGCCATGGGCGAGATGACGAATTTGAACGAGGTCGAAAAAGTCGAGCTCACCCTCGGCGCGCTGACCGCCGGTCTTGCCTGGGGACAGGACTCCGCCTTCCGCGCCGTCGCCAAGAACGTGATCGATCCCAAGCTGCTCGGCCGCTGGCTGCAGGAAGGCGTGAACCTGCGCGATCAAAAGCGTTTTTACGCAGCCTCGGCCATGTTCAATTGCCTGCAACAGAATTATCCGGCCGCCAAGAAGGCGGCGCAAAATATCCCGGACGTGACGCCGGACATCGACGCCACCCCGGATACCGAGCGCCTCGTGAGCAGCTACCGGTCTTCCGACGTCGGTGGTGACGCGCAAGTTGCCAACATCAAAAGGCTGGCGCTCGCGTGCAAGTCCGGCGACCCCGACACGCTGTTCGACATGCGGCCGATGGTCAAATGACCGGCGCCGCCGGCCCTTGCCTCACCCGCTGATTTAGCCCAAACCGATTGCGCGCTTTAGCGGGGACGCGATGATCCGGCTCGGCATTATCGGCACCAATTACGGACGCACCGTGCTCGCGCCCGCCTTGCGCGCGGCGGGCGGCGACGTCGTCGCGCTTGCCGGCCGCGACGAGGCGAAGACCCGCGCGCGCGCCGCCGAAGCCGGCATCGGCAACGGCTATGGCGACTGGCGCGCGCTGATCGCCGACGACCGCGTGGACGCGGTGGCCATCGCCACCATGCCGGCGCTGCAGCCGGAGATCGCCTGCGCCGCACTCGCCGCCGGCAAGCCGGTGTTCGCGGAAAAGCCGATGGCGAGCACGCTGGCCGGCGCGCGCGCCATGTTGCAGGCGGCGCAAAAAAGCGGCTGCGCCACCATGGTCGATTTCAATTTCCACCAGGTGATGAGCTGGCAGCGCGCCAAGGCGATGCTCGACGACGGCGCGATTGGCGCGTTGCGCCATGTCGCCGTGCACTGGCACATCGAGAACTTTTCGATTCAGAAGCGCATGCGCAATTGGAAGACGCTCGCCGACGACGGCGGCGGCGTGCTCGGTAATTTCATCTCGCATTGCTTCCACTATCTGGAATGGTTCTGCGGTCCGCTGGCGCAGCTGTCGGCGCGGCTGTCGGGGCTGCCTGGCGACGATGCGCTGCAGACCACGGTGGCGATGGCGCTCGAATTCGCCGGCGGGCCGCTCGGCAGCCTGTCGATGAGCTGCGCCTCCTATCTCGGCAGCGGACATCGCGTCGAATTCTACGGCGAGGACGGCACGCTGATGCTGGTGAACAGTGGCGCCGATTACATGCGCGGCTTCGAGCTGTGGCACGGCAAGCGGCCGGCGGCGGCGCTGACGCGCGTGCCGGTCGTGGACGCGGCCGACGCCCAATTCCCCGACGGACGTATCGCGCCGGTATCGCGGCTGGCGCAACAGTTCCTTGCTGCCATCGAGAACGGCCGCAGCGCGCCGCCTTCCTTCGCCGAAGGCTGTCGCGTGCAGCAACTGATCGACGCCGCGCAGCGCTCGCATCGCGAGGGAAGGATGATCGACGTGGGAGCCACGCCGTGAGCAAAGTTCTGGTCACCGGCGGCTCAGGCTTCATCGGCTCCGGCCTGGTCAAGGCGCTGGTCACTGCCGGTCACCGGGTGCGCGTGCTCGACGACAATTCGCGCGGCAGCCCGCGGCGCTTGACCGAGGTCGCGCAGGACATCGAATTCATCGGCGGCGACATCCGCGACGCCGCGGCGGTGGCGAAAGCCACGCAGGGCATGGACGAAGTGCACCACCTCGCCTTCGTCAACGGCACCGAGTTCTTCTACAGCCAGCCCGACCTCGTGCTCGACGTCGGCGTGCGCGGCATGATCAACGTCATCGACGCCTGCCGCCAGCACAAAGTCGGCCGGCTGATCCTGGCCTCGTCCTCGGAGGTCTACCAGACGCCGCCTAAGGTGCCGACCGACGAGAGCGCGCCGCTGTCGATCCCCGATCCGCTCAACCCGCGTTACTCCTACGGCGGCGGCAAATTGATCAGCGAGCTGATGGCGATCAATTTCGGCCGCAAATATTTCGAGCGCGTGCTGATCTTCCGCCCGCACAATGTCTACGGGCCGGACATGGGCTTCGAACACGTAATCCCGCAATTCGCCCTGCGCCTGCATCGGCTCGCGCAGCAGCAGCCTTCCGGCAAACTGCGCTTCGACATCCAGGGCACCGGCGCCGATACCCGCAGCTTCTGCCACGTCGACGACCTGGTCGCCGGCGTCATGCTCATGCGCGACAAGGGCGCGCACCTCGGCATCTATCACGTCGGCACGATGGAAGAAGTAACGATCGCCGAGCTCGCCCGCCGCGTCGCCCGCGTCGCCGGGCGCGAGATCGAATTGGTGGCGGGCGCGCCGGCCGCCGGCGGCACGCCGCGCCGCTGCCCGGATATTTCGAAACTGGCGCGGCTCGGCTATAAGCCGCGCGTGCCGCTCGACCAGGGTCTGCCGCCGACGCTCGACTGGTATTGGGGCAATGTTGAGATGGCGCCGAAAAACTGACGTTTCCCGTCATTCCGGGACGCGCCGCAGGCGCGGGCCACTACGCGGCGCCCCGGAATGACGCTAAGGAGGTTTATGCCTTGCCGCCTGTGTTGAAAGTCGCACGCGCCGCCGGAACCGGAGCCAGCGTTCCGGTCGAATGCTGCCAGATCTGCGGCCACGAAAAGCTCGATGACGTGCTCTCGCTCGGCTACATGCCGCCGGTGAACCAGATGGTGCCGATTGGCGAGGTGCCGCGGCAGCAGCCTTGGTTTCCCACCCACCTCCTGCATTGCCCGAATTGCGACCTGGTGCAGCTCGGCCTGGCGGTCGATCCGGTCATTATCTTCCCGCCGGAATATCCCTACACCAGCGGCACCACCAAGGTGCTGCGCGACAATTTCGCCGATCTGCAGCGTGAGTCGGCGGCGATGCTCGGCCTCGGCAAAGACGACCTCGTCGTCGACATCGGCTCCAATGACGGTACGCTTTTGTCCAACTTCAAGGACGGCGGCCACCGCGTGCTCGGCATCGAGCCGACCGACGTCGGCGACATCGCCAATTCGCGCGGCATCCCCACCATCAAGCGCTATTTCGGCGTCGAGGTCGCCCGCGAGGTCAAGCGCGAGCATGGGCCGGCGAGCGTGGTCACCGCCGCCAACTGCTTCGCGCATATCGAGGACGTCCATGCCATCGTCGACGGCATCGTCGAAATGCTCAAACCCAACGGCGTGTTCATTTCCGAGTCGCACTACCTGATCGGCCTGCTCGACACGCTGCAATACGACACGATCTACCACGAGCACCTGCGCTATTACTCGGTGGCGAGCCTCAAGCATCTGCTGGAGATGCATGACCTCGAGGTGTTCCATGCGCGGCCGATCCCCAGCCACGGCGGCTCGATCCGCGTCTATGCGGCGCGCCGTGGCGCTCATCCGGTGCAGGACAGCGTGCGGCGCATGCTCGCCGCCGAGCCGCGCGGCGAGGCGATGGGCAAGCGGCTCACCGCCTTCAAGCGCGACGTCGTGCTCTCCAAGCTGCGCCTGCTGTCGATGCTGCGCGACCTGAAGGAGAAAGGCGCGCGTATCGTCGGCATCAGCGCGCCGTCGCGGGCGAGCACGCTGGTGAACTACGTCGGCCTCGACGAGGGGCTGATCGACTACGTCTGCGAGGTGCCCGGCTCGCTCAAGATCGGCAAATGCATGCCCGGCACCGGCGTCCCGGTGGTCGACGAGGCCAGGCTGTTCACCGACCAGCCGGACTGCGCGATCATCTTCTCCTGGCACATCGCCGATGAATTGGCGCCGAAATTGCGCGCCAAGGGGTTCCGCGGCCAGCTGATCACGCCTTTACCCTCGCCGCGCGTGCTGTAAATGGCCACTATCCTCTCGGCTGCGTTGCATTTTATAATTACCTCATGACCGTACGCCCCGATATCGCCGCGCCGGACACGCCCACCACCGTCGAGAACGCCGACGTCACCGTCGTCGGCGGCGCCGGCCATGTCGGCATTCCACTGGTGCTGGCGCTCGCCGAATCCGGGCTGCGGGTCAATGTCAACGACCTCAATCAGCAGACGCTCGACACGTTGGCCGCCGGCCAGTTGCCGTTCATCGAATACGGCGCCGAGGCCGCGCTGAAAAAGGCGGTCGCCGGCAAGCGGCTGGTGTTCACCAATTCCGCCGAACAGATCTCGGTGCGCGGGCCGGTGATCGTCACCATCGGCACGCCGATTGACGAATTCTTCAATCCGGTGCGCCGCGTGGTGCAGGATTGCGTCGACGCCATCCTGCCGCGGCTCGCCGACGGACAATTATTGATCCTGCGCTCGACCGTGTTCCCCGGCACCACCGACTGGCTCGCATCTTATCTCGAGTCGAAAGGCCGCAAGCTGAAGGTCGCCTTCTGCCCCGAGCGCGTGGTGCAAGGCTACGGGCTGAAAGAATTGCGCGAGATGCCGCAGATCGTCTCCGGCTGCACGCCGGAAGCCGAGCAAGAAGCGGCGGCTTTGTTCGAGCGGATCACCCCGGAAGCGGTGGTCGTGTCGCCGACCGAGGCCGAATTCGCCAAGCTGTTCAGCAACGCTTACCGCTATATCGAGTTCGCCGCCACCAACGAGTTCTACCTGATCGCCAAGTCGGCCGGCATCGACTATCACCGCGTGCTCGCGGCGATGAAGCACAATTACCCGCGGCTCAAGGGCGTGCCCCGGCCGGGCTTTGCCGCCGGCCCCTGCCTGGTCAAGGACACCATGCAACTGTCGGCCTTCGCCTCCAACCAGTTCGGCCTCGGCCACGCCGCGCTCCTCATCAACGAGGGCCTGGTGCTGCGCGTAATCGAGGACATCAAGCGCCGCTACGATCTGGAGAACACCACGGTCGGCCTGCTCGGCATGGCGTTCAAGGCGGAGATCGACGACATCCGCGCCTCGCTCAGCTACAAATTCAAGAAGGTGCTTGGCGGCCAGGCGCGCGCCGTGCTCACCACCGATCCCTTCGTGCCCGTCGCCATCGACCCCGATCTCAAGCCGCTCGACGAGGTAATTGCGCGCAGCGACCTGCTCATCGTCTGCGCGCCGCACGCCGCCTACAAGACCGCCGACTTCCAGGGCAAGCCGGTGTTCGACGTCTGGGGGCACTTGCAGGGCGCCAACGTCATCCGATGAGCAGCGCCGCGCCGCCGCGCCTCGACATCGTCATCCCGGTGTACAACGAAGGCGCCAACATCCTGCGCACGTTGCAGGCGGTGCGCCGCCAGGTGCGCACGCCGGCGCGCGTGCTGATCTGCTACGACCGCGAGGATGACGACACGCTGCCGGCGATCCGCGACAACCCCGAAGCGCTCGGTGACTTGGCCGTCGGCTTCGTACGCAACCGCGCACGCGGCGCGCACGGCGCGGTGATGAGCGGCTTTGCCGCCAGCACGGCGCCTTTCGTGCTGATGATCCCGGCCGACGACGACTATAACGGTGGCATCATCGACGCCATGGTCGGCACGGCGGAGACGGGCTGCGACATCGTCTGCGCCAGCCGCTTCATGCCGGGCGGCAGCATGGTCGGCTGTCCGTGGCTCAAGGCCGTGCTGGTGCGGCTCGGCAATTTCACGCTGCGCCACTTCGCCCGCCTGCCGACGCGCGACGCCTCCAACGGCTTCCGGCTGTTCTCGCGCCGCGTGGTGAGCGGGATCGAAGTCGAATCGGACAGCGGTTTCTGCTACAGCATCGAATTGCTGGTGAAATGCCACCGGCTCGGCTGGCGCGTCGGCGAAGTGCCGGCGCAATGGATCGAGCGCGAGCATGGCGCCAGCCGCTTCCAGGTGATCAAGTGGCTGCCGGCTTATTTGCGCTGGTATCTTTACGCCTTCGCCACCACCTGGTTGCGCCGGCCGGCGAGCACCGTGCGCATGAAGGCGGCGGCGCAGGCGGCTTAGCGAGGACGAGAGGCATGGCCGAGGACTGGCCGAAGATCACCGCGCGGCGCGCGATTTCGATTTCGCCGTGGGTGACGATGATCGAGCGCACGGTGGAATTCTCCGCCGGCGCCGAGCCCGAGCTCTATCACGCCGTCGGCCAGCAGGATTACATCGCCATCGTGGCACTGACGCCGGACCGTCGCATCGTCATCGTGCGGCAATTCCGGCCGGCGCTCGAGAGCTTCACCTGGGAGCTGCCGGCCGGGCTGGTCGAGAAGGACGAGGATGCGAGCGACACTTGCCGGCGCGAGCTGATGGAGGAGACCGGACTTGAAGCCCGCATTGTGCATCGGCTGGGCGATTATTCGCCTTGCACCGCGCGACTGTCGAACCGGGTGCATTCGTTCTTCGTCGAGACCGGACCGGCCGAGGGCGCCAAAGGCAGCGAGCCGGGCATTGAAGTGCGGCTGGTCAGCTTGCGCGAGCTCGGCGAATTGATCGCCTCCGGCGAATTCGTGCTGCAGCTGCATATCGGGGCGGTGCTGCTCGCCGGCCTGCGCGGCTATCTCGACCTCGACGAGTTGCAAGGCGGGAAATAGCCCAACCTCTTTGACCTCGATCAAGGCCGGGCCTCTGAACTGCGACGAATCTCGCCTCGACAAATGCCCTGGAACTCTTCTAATAAAGGGCAGCGCGGGGCGCGGCGCGGGAACCGAAATAACAATATGAACTACAACAGTTTTTTCGTATCGGCCTTGGACCGCCTGCGGCATGAGCGCCGCTATCGCGTGTTCGCCGACCTCGAGCGCATCGCCGGCCGCTTTCCGCATGCGCAGTGGCATTCGCCGACCGGACCGCGCGAGGTCGTGATTTGGTGTTCCAACGACTATCTCGGCATGGCCCAGCACCCGAAGGTGATCGGCGCCATGGTCGACGTCGCCGCCCGCATGGGCACCGGCGCCGGCGGCACCCGCAACATCGCCGGCACCAACCATCCGCTGGTCGAGTTGGAGCGCGAGCTCGCCGACCTGCACGCCAAGCCGGCCGCGCTGGTCTTCACCTCCGGCTACGTCTCCAACCAGACCGGCATCCCCACTATCGCCCGGCTGCTGCCGAATTGCCTGCTGTTGTCCGACGCGCTCAACCACAATTCGATGATCGAGGGCATCCGCCAGTCCGGCTGCGAGCGGCAGATCTGGCGGCACAACGATCTCGCCCATCTCGAAGAGCTGTTGAAAGCGGCCGACCCGGCGCGACCGAAGATGATCATCTTCGAGAGCCTCTACTCGATGGACGGCGACGTCGCGCCGGTGCATGCGATCTGCGATCTCGCTGATAAGTACAATGCGATGACCTATGTCGACGAGGTGCACGCGGTCGGCATGTACGGGCCGCGCGGCGGCGGCATCTGCGACCGTGACGACGCGACGAGCCGCGTCGACGTGATCGAGGGCACGCTGGCCAAGGCGTTCGGCTGTCTCGGCGGCTATATCGCCGGCAGCGCCGAGATGGTCGACGCGGTGCGCTCCTATGCGCCGGGCTTCATCTTCACCACCGCGCTGCCGCCGGCGATCTGCGCGGCAGCGACCGCCGCGATCAAGCACCTGAAGACCTCGGGCTGGGAGCGCGAGCGCCATCAGGACCGCGCCGCCCGCGTCAAGGCGGTGCTCAACGCCGCCGGACTGCCGGTGATGCCGAGCGACACCCACATCGTGCCGGTGCTGATCGGCGACGCCGAAAAGTGCAAGCAGGCCTCCGACCTGCTGCTGGCCGAGCACGGCATCTACATCCAGCCGATCAACTATCCGACCGTGCCGCGCGGTATGGAGCGGCTGCGCATCACGCCCTCGCCCTATCACGACGACGTGCTGATCGACCGCCTGGCGGAAGCACTGGTCGACGTGTGGGAGCGGCTCGGCTTGCGCCGCGGCGACGCCGCGCTGGCGGCGGAGTAACGGTACAGTTCCAACCCTAATCCGATCTTAAGCGCACGCATTGCGCAAACGCGGCGCGCGTTCACATGGCCTTGACACCTAGTTATACGAGGCATAGCATTTCTATGGCTCATACAGGAGATGTCATCATGAAAAATAGGCGCGGGATGTTGGCCCTCGGGGTGTTCGGCGGCTTGGCGTTGGCGGCATCGCGCAGTGCCGTTGCGGCGGACAATTGCCGGAACACGGAAGCCGCCGGGGCGGCCGTGCTCGACAAATACGTGGCGGCGATGAACGCGCGCGACACCAGCACGTTTCCCGAGATCTTCACTGAATCGTACATCCAGCATTCGGGCCGCAGTCCGTCCGGACTCGCGGCGATGATCGAGCTGTTCAAGAAAGTCTTCGCCGCCCTGCCCGATCGCCGCCTGCAGGTGGAGGACCGCATCATCGCCGGGGACAAGGTCGTCGCCCGCTGCACTTACACGGCGACCCACAACCAAGTTTTTCGCGGCGTGCCGCCGACCGGCAAGCGATTCAGCTATCACACCATCGACATCTGGCGCGTCGAGAACGGCAAGTTTGCCGAGCATTGGGACCTGACCGACACCGAAGAAGTGCTGAGGACATTGCGCGCGAGCTAGCGGCGCTTGACCGCCGCGACCGCCATCCCTAGTGATACAAGGTATGGAAGGCGAGATGCTCAAGGGCCACCTCGACATGATCGTGCTCGCCGCGCTGGCGGCGGGCCCGGCCCATGGCTACGCGGTGATCGAAGAAATCCGCCGCAGGAGCGGCCAGGCCTTCGATCTGCCCGAGGGGACTATTTATCCTGCCCTGCACCGGCTCGAACAGGACGGCCTGCTGTCCAGCAAATGGGTCACCGCGGACTCCGGACGGCGGCGGCGCGTCTACGCGCTGACCAAGCGCGGCGAGCGCGCGCTCGCTCAGCAACGCGCGACCTGGCAGCAATTTTCCAACGCGATCGGCGGCCTGCTCCGCGGAGCACGAGCGTGAGAAACCCCGGCTTGATCTCCGACTACGTAGACGCGCTGGCGCGCGAGCTCGACTTCGACCGCTCTCTGGCCCGCCGCGTGCGGCAGGAGATCGAAGAGCACCTGTGGGAAGCAGCGGCGGCCGAGCCGGCCGCCGACCGTGATGAAGCACAGCGGCGCGCCGTCGAGAGATTTGGCGATCCCCACGCCATCGCCGCGCAGTTTGCCACGGTCTCGCTCGCCAGGCAGGCGAGTAAACTGGCGGCCATCGCTATCTTCGTGATCGGCAGCACCTACGCGCTCATGAAAGCGCGGCTGGCATGGTATGCGGTGGCGCAACTCGTCGTGAGTGACGAACTGCGAACGATAAGCGGCGCGGTGGCCCGCATCGACGGCTATGCGTTCTGGCTTTCCGTCGCCATCGGCATCGCTGCCTGGGCTTACATCGGCAGCCGCCATGTTCCGGTGAGACTGAACCCGAGTTGCCGTAAAGAGCTTCACCGTTTCTTTGCGCTGTGCGGGGCGGCCACGACCGCGCTCATCGCGTCGGCGATCGCGGATGCCATTCTGACCGGCCTTCGTTTGGCGGGAATGGGCTGGTCGCCGGCCTTCCTGCTGCCGGTCGTGCTGATGACGGTTGAAATTGCCTGCGTCGGCGCGCTGGCGTTTCTGATCGGGAACGCGGCCCTTCGCACGCGCCACTTTGCTAATCCCGCCGCGCCGGCGGCTTGAGCGCGGTGTCTGCGCGCGCGACGCGGCGCGAGATGAACGGCATGGTCAACGAAACGAAGAAGATGCGCACGACATGGTGCGCGCCGACATAGACCGGGTCGAGGTGCAGCGCGAGCGCGAGCAGCATCATGGCGTCGACCGAGCCGGGCGCGAAGGCGATCAGCACTTCGGCAATCTTCAGCGAGAGGATGCCGATCAGCGCCGCGCCGAAGACCGCGGCGATCGCCACCGACACCGCGAAGGAGCCGAAGCCGGCGGCGAGGTAGTTCAGCAACAGCCGCAGCGGCATGTTGGTGAAGCGCGCGCCGATCACCGCGCCGAGCGCGATCATCGCCGTATTGGCCACCCAGGACGGCACCACCGCATGCACCAGCCCGGTGCCGTGCAGCAGCGCCGACGCGCACATGGCGCCGAACATCAAGCCGCCGGGCAGGCGGAAACGGTGCGCGATCGCCGCGCCGATAGCGGAGGCGGCGACCAGGATCCCGATCTCGTCGGCCAGCGCCCAAGTGAGCGGTCCGTTGCTGCGGCGGACGGCGGCGCCGGCGAGCCCGAGCAGCGACAGGCCGGCCGGCAGGCCGATGGCGATGATCACCACCCGCATGCTCTGCACGATGGCGATGGCGCGCAGGTCCGACTTGAGCTCGGCGGCGAGGATCAGCACCTGCGACATGCCGCCCGGCGCGGAGGCGAGATAGGCGGCGGTGCGGTCCCAGCCGTGCACGATCTGCAGATAGGCGGCGCCGGCAACGCTGATGAAGGCCATGGCCACGATCAGCACCGCAATGCTGAGCGGATAGGTCGCCATGCCGTGCAGCGTCTCCGGCGTGACCACGGCGCCGAGCGAAATGCCGATCAGCACGAAAATGCAACGTGTCAGCAGCACCGGCAGCATCATCGGCCGGCCGGCCAGCGCGGCGGCCGAGACGGTCACGATGGCGCCGGTGAGGAAGCCGGCGGGGACGCCGAGAAAGCCGCAGGCGCCACCGCCGATGATGGCGTAGGCGAGCGTTTCGGCGACGTTGCGGGCTTTGCTCGAAAATGAGGCAGACAAGACAGGCGCTTTCGCGGAACCGGCGTGAACCTGCCGGCGCCGCCGCATCAATGCCGCCTGGACGGAAAGGCGTCAAATGGCCTCAACCATGGACCCCGAAGGCATTCTGTGATTGACCTAGCCTGCGATACACTACTTTAGGCGAAGGTTCCGACCGGGAGCGCGCATGCTGCAAGGTTGGGTCGTCATTGCGGTGGCCCTCGGCTACATCGGCCTGCTGTTCCTGGTGGCGAGCTACGGGGACCGCATCCGCCGTTTCGGCGGCGAAGGCCGCACGCGACTGCTGATCTATCCGCTGTCGCTGGCGATCTACTGCACGTCGTGGACCTTCTTCGGCTCGGTCGGCTCCGCCTCGCGCACCGGCTACGAGTTTCTCACCATCTATATCGGTCCAGTGCTGATGGTGGCGCTGTTCTCGCCGCTGATCGTGCGCATCGTGCGCCTGGCCAAGGCGCAGAACATCACCTCGATCGCCGACTTCATCGCCGCCCGCTACGGCAAGGCGCAGGCGGTGGCGGCAACCGTCGCGCTCATCGCCATCATCGGCACCGTTCCCTACATCGCGCTGCAGCTCAAGGCGGTGTCGTCATCGCTGGAGACGATCCTCGCCCACGCGCAAGGCAGCCCGCTCAAGCTGCCTTGGCTCGGCGACATCTCGCTGTTCGTCGCCATGGCGATGGCGATCTTCGCCGTGCTGTTCGGCACCCGCCACATCGACGCGACCGAGCACCAGGACGGGTTGATGCTGGCGGTCGCCGCCGAATCGATCGTCAAGCTGGTCGCCTTCCTCGCCGTCGGCGCTTTCATCACCTTCTATATCTTCGACGGACCGGCCGCGCTGATCGCCGCGGCCGTGCAGCATCCTTTGACCAGCGCCGTCTTCTCCAGCGGGCCGGCGCCGGCGAGCTTCATTGCCACCACGTTATTGTCGTTCGTGGCCATCATCATGCTGCCGCGCCAGTTCCACGTCGCAGTGGTGGAGAACCACAATGAGAGCGAAATCAGGCGCGCGGCCTGGCTGTTCCCGCTCTATCTGGTGCTGATCAACCTGTTCGTGGTACCGATCGCGCTCGCCGGCCTCGTCACCTTCGCACCCGGGTCGATCGACAGCGACATGTTCGTGCTGGCGCTGCCGCTGCACGCCGGCTCCAACGTGTTCACCATCGCCGCCTTCATCGGCGGCCTGTCGGCGGCGACCGCGATGGTGATCGTCGAAACGGTGGCGCTGTCGATCATGGTGTCGAACGACATCGTGATGCCGCTCGTCCTGCAACGGCGGGAGACTTTGATCAGCGGCCGCGACAATGTCGGCTCGCTGCTGCTCAAGGTGCGGCGCGCCTCGATCTTCGTCATCCTGCTGTTCGCCTATATGTACTACCGCTCGGCCGGCGACGCGCAACTCGCCTCGATCGGCCTGCTGTCGTTCGCCGCGATCGCGCAGCTCGCGCCCGCCTTCTTCGGCGGCCTGGTCTGGCGGCGCGCGACCGCCGCCGGCGCCATCGCCGGCATGAGCGCCGGCATCCTGGTCTGGGCCTACACGTTGCTGCTGCCGAGCTTCGCCGACATCGGCGTCATCGGCGAGCGCATCGTCACCGATGGCCCCTTCGGTATCGCGCTGCTGCGGCCGCAGCATCTGTTCGGCCTCACTTTGCATCCGCTGGTGCACGGCGTGATCTGGAGCCTCGCCGTCAACCTCATCGCTTATGTCGGCGTCTCGCTGCTGCGCCTGCCCTCACCGATCGAGCGCCTGCAAGCCAATTTGTTCGTGCCGTCGGATCTGGCACCGATGACGCCGAGTTTCCGCTTCTGGGGCTCCTCGGTGACGGTGCAGGAGTTGGAGCAGACGGTTGCCCGTTATCTCGGCGAGGAGCGCACCCGCGACGCTTTCGAGAGCTTTGCCGGCCCGCAGCGCATCAGCCTCGAGCCGAACGACGAGGCCGATTTCCGCCTGGTGCGCTACGCCGAGCACATCCTCGCCTCCGCCATCGGCGCCGCCTCCTCGCGGCTTGTCTTGTCACTGCTGCTGCGCAAGCGCACCGTCTCCACCAAGGCCGCGCTCAAGCTGCTCGACGACGCCAACGCGGCGATCCAGTACAACCGCGAAATATTGCAGACCGCCCTCGACCACGTGCGCCAGGGCATCGCCGTGTTCGACAAGGATCTGCAGCTGATCTGCTGGAACCGGCAGTTCGGCGACATCCTCGACCTGCCGCCGAGCCTGATCCGCGTCGGCATCAATCTGGTCGATATCTTGCGCTTCAACGCCGGGCGCGGCGACGTCGCGCGCGAGCGCATCGACGAGTTCGTGCACCAGCAGCTCGCCCGCTATATCTCCGGCAGCGAGCCGTTCCTTGAGCGTTTCGCCGAGCCCGGGCTGGTCATCGAGGTGCGCGCCAACCGCATGCCGGACGGCGGCATCGTCACCACCTTCACCGACATCACCGCGAGCGTCGAGGCAGCGGAAGCACTCGAGCGCGCCAACGAGACGCTGGAACGCCGCGTGCACGAGCGCACCGAGGAGTTGACCCAGCTCAACGCCGCGCTCGCCCGCGCCAAAGGCGAGGCCGACGCCGCCAATATGTCGAAGACCAAGTTCGTCGCCGCCGCCAGCCACGACATTTTGCAGCCGCTCAACGCCGCGCGGCTCTACGTCACCAGCCTGATCGAGCGCGAGCGCGGCGAGGACGACCGCAAGCTGGTCGACAATATCGACGCCTCGCTCGAGGCGGTGGAGGAGATTTTCGGCGCGCTGCTCGACATCTCCCGCCTCGACGCCGGCGCCATGCGGCCGGAATTCGCCTCGTTCCGCGTCGACGAACTGCTGCACCAGATCGAGCTCGAATTTGCCCCGCTCGCCGCCGGCAAAGGGTTGCAGCTCAGTTTCGTGCCATGCAGCCTGGTGGTGCGCTCCGACCGCCGTTTGTTGCGCCGGCTGGTGCAGAACCTCGTCTCCAACGCGATCAAATACACGCCGTCCGGCCGCGTGCTGGTCGGCTGCCGCCGCCGCGGCGACGCCTTGCGCATCGACGTCTGCGACACCGGCCTCGGCATCCCGGAGAGCAGGCAGCGCGACGTGTTCGTCGAATTCCACCGGCTCGACCAGGGCGCCCGCATCGCGCGCGGACTCGGCCTCGGCCTCTCCATCGTCGAGCGGCTCGGCCGTGTGCTGCATTGTCCGGTGGAGGTGAAATCGGTGCTCGGCCGCGGCTCGCGCTTCTCGGTGACGGTGCTGTTATCGAGCGCCTCGCCGGTCAAGATGCCGGCGCGCGACGACGCCCGCGTCGACGCCGGCCAGCTCGCCGGCATCAGCGCGCTTTGCATCGACAACGAGCCGGCCGTGCTCGACGGCATGGAGACGCTGCTGCGCGGCTGGGGCTGCACGGTGATCAAGGCGCCCGATCTCGATGGCGCGATTGCCGCGCTCGGCGACGGGGCGCCGCCGCACGGCCTGTTGGTCGACTACCATCTCGATCACGGCAACGGCATCGAGGCGATCGTCGCCCTGCGGCGCACCTGCGGCGACGTGCCGGCGATCCTGATCACCGCCGACCGATCGCTGGCCGTGCGCGAATTGGCGCGCGGCGAAGGCATCCAGGTGCTGCACAAGCCGGTGAAGCCGGCAGCGATGCGCGCGCTCTTGGCGCAGTGGCGCGTGCTGCGCGTCGCCGCGGCGGAGTAGAGCTGGTTCTCACTTTTCCTTGTCATGGCCGGGCTTGTCCCGGCCATCCCGCTTAGGGAAGCGCAACGCCATCCTAAGCGGGGTCACCGGGACAAGCCCGGTGACGACAGAGATCACCCCTCCACGCCCGCGGTCTGCGGCCACTGCCCGCCTTCGATCTTGGCGGCGGCAATCACCGCCTGCGTGCGGCTCTCGACGCCGAGCTTCTGCAAGATGGCGGAGACATGCGCCTTCACCGTCGCTTCGGAAACGCCGAGCTGGAAGGCGATCTGCTTGTTGAGCAGCCCTTCCGACAGCATCATCAGCACGCGTACCTGCTGCGGGGTCAGCGTCGCCATGCGCGACATCAGTTCCGCGGTTTGCGCGTCCGAGCCGCCCGCAAGGTCAACATCGGGCGGCGTCCAAACCCCGCCCTCGAGGATGCGCGAGATCGCCGTGCGCATGGCCTCGACGCCGAGCGTCTTCGGGATGAAGCCGGAGGCGCCGAACTCCATGCAGCGGCGGATGGCCGCGGGGTCGTCATTGGCGGAGACCACGATCACCGGCACGCCGGGATACTGCGCGCGCAGGTACATCAGGCCGGAAAAGCTGCGCGCGCCGGGCATGGCGAGGTCGAGCAGAATGAGGTCGACGTCGCTCTCCCGCTCGAGTAGCTCGGCGACCTCCTCGAAGGTACCGGCCTCGGCGATATCGGCTTGATCGAGAAGGCCATGCACCGCCTCGCGCATTGCGCCGCGGAATAGCGGGTGGTCGTCGGCGATCAGCAACCGGTAGTTCGAGCCGTCACTCAAGACTGTCGATCTCCTTCACGGCCGGACGGGTCCGGCGGCGGCAATCTAGCCGATTTTGCACGGCGACGGGACCAACCCCAATTGCGGCAAATTGCGCAAGCCGGCTTCGCTTGCGGCGCAAAAGCTCTTTCGCAGTTGCGAAAGAGACTGATTTAAAAAACATCAGCGTGTTTGGCAACTTAGCGGTGGGCTCCCACCGAAAGTCTTATAAGTCGGGAGCCGCCACAATGTTAGGATTTGGGGCCGGTCATCCAAGAAACCGGCCAATTCACTATGGGGCGAGCCTGTCCGGCGACGGGCGTGCCCTAGTCAACGGGGGCAACGTCCATGACAGCAATGGCAGACACCGGCTTTACGTCGCGTGGCATGACGTCCGAGGAACGGAAGGTCATCTTCGCCTCGTCGCTCGGCACCGTCTTCGAGTGGTACGACTTCTACATCTACGGCACGCTGGCGCCGATTCTCGCCGCGCAATTCTTCTCCGGGGTCAATCCGACCGCGGGATTCATCTTCACTCTGCTCGCCTTCGCCGCCGGCTTCGCGGTGCGCCCATTCGGCGCGCTAATCTTCGGCCGCCTCGGCGACATGATCGGCCGCAAATACACCTTCCTCATCACTATGACGCTGATGGGCGTCGGCACATTCTTCATCGGTCTGCTGCCGTCCTACGCGTCGATCGGCATCATCGCGCCGGTCATCCTGATCGGCTTGCGCCTCGCGCAGGGCCTTGCACTCGGCGGCGAGTATGGCGGCGCGGCGACCTACGTTGCCGAGCACGCGCCCAAGAACAAGCGCGGCTATTACACCTCGTGGATCCAGACCACGGCCACGCTCGGCCTGTTCATGGCGATCCTCATCATTGTCGGCTTGCGCACGTCGATGGGCGAACCCGCCTTCGCCAGCAAGGCCGACGTATTCTGGGGCGGCTGGCGCATTCCGTTCCTGCTCTCGGCGGTCCTGCTCGCGGTGTCGATCTGGATCCGGTTGACCTTGAATGAATCGCCGCTGTTCCGGCGCATGGTGCAGGAGGGCAAGCAGTCCAAGCGTCCGCTCGGCGAAGCCTTCGGCGAGTGGTCGAACGCCAAGATCGCGATCTTCGCTCTGCTCGGCGCCACCGCCGGCGAAGCCGTGGTGTGGTACGGCGGACAGTTCTACGCGCTGTTCTTCCTGCTGTTGACGGTCAAAGTGCCGCCGATCACCGCGAACCTTTTGATCGCGGCGTCGCTCGCTCTGGGCACGCCGTTCTTCATCCTGTTCGGGTGGCTGTCCGACA
>Ga0335081_10006989_pt1 | contig 18012 bp, 11 predicted proteins | sample Lox_Sample_35_FD_206713 | JGI IMG/M metagenome (GOLD analysis project Ga0335081, IMG submission 206713) | Soil microbial communities from Loxahatchee National Wildlife Refuge, Florida, United States - Lox_Sample_3.5 | ecosystem: Environmental > Terrestrial > Soil > Wetlands | place: USA... | reverse complement strand
GTTCGCTTGAACTCTACCGCGAGATGGGGTTGCGCGCCGCCGCCGAAGCTTTTGCCGACCGCACCTACGAACGCGACGGCACCCTGCGCAAGCGCACTCTGCCGGGCGCCCTGGTCAGGACGCCGGAAAGCGCCGCGCAGCAGGCGGTGCATATCGCCCTCGACCACAACGTCATCGCAGGAGATGGCTCCACGCTGCCGCTGATCGCCCAGACCATCTGCATGCATTCCGATACTCCGGGCGCCGCGGCCCTTGCGCGCGCGGTCAATCAGCGACTCAAGTCTGCCGGAATACAGGTACGACCTTTATCGAACTGATCGGAAGGATCTCCCTGTCCGGGTGGCCTCACGAGGCTGCAACAGTCAGACCTGTGTGCAGCAGCCTTTCAATCGTGCGGAGAAGCTCATCGGTCGAAACCACCTTGGTGATGAAAGTGTCGGCGGAGCGCATGTCTTCGGGCCACACCAAATCCGCCGAGTATACGACGACGGGCACTGCAGGCTTCAGCATCTTCATCGTCGCCGCCAGAGCGGGACCGTCAATACACGCGGGCGCAACGTGTTCGGCGAGAACCAGATCAGGGTGCTTCTCACGGAAGACTTCCAGGGCCCGGTGCGCGCTGATGGCAGTCAGCACTCGGTAGCCGGCTTTTTCCAGCAGTCGCTTACGAACGTCGAGCCCTGTCTGATGATCGTCTACACAGAGAATTACCGGACGGAGACGGCGTGGCCCACCCATAGATGCCTTCAGCAAAGCCAGATTCCAGGGGCACTGGTTTCAGATTCCTGGACTAGGCCAGGGGTTGGCATCAGCCGCGCCAAAGACCGAGCACAGCCGCGTTGCGTACCTAGGTCAGCGGGTTGGCACACGGGGAAAGGCGATCGCAACCGGTGGGGAGCGCTCTGGTTGCTGAGTACGAACGGCTGAAAGACAGGGACGGGTAGGAAGGCAGAATTCCCGGCGCGCGCCCAACCGCAAGCGTAATATGATAGGTAGAGCCTGAGGAGGGCAAGCCTATCTACCTGAGTGCACAAGGACAACAAGTGATTGAACGCCAGTTAGAAGCGTTTCGCAAAAGATTTGGCCGCTATCCGGGTCCGAATGATCCGGTCTTTTTCGATCCCGAGCGGGACACGCCGGTACCATTGAGCGATGAGGAATACGAGCATGCGGTGCTGGCGGCGATGTCCTCGGCGGGCCTCGATCCGGCCCTCATCTACGCGTTCAAGCGCACCGGCAGCATGGTGACCGACAGCAACCGACATCTGCTGTCGAAGAGACAACTGCAGCAGTGGGACGATGCCATCAGCGAGTACCACCGCAAGGTCGAATCCGGCCAGGTGATTTGAAGGTCACCACGGCGATAACCGCGGTCACGGATGACCGTTATAAGTGTTAGACTGCAAAAAATTCCTATGCAGCCAAACATAGCAGTTTGCCTCGCTCAAGACCTGAAGACGAAGATTGCCACCCGGACTGCCAAGATCGGCGTGATCGGATTGGGCTACGTGGGCCTGCCACTCGCGCTTCTGTTCACGGAAGAGAGGTTCCCTGTTACCGGGTTCGATGTCGACGGCCGCAAGGTAAAAACCCTGGACGAAGGCGGCTCGTATATCTTCCGCATCCCCACGGAGCAGATCCAGGCAGCGTTACGCGCTGGCTTCCAGGCCACGTCAGAGTATGCCCGCGTTGCGGAAATGGATGCGGTCATTATCTGCGTGCCCACCCCGCTGAATGAGTACATGGAGCCCGACCTGAGCTTCATTACCGCGACCGCCCAGGCCATCGCTCCTCACCTGCGCGCCGGGCAGCTCATCATTCTGGAGAGCACCACCTATCCTGGTACCACAGAAGAGGTGCTAATTCCCATCCTCGAGCACAACAACCGGGCCGAATTGAGCCTGGCCCGCGACGGCACGCCTCCCTCGCCCCGTGAGTTCTACGTGGCCTTCTCCCCGGAACGTGAGGACCCGGGCAACGAGACTGTTGCGCGGCGCGACATCCCGAAAGTAGTTGGCGGGTGCAGCGCAGCAGCAACTGAAGCCGCCTCCGCTCTTTATAATGTGATCTTCAAGAAGACGGTGAGGGTTTCCGGACCCGCGGCGGCGGAGATGTGCAAGCTGCTGGAGAACATCTATCGTTGCGTCAACATCGCCCTGGTAAACGAACTCAAATTGCTCTGCCTGCGTATGGGCATCGACATCTGGGAGGTGATCGCTGCCGCTTCCACCAAGCCCTTCGGCTTCCATCCCTTCTATCCCGGGCCGGGCCTGGGTGGACATTGCATTCCCGTCGATCCGTTCTATCTCTCATGGAAGGCCAGGGAGTACGACTTCCACACCCGCTTCATCGAACTAGCAGGTGAGATCAACACCGCCATGCCTTACCACGTGGTGCAGGCAGTGGGCAAAGCGCTGAACCGCGAGCGCAAGGCGCTGAACGGATCCAAAGTGCTGGTGCTGGGTGTCGCCTATAAGAAAGATGTGGACGATCTGCGCGAGTCGCCGGCGCTGACCATCATCGAGCTTTTGCAAAAGGAAGGGGCCGAGGTCAGCTACAACGATCCCTACTTCCCATTCGTGGGAAAGGGACGCCATTACGACCTACAGATGAAATGCGCACCCGTGGAAAACCTCGGACGTTATGACTGTGTGCTGATCGTCACCGACCACTCGACCTACGACTACCAGCGCATCGTGCGCGAAGCGCAATTGGTGGTTGATACCCGCAACGCGCTGAAAGGAATGGATTTGCCTAACATCGTGCGTTGCTGAAAAGGCTTCCGGGCGCGCTGTTCTGATTTCAGAACAAAATCCTGTACCCCATTGACACCTTACCAAAGGGCGGGGTACGTTCCGCACTGCAGGCGGAGCCCTCTGGACAAAGCACATCACTTCCCCCAGTGAGCATCGTCACTGATGATGGCTCAGATTGTGCGATAGGCTCTCGCTGGCTATTCCATAAAAACAAAGGTTCTTTGGGGAGTTATGAGCGTGGTTCATCGTCGCGGGTTCTTACTTATTGTATTGCTGGGTCTGGGAGCATGCACGTTCGGGGCGCGGAAGGCCAGCGCAAGCGACGAGTGGCAGCCGCTCTCGCAGGAGGAGCTGAAGCTGACGGCCGAGCCCAAGGCGCCGGGAGCGCCTGCGATCTTGTTGTATCGGCAGGTGGATCGGGATGACGACCCCGAGACTCCTCACGAATTCCACTACAACTGCATCAAGATTCTCACCGAAGAGGGACGGAAGTACGCCGACATCGAGATCCCGTTCGACAAGCAGATTGGAAACCTGCACACCCTCAAGGCCAGAGTCATCCAGCCGGACGGCAGCATTGTCCCCTTCCAAGGCCAGGTCTATGACAAGACGATAGTAAAGGCGAGGGGTTGGAGATACCTGGCGAAGACCTTCACCGTTCCAGATGTGCGCGTGGGTAGCATCATCGAGTACTACTACACCATCGATCTGGCCGAACACTGGGTATTCAATTCACACTGGGTGTTGAGTTCGGAGCTGTTCACGCGGCGGGCGAAGTTCTCCCTGAAGGCCAGTCCGCACTTTAGTCTCCGCTGGTCTTCGCTTCTGCCGCCGGGAGCGGATGCGCCAAAGGATAACGGAAGTGTTATTCGTCTGCAGGTGCACGATATTCCGGCATTTCTGACTGAAGATTACATGCCGCCGGAAAATGAACTGAAATACCGCGTGGATTTTATTTACACCGAAGGCCAGGCCGAGAAGGATCCGGCCAAGTTCTGGAGGGAAGAAGGTAAAAGACGCAACCAGAAGTTCACGAGTTTCGTGAACAAGCATAAGGCCATGGAGCAAGCGGTAGCAGAGATCGTGTCACCGGGCGATTCCCCGGAGGTGAAGCTGCGAAAAATCTATGCCCGGGTCCAGCAACTGCGCAATACCACATTCGAGCGGGAAAAGACCCAGCAGGAACTCAAGCGCGATCAGGCCAAAGCGAACAACAATGTGGAGGACGTGTGGAAACGAGGCCTCGGCGACGGCCGCCAGATCGACTGGCTGTTCATCGCGCTGGCGCGAGCCGCAGGATTCGAGGCCGATTCCGTCTACGTCTCCACCCGCAATCAATACTTCTTCAAACCCAACATGATGAACCCGTTCCAGTTGAACAGTGAAGTGGTGCTGGTCAAGTTGGATGGGAAGGACCTGTATCTCGACCCTGGAACGGCGTTTGCCCCGTACGGGCTGCTGCCCTGGGCAGAGACCGGGGTAGCGGGGTTGCGCCTGGATAAGGACGGTGGCACGTGGGTGCAGACCGTCACGCCCCAGAGTTCCACCTCCCGGATCGAGCGTAAGGCCAAGCTGACGTTGACCGATCAAGGCAGTCTGGAGGGCACTCTAACGGTAACCTACTCCGGCCTCGAGGCACTCTACCTGCGCATGGACCAGAAGGATCAAGACGATGCTAGCCGCAAGAAGCTGCTCGAGGATCTGGTTCGGGAGGCGATACCGGTCGGAATTGAAGTCGACCTGACGAACCAACCGGACTGGAACAGTTCATCGCCGACATTCGTGGCGCAGTACAGCCTGAAGGTCCCGGGATGGGTTTCCAGCGCCGGGCACCGGGCCCTGTTTCCCCTCGGACTTTTCAGTTTGAATGAAAAGCATCTGTTCGAGCATGCGGAAAGGACTTACGCGGTGTATTTCCCGTATCCCTTCCAGAAAATTGACGACGTTACCGTTGTGATGCCTGTCGGTTGGAAGGTCGACAACCTGCCCGCGCCGGTCAGCCGTGACGCCCGGGCCGTTGGCTACACTCTCAAAGCCGAAGACCAGCACAGCACCTTGCACATCACGCGAATGCTGCGTTCTGACCTGCTGGTCGTCGACAAAGCGAATTACGTGATTCTGCACGGATTTTACCAACTGGTGAGGACCGGCGATGAGGAGCAGATCGTCTTGCAGCCGGGCGTCTGAGCCGAGAGCCAGGGCGCTCGCAGTTCTAGCCTTCGTGCTGGCTGGGGGATTGCTGGTCACTCCCGCGGCCATGGCGGGGGGAGAAGCCCCAGGGTGGATGCACGCCCTGGTCAATGTGCCTTTGCCGGCGCATGATGAAAAAACCGACGCCGTGCTCCTCTACTCGGAGCGCGTAGTGACCGTCGAATCCGTGGACAGGATTAGGACATCCGTCCGAGTCGCGTATAAGATCCTGCGCCCGAGCGGCCGTGAATACGGCAGGGTGGGTGTTTCCTTTCACGCCGGCCAGAAGATCACGGGCATGCGCGCCTGGTGCATTCCCACCCAGGGAAAGGACTACGAGGTCAAGGACAAGGATGCCGTGGAGATTTCGCTTCCCAAGATCCAGGGTAGCGACCTGGTCTCCGATGTAAAAGACAAGCTTCTGCTCATTCCGGCCGCGGATCCCGGGAACATCATCGGGTATGAATACCAGGAGGACGAGCAGCCCCTTATCTTGGAGAAGGTCTGGTACTTTCAAGGGGGAGCTCCAGTACGGGAAGCGCATTACACGCTGCAACTGCCGCCGGGATGGGAGTACAAGGCGACCTGGCTGAATGCGCCCGAAGTGAAACCCGTTCGCTCCGGCAACCAGTGGCAGTGGGTGGTGAGCAATGTAAAGGAACTGAGGCCCGAAGAAGAGATGCCGCCCTGGGACGCCATTCAGGGACATGTGATTATTGCCTTCTATCCGGCTGCGGGCGGCGTGCCCGGCAAGACGTTCAGCGACTGGCGGCAGATGGGCAACTGGTACCTCGAGCTGACGCGCGCGCGCAAAGAGGCCTCGCCGGAGATCAAGCAGAAGGTCGCGGCACTTACTGCGAATGCGGGCACATCTCCGGACAAAATGCGAGCCATCGCGCTGTTCCTGCAAAAGGACGTCCGCTACGTGGCCATCGAGCTGGGGATCGGAGGATGGCAGCCACATCCCGCCACCGAGGTGTTCACCCATCGTTACGGGGACTGTAAAGACAAAGCGACGTTGATGGGAGTCATGCTCCAGCAGATCGGCGTCGAGTCGTACTACATGTTGATCAACGTCGAGCGCGGGTCGGTCACGCCACAGGTACCGGCCTACGCGTACGCGTTCAATCACGTGATCCTCGCCATCAAGCTGCCGGCTGGGCTGGCCGATAATTCCCTTTTCGCTACCCTGCCGCATCCCAGGCTGGGCAAGCTGCTCTTCTTCGATCCCACGGATGAACTCACGCCATTTGGACAGCTCAGCGGTCCTTTACAGGCCAATTACGGGCTGCTGGTGACTCCGGAGGGAGGAGAGCTGATCGAGCTCCCGTGGGAGCCGGCGGCGATGAACAGCATACAAAGGAGTGGCAAACTGGCGCTGGATCGGATGGGCACGCTCAAAGGCACTGTCGAAGAAATCCGGCGGGGGGATCGGGCGTCGGAGCAGCGGGAGTACCTGACGACAGCCACCAGGGAGGCCGACAGGATCAAGTTCATAGAAACCCTGCTCTCGCATTCTCTGGGGACGTTTCAACTGACAAAAGCCACCATGAGCAATTTACAGAACACGGACCAGCCCTTCGCCTACAACTATTCGCTGGTGGCTCCGTATTACGCCAAACCCGCGGGTAACCTGCTGCTGGTCCGGCCGCGGGTAGTCGGAATCGAATCCAGGGGATTCCTGGAGACCAAGGAACCCCGGCATTTTCCAGTAGAATTCAGAGGCCCCAGGCAGGACACCGACGTATTTGAAATCTCTCTGCCCGAAGGCTACAAGGTCGACGATCTGCCGCCGCCGGTCAACCTGGACTATAGCTTTGCCAGTTACCACAGCAAATCGGAAGTGAGTGGCAAGGTGCTGCGGTATACGCGGACACTGGAAATCAAGGAGCTGAGCGTCCCGGCAAGCAGGGTCGAGGATCTGAAGAGGTTCTACCGCGCCATCGCCAATGACGAGCGGAATACAGCGGTGTTGAAGCCCGGGCCCTGAGCTCGTCATGTCGGCCACCATTAAGCTGATCGCATACGGAGGAATTTGCCCCTTCCAAAGTCTGCCCTGAGCGACACCAGCTAGGAAAGCCTTGCCGGGTCGGCATAGGCAGGGTTTGCCCAGTGTTTTCGCCCTTGCACCGTCGCCTGTTACGAGCGCCGGTCAACTAGCGCCTAGTGTGTGACTTGCAATCCATCTCTGATCGCCTCCTCGTGGCAGAAGATGTGCCTCTAAAGTACGGACACCAGAGTGCCGATAGACTCTGGGAGCCGCATGATTCTTGCTCAGGAGGAAACCAGGATGTCGGTGTCAGGCATTTCCAGCAGCAGCTTTTCTAGTTACAACCTTCAGACCATACAGAGCAGAATGCAGCAGTTTCAGCAGGAGTTCCAGCAGCTCGGCCAGGATCTGCAATCTGGAAATCTTTCTGCAGCGCAATCTGACTTTGGCGCCTTGCAGCAGTACGCACCGCAGGTCAATTCGTCATCACAAAGCACGAGTCCCATCGCCCAGGCCTTCAACCAGTTGTCTCAGGACCTGCAGTCCGGCAACGTCTCGGCGGCGCAGCAGGACTACGCAACCATTCAGCAGGACTTCCAAAACCAGGGCGCGCAGATGCACCACCACCATCACCACCACGGCGGCGGAAGTCAGGCAAATGCGATCGATCAGATGTTCCAGCAGTTGGGCCAGGCACTGCAGTCCGGCAATTTGTCGGCTGCGCAGCAGGCATACGGATCGCTACAGTTGGACGTGCAGCAGTTCGCCGAAGCCGGAGTCGCAACCCAGGGGACGTCGTCATCCTCCGGTTCGAGCAGCATTTCCTTCAGCGCGTAGTTGAGCGTCGGCGGCGGGGGCCGGGCCTGAGGCGTGCGCCGGCTGGCGCGCGGCGGCGGGGAAGCAGATGCGGAACGTCGTGCCGTGATCTTGTTCGCGGGTGGAACTCATCACCTCGAGGGTGCCGCCGTTCTTGCGCACCAAGTCGAGTGACACCCACAGGCCCAACCCGGTGCCGACTTCCTTCTTAGTGGAAAAGAAAGGCTCAAAGATGCGGCTGAGGTTCTCCTCGGTGATGCCGTGGCCGTTGTCACTGACTGCGATGCTCAGGGCATCGCCGGTGCCGTCGACGCTAATGTCCAGGCGGCCTCCCTGGTTAGGCAACGCATCGATGGCATTGGCAATCAGATTGGCCAGAACCTGCCGCAATTCGCCGCGCGAGGCGAGCACGTGTTCGTCCTGGGAAAACGAGCGGCCGACCGTGATGTTCTTCTGTTCCAGCCGGGCGCGGTACACCTCCAGCACGCCCTCCAACAGCTCGCGTAGATTGATGTTACTGGGGCCGGCTTGGTCCTTGTAGAAGCCCAGCGTCCGGCGGGCGATTGCCGCCACTCGATCCAGCTCCTGCTCGGTCAGCTTGAGGTATTCCCGCCGCGTCTGCTCCGGCAGATCTTGGCGTTGCAACAGATACACCAGGTTGCTGATCGCTTCCAAGGGATTGTTGATCTCGTGGGCGACGGTGGCGGCCATGCGTCCGGCGGCAGAGAGCTTCTCGCTACGCATCAGCGCGGCTTCAGTCTCGCGGCGCTTCTTGTCCACCTCGTTCATCACCGAGGCGGTATGCAGGGCCAGGATAGTGAACACCGCCACCGCCACCAGGTCGCCCAAAGCCGTGCGCACCTCCAGAGGGGCGCGAGCCAGAGAGTGCGCCCACAGACCAACGAAGCCAATCAGGGGCATGAGCACGACAATCGCCAGCACCATTCTGCGCGCAGCCATGCCCCCTGCATAAGAACTCAGCAGGATGTCAAGAATGGGATGACGCGTGGCAGCGCACGCCAAGGCCACTCCCAGGAGAGCGAACAGCAAGGCCGTGTGCAGGGCCATAACACGGCCGTACAACTGCGCCACCGCATACATGTATCCGACGATGCTCAGATAAAACACCAGTCCCACCAGACTGGCAAAGAACTCGGCCAAGGCCGGACGGGCCTTTCGCCGCAAGGTGCAGAGGCTCAGACCGGCTAAAGTAAAGCCGACGGCGCTGTTGAGGGCAAAGCGACCGGGCAACGGCAGGTTCCAATCCGAAAGCCGGTGCGCAAGAATGATGCGGTCGATGTGCAGGTCGATGTGCAACAGGTATTCACTCAAGGTGGCGGCGGCAAACACGGTCACGAAGATCCCCACTACCCTGCCCGCCCACACCACGACTCGCCAGCGCGGCAGTTGCGCCAGAATCGAAAGCCCGCACAGGAAGAAACACACGCCACTGCTGGGCGCGACAAACGTGCCCAGCCCTTGACCTTTCAGGAGAGGGATGCGGTATTGCCAGCCCACCAGGACAAGCGCCCCCGCCGCCATCAGCACGATGGCTAACATGGCTGCAACGCGCTTGAGAGTGTGCTCCATCCGCAGGGAGAGCAGCCGAAGGATTAAGATGCACCGCGCGCATTCTACGCTACTCAGGATGCAGGTGCCGTCGAGCCTCCATCCCGCGACCCGCAGCACGCGTGGACTCGAGCGGAGCCGGCAAATCGGGCAAGGTTACCGAAGTTACGTGCGCTGTGACCTGGATCACAGGCCGCTGTTACTGTGACATTCAACAATAGTCCTGCACGTCACAGATCGGCCCACTTCGCGCTGGTACGTGTTCCCCTTCCGGCCGTCTGGCAAGTTGAACAACGCAAGAATGCCCTGTGAGGCTAGAAGCGCATTCTTGATGGGAAACACGGGAGCAGCACTCTATGGATGACAACTGGCAGGAGCGAACTGGACAACTCAACCGCCAAGTGGCGGCGATCACGGGCCGGGACCTTAGGCTTTGGGTCTTCACCTTTATTGTCGTCCTCCTATTGGCGGTTGGGGTTCTTCTCCTTGGCTTTTCGAATCTGCTATGGGCAAACGCGTCACGCTCCGCTCTGGAGCTGACCACCGGCCTGATTCTTCTGGTGCTGATGTTTGCCGGATACGTGTTCCACAGAAGGCAACGATACACTCGGACCCGCGACGAGCTGATCCGCGAGCTCATCTACAGCGAGAAGTTGCAGAGCCTGGCCTTAATCGACCCTTTGACACAAACGTTTAACACCTGCTACCTGGATCAGGTCCTGCCGCGAGAGGTCAACCGCTCCAATCGCCACGGGACCACCATCACCTTCATGCTGATTGAACTGGCCGGCTGGGCGAAGGTCGTTAACCAGAGAGGCAGGCTGATCGGCGACCAGATGTTAGTGGGGGCGGCGCAGTTTCTGAAAAATACCTTCCGTGGCTCGGACATTGTGCTTCGCTACGGCATCAAGCGCTTTCTGATCATCATGCCCGAAACCGACGAGACCCAAGCGAACTGTGCGCTGGAGCGTTTGTTCGCCCGCCTCGACCCCTGGCACCTGGAATCCAACAACTCTTTCGAGCTGGATCTCCAAGTTGGCCTGGCGGTCTACGCACGCGGAGCGGACGCCAATGCTGTTCTGAAACTGGCTGAAACACGCCTGCAGTCTGCGCCGGCTAGCCGCAAGAGTTCTTTCGATTTTGGTACCGGCTCCGCTCCCACACTTGCCCTTGAAGCCGAGAGGGAGTTGTGAGCACTCACTGGCACGGACCAATGCCGAAGACTGGCACACCTCTCCGAACTGCGGACTGGCGCCAGATCAAGGACCCTCCCATCGGGCCCAAGCTCGGGGTGGCATTCGGCATCCTCATCGCCATTCTGATCGGGATTGGAATTCTCGGGCTCAGCCGGATGGATCAAATCAATGAGAATCTGGAGGATGTCCTTGGCCGACGGTGGACGAAGTTGCAGTTGGCGCGCGAAGCTCTCATGTACTCGAATGAAAACAGTCGTGTCACCATGGAAATATTTCTCCTGGAGGACAAACGACTGATCGAACCTCTCCTCATCAGGAGGGCGGAGAATACGCAGAAGATTTCAGAATTGGTGGCTAACATCGAAAGCCAGTGTGATTCCCTGGAGGAAAAACAGCTCCTGGCTGATGTGGAGGGCACGAGAACGCCCTACGTTACAAGCTACTTGCGGGCGCTGCATTTGCTCGTCGATGAGAAGCAACGGGAAGCGGCTCGCGCCATCATGGTTCAGGAAACAACTCCGGCTTTGTACAAGTATCACAATGCCTGGAGCAAGTTCATGCGCTTCCAGATGGAGCAGGTAAACAAGACCGCCAATGAGAGCAGGGCTCATTACGCGCGTGCCCGTTCCACCGTCCTGTTATTGATTTTGCTTGCCGTAGCTGCCGCGGTGGTGGTCGCTTTTTTTGTGATTTTCAAAATGACCGACGAGATGACGACACGCCTTGTGGCCGAGCAGGAAGCCCGTGTCCTCAATGCGAAGCTGGAGCAAAGGGTGGAGCAGCGCACCCAAGATCTCGCCCGCTCCAACGAACGACTGATTGCTGAAGCTGCGGAGCGCAAGTCTGCGGAAGCCCGGCTCCAACTGCAGGCGGCGGCGCTGGAAGCGGCGGCCAACTCCATCGTAATCACCGACGTGAGCGGCACGATCGTCTGGGTGAACTCGGCCTTTACGCGCCTGACGGGCTACCCGGCGGAAGAGGCACGTGGACAGAATCCCCGGATGCTCCGCTCCGGCCACCACGACGCTGCATTTTATGCCAATCTCTGGAAGACCATTACCTCCGGGGAGGTTTGGCACGGCGAGGTTATCAACCAGCGCAAAGACGGAAGCTTTTATGACGAAGAGATGACCATCACGCCTGTTCGCGCCCAGAGCGGTGAAATTACCCACTTTGTGGCCATCAAGCAGGACATCACGACGCGTAAGGCTATCGGGCAAGCATTATTGCACGCCCAGGAAAAGTACCGCGCCATGGTCGAAGACGCGGTCGTTGGGATCTTCCAGGCCACGCCGGACGGGCAGATCATCGCTGCCAATCCGGCAATGGCCCGCATGCATGGATACGATTCGCCCGAACAGCTCATGTCGGAAGTTTCCAACGTCGCGCACCAGCTTTTCGTGAGCCCTGCCCAGTTGCAGGAGATGGCGCGCATGTTGGAAGAGAATGAGGTGGTGCGCAACGTGGAAGTGGAAGTTTATTGCAGAGACGGCAGTAAAAAGTGGTTTTTGGCGAACGTGCGCGGCGTGCGCGGCCCTGAGGGCAAGGTAGTGCGCCATGAAGGCACAATTCAGGACATCACGGAACGCAAGGCGATTGCGGAAGCATTGTCCCAGGCCCAGGAAAAGTACCGCGCTATGGTCGAAGACGCGGTTGTGGGCATCTATCAAACCACACCCGATGGAAAGTTTCTGAGCGTAAACCGGGCGCTTGCCAGAATGGCCGGTTTTGACTCGGTTCAAGATTTTCTGAGCAGAATTACGAACGCGGCTCAGATCTATAGTGATCCAAAGCGCCGGGATGAGCTCCGGCAGCTGATCGCAGCGCAAGGGGAGGTCCGCGATTTCGAAGTAGAGGTCCGTCCCCGGAACGGCAAAAAGCGAACTCTTTCAATCTCTGCGCGTGCGGTCCGCAACTCCGAGGGAGTTGATCTCTACTACGAAGGCACCGTCCAGGACATCACGGAACGGAAGACGGCTGAGAAACAGGTGCAATTTCTGGCCTACTACGATGCCCTCACGGGCTTGCCCAACCGGACTCTTTTCCATGACCGCTTAGCCAAGGCCCTGGCGAGCGCTCGTCGGCGGGGAGAGAGGGTCGCGTTATTGTTCCTCGATCTTGACAACTTCAAGACCATCAATGACTCGCTGGGGCACTCCGTGGGTGACCTGCTTCTGAAGGAGGTCGCGGAGCGTTTGAAGCAGGGAGCACGCGAACAGGACACCGTCGCGCGGTTAGGCGGCGATGAATTTGTCGTCCTGCTGACTGCTATGAAGGATGTAGCGGACGTGGCGGTCGTCGCCGATCGCATCCTGAAGGCCATGCCCACTGAGTTCACGGTGCAAGACCATTTGCTCAATGTTGCCTGCAGCCTCGGCATCAGCATGTTTCCTGACCACGGTTCGGATGGCGAAACCCTGATTAAGAACGCGGATGCGGCCATGTATGCCGCCAAAGAGAATGGCAACAGCTTTCAGTTCTTCACCCAGGACATGAACGTCAGGGCGGTGGAACGGCTGACCCTGGAGAGCAGCTTGCGCCTGGCAGCGGAAAGGCAGGAGCTTTTTCTGGTGTATCAACCGCAGGTCGATATCGCCACGGGAAGAATCACGGGTGCAGAGGCTCTCCTCCGCTGGCGCCACCCAGAATTGGGGCTTGTCCCACCCAGCAAGTTCATCCCGATTGCCGAGAATAGCGGCCTCATCATCCCCATCGGCGAATGGGTGCTCCACACCGCCTGCGCCCAGGCGCGGCAGTGGCTGGATGAAGGCCTCCCGGCCATACCTGTCGCTGTGAATGTGTCTGCCGTCCAATTTCGCCAGGACCGCTTTCTTCAGCTGGTCAAGAAGGTCCTGGACGAGACCGGCCTTCCCCCTCAGTACCTGGAGCTGGAGCTCACCGAAGGTCTGCTGCTTTCCAACGGGAATCTGACGCTCGCGGTGTTGCAAGAGCTGAACAAAATGGGCTTGAAGTTGTCGATCGACGACTTCGGAACCGGATATTCCAGCCTCAGCTACCTGAGACACTTCCCGGTCTATAAGCTGAAAATCGATCGTTCCTTTGTTCAAGCCATGACGGTGGACCCGGATGATGCCGCCATCACCGGCACCATCATCCTGATGGGACGGAGTCTTAATCTCAAAGTCATTGCTGAAGGCGTCGAGAGCGAAGAACAAATGTCGTTCCTGCGGGCACATAATTGTGACGAGGTTCAGGGGTACTACTTCAGCCAGCCCCTGCCCGCCGCGGATTTCGCCCAAAAGCTGCGGAGTACGTTGTTCGTGCCCTCCAGGCTGCAAGAGAGCGGTCTGCTAGCCGCAACGGCGAATTTCCCTTCCCCCAGCTCGCCCGCTGACTAGATATAAGTTGGTTTCGTTGCCCGCCAGGTGAGACCCGTATCCGCCCAGTACACCCCGGCCCTGACTGGAGTTTTTCAGCACGGAAGCGTTAAATGTTGGCGCGCATCTAAGCAGATTATGCCAGTCAACACTGTTCAGGACCACGCCGTTCGCTACGACTTCTCGCCGTTGAGCGATTACGATATCCACCTGTTCAACGAGGGCAATCACAACAGCCTGTACGAAAAGCTGGGCGCGCATCCGGCAACCGTCGAGGGCCAGCGCGGAACCTACTTCGCTGTGTGGGCGCCCAATGCCTACTCGGTTTCCGTGATCGGCGACTTCAACGGCTGGGACAAAACCAGTCATCCCCTGCAGACCCGCGGCAGTTCCGGCATCTGGGAAGGGTTCGTTCCAGAGTTGGGACCGGGGACGGTGTACAAGTACCACGTGGCTTCGCAATATCTTGGGTACAGCGTGGACAAGGCCGATCCTTACGCCTTTGAGAACGAGGTTCCGCCCCGGACCGCCTCCATCGTCTGGGACCTCGGCTACGACTGGGGCGACCAGGGATGGATGCACTCTCGCCAGCACCACAACGGGCTCAACCGTCCGATTTCGATCTACGAAGTCCACCTCGGCTCCTGGACGCGGGCCTGGGAAGATGGCAATCGCTGGCTCACCTATCGCGAACTCGCGCCGAAGCTGGCCGAGTACTGCAACCGCCTGGGGTTCACGCACGTAGAATTTATGCCGGTGATGGAGCATCCGTTCTACGGATCTTGGGGATACCAGGTGACCGGCTTCTTCGCACCGACCAGTCGCTATGGCACGCCGCAGGATTTCATGTACCTGGTGGACCACCTGCACCAGCACGGCGTGGGCGTGATCCTGGATTGGGTGCCGTCGCACTTCCCCGTAGACGCGCATGGGCTCGCCTACTTCGACGGCACGCACCTCTACGAGCACGCCGACCCACGCCAGGGCTTCCATCCCGAGTGGAAGTCGCACATCTTCAACTTTGGGCGCAATGAAGTGCGCAGTTTCCTGCTCTCCAGCGGGTTGTTCTGGCTTAACCGCTATCACGTTGACGGCCTGCGCGTGGACGCAGTCGCCTCCATGCTCTATCTCGACTATGCCCGTCAAGGCGGCGAGTGGATCCCCAACAAGTACGGCGGCAACGAAAACCTGGAAGCCATCAGCTTCCTGCAGAAGCTGAATGCGGATGTGTACGGCGCCCATCCCGATGTGCAGACCATCGCCGAGGAGTCCACCGCCTGGCCCATGGTCTCGCGGCCTACCTATGTGGGCGGGCTTGGTTTCGGCTTCAAGTGGGACATGGGATGGATGCACGACACGCTTAAGTATCTGTCGAAAGATCCCATTCATCGCCGCTTCCACCACAACCAGCTCACCTTTCGCGGACTCTACATGTTCACCGAGAACTATGTGCTGCCGCTCTCGCACGACGAGGTCGTCCACGGCAAAGGCGCCCTCATCGGCAAGATGCCGGGCGATGAGTGGCAGCAGTTCGCCAATCTGCGGCTGCTCTTCGGCTACCAGTGGGCGCAGCCGGGCAAGAAGCTGCTCTTCATGGGCGGCGAGTTCGGCCAAAAGAAAGAGTGGTACCACGAGGAAGGCCTGGAGTGGTGGGTGCTGCAGTTCCCGGTGCACTCCGGGGTGCAGAAGCTGGTGGCTGACCTGAACCGCATATATCGCGAGCAGCCGGCGCTTTATGAGCGCGAATTCGATCCCGCCACCTTCGAGTGGGTGGACGCCAACGATGGCGACGCCAGCGTGCTCAGCTTTTTGCGCCGCGGCCACCACGATGTGATCCTGGTGGTCGGTAACTTCACTCCCGTCTTGCGCGAGACCTATCGTGTGGGGGTGCCTGATGGTGGCTGGTGGCGGGAACTGCTCAACAGCGACGCCGCCATTTACGGCGGCAGCAACCAGGGCAACGGCGGCGGCGTGATGGCCGAAAATGTGGCTCACCACGGCCGGCCGTTTTCGCTGAAGCTAAGGCTTCCGCCGCTGGGAATTTTGTTTCTGAAATTGGAACATTAGCCTTCGAGTACCGAGTACCCGGTACCGAGATGAACTTGGCACTCGCAACCCGGTACTAGGTACTCGGTACTTTTGAGACCTTGAGCGCCTTCGCGTTCCGCCTCACCATAGTTCTGCCCTCCCGAGTAGCTGTGCATCCAACTGAGTCAATGAGCAGCGGACACTTCGACGTGATTGTGGTCGGCGGTGGCATCAACGGGGTCGCCATCGCGCGGGAGTGTGCCCGCGGGGGAAAGCGTGTCCTCATCCTGGAGCAGAACGATTTTTGTTCCGGCGCCACCAGCCGTTCCACCCGGATCATCCATGGCGGACTGCGCTATCTCGCGCACGGCGAATTCGCTCTGGTGCGGGAAGCGCTGCGCGAGCGCCTGCGCCTGCGTGCCGAGCGTTCACACCTGGTGCGTCCCCTGAAGTTTTTGCTGGCTGTGAGTCCAGGCGCTAGCCACAACGCCCTAGCGATACGAACGGGATTGTGGCTCTACGGCGCGCTCGGCGCCGGCCGCCCCTCGGCACTTAACGGCGAAGTGGACAGCCTGGAGCGCACGCTCGACGCCGGCCAGCACTGGTCTGTCTTCCATTACGACGACGCCCAGTGCGAATTTCCCGAGCGCTTGGTGGCCGAATGGTTACGCGAGGCCATCGAGCGCGGCGCTGAAGCCCGCAACCACACACACGTACTGGAGGTGGAGAAGCGCGACGGCCGCGCCACAGGCGTGCGCGCCCGCAATCGGCTAGCCGGCGGCGAATTTAACGTCAGTGCGGATTGGATCATCAACGCCAGTGGTCCCTGGGCGGACTTGGTGTGTGCGGCGTCTGATATCCGCACCCCATCACCATTGCTCGGCGGCGTGCGCGGCTCCCATCTGATCGTGCGCCGGTTTTCTGGCGCTCCGGAAGCGGCGGTTTATGCGGAAGCCGTGGATGGGCGTCCTATCTTCCTGGTTCCCTGGAACGGACAACTGTTGGTGGGTTCGACCGAGGTGCGTGACCACGACGATCCCGGCAAAACCGAACCGGACTCGAGCGAGATCGACTACCTGTTCGCCTCGCTTCGGCGGCTTTTCCCGGGCGCTCGTGTACCGTGGAGCAATGTGCGGGCTGCGTTCGCTGGAGTGCGCCCACTGCCCTACTCGCCGGGAGATAAGCCCGCAGCGATCACGCGCCGCCATTTCTTGCGCGACCACGCCGACGATGGCGCCCAGGGCATGATCTCCGTTATTGGAGGCAAGCTGACCACCGCGGCTGCCTTGGCAAGGGAGTGCGCACGCAAGATCGGCATCGAGGTGCAGGAGTCGGCGCTGGCCGCGGCTCCTTCCGCGCTGGACATCGAGTCGGCCCTGGTGGGATGGTCGCGCGCGGTGGCACAGCGGGCGGGCATCGCACAAGCTTCGGCGCGGGCGCTGGCAGAATGGCACGGCGCAGGCGCAGCCGAGATCGCACAGGTCGCTGCCATGGACGAACGCCAGCGGGAGCCAATCTGCGACCACTCGCCGCACATTGTGGCCGAAGCCGTGGCCGCGGTCCGCCGGGAATGCGCCGTCACCCTGGCCGATATTTTGCTGCGACGCGTGCCCGTGGCCCTCAATGAGTGCTGGGGCGACGAGTGCAGCCGCGCCGCGGCACGTCGCGTCGGTGACGTTTTGGGCTGGAGCTTGTCGCGCATCGCTCGGGAGCGCGAGTCGTTCGAGGAGGAGCGCGCCGCATTCCTGAGGCCCGTGGAAGCGATCGCGGGGCGCTAGCGCCGGCCGTTCCCAGCAAAGACCCGCGCCAGCAGTGCTGTGTCGTCGGAGATGATGGCTTCCACGTCCCACTCCGCCAGGCGGCGCATCTGGCGCTCGTCGTTCACCGTCCAGACAAACACCTTGCGCCCGCCAGCGTGGATCTCTTCGACCAACTGGCGGCTGACCAGCTTGTAATGCGGAATGACGTATTTACCCGGCAGGGCCGTCCAGCACGCCAGTTCGCGCTGCGTGTCGCAGATGAATCCAGTCACGAGCCCGCGTCCGGCAACGGCTTTGACTACGTCCGGAAAGAAAGAAGACGCCACGTATCCATGCTGCGCTGGATTTTCCAGCAAGCCGGCAAAAACC
>Ga0335081_10006988_pt1 | contig 18012 bp, 14 predicted proteins | sample Lox_Sample_35_FD_206713 | JGI IMG/M metagenome (GOLD analysis project Ga0335081, IMG submission 206713) | Soil microbial communities from Loxahatchee National Wildlife Refuge, Florida, United States - Lox_Sample_3.5 | ecosystem: Environmental > Terrestrial > Soil > Wetlands | place: USA... | reverse complement strand
ACGCGCTCACCGGCAAGCCGCTGTCGGGCCTCGAGGCGGCCGAGGTCGGGCTCATCAACGCGGCCGTCCCGTTCGAGCAGCTCGAGGCGGTGGTGGCGCGCGAGGCGGAGCGGCTGGCGACCCTGCCACCGGGACAGCTCGCGGCCATGAAGCTGATCGTCAACCAGGCCTACGAGAACATGGGACTCGCCAGCACCCAGCTGATCGGGCCGATCCTCGACGGCCTGATGCGCAACATCCCCGAGGGCCTCGAGTTCGTCGAGCTCGCCGAACGCGAGGGCGTCGAGAGCGCGATCACGCGGCGTGACGGGCCGTTCGGGGACTACAGCCAGGCCCCGCCTGCCGAGCGGCCGAACCCCGCCAACGTGATCGAGCCGTAGCGGCTCAGCGGGCCTCGCGACCCGGCTTGACCGCCCCGTAGCGGGCGTAGTGGCGCTCGGGGATGTCGTCGGGGTCCTTGTACCAGTACCACGTGCAGGGGTCCTTCGAGTAGTCACCAGGGGGATCGCACGGGTACAGCGGGTAGCCCGACCACTGGATCGGCAGCGACTCGTTCATGAAGCTGCAGTGGGTGCAGTACAGGGGAAAGTCGCGGCGATCGAAGGACCAGTCGTGGGCCTCGCGGGTGCGACCGCCGTCCGGCAGCCCCTCGTAGGCGCCGTTGCGTACTAGCCGCTGGCCCGAGCCGCAGGGGTTCATCGTGAAGGTGACCTTCTCCTCGTCCTCGCTGATCTGAAAGGCGCCGGGGTTGGGGCCCACGCCGGAGCACGAGTGCGCCCGCCACGTCGCCGCGAGCAGGCCCACGAGCTCGCGGCGGTCGAGCCGGCCGATGGCGTCGTGGTGGCGGCGCCAGCCCCGGTTCATGCTCTGCTCCCACGCGTCTGCCACGGCGTCCTCGCCGAGCGCCTGCTGGATGAAGGAGACGAGGTCCAGCACGCCCGCGGCCATCAGGTCGTGGAGCATCTGCCACTCGTGCTTCATCTCCCCGCACAGGCGCCTCGCACCGTCGAGGTCGCCGGCGTCGATCGCCTCGATGGCGCGGTCCATCGTCGGACGGGACAGTTGTTCGAGCTCCTGCTCGGAGAACCAGCGGTCTGTCATCGTTTTCCTCCTTCGATGATGGGGGCCACGGCCAGCGGAGGGACAGTTTGACCGAGCAGCGCAGGGCGCTGGTGACCGGCGCCGCACGAGGCATCGGCGCGGCGATCGCCGGGCGGCTGCGGGACGACGGGCTGGAGGTGCTCACGCTCGACGTCCGCGAGGGCTGCGACCTGAAGCTCGACGTCGCCCGCGACGCCTTCCCCGACCTTCCGGACATCGACGTGTGCGTGGCCAACGCAGCCCTCACGACGACGATCGCCCCCGCCCACCGGATGACGCCCGAGCAGTGGCAGCAGGACATCGACGTCAACCTCACGGGCAGCTTCCGCACGGTCCAGGCGTGTCTGGCGGGCATGCGGGAGCGCCGACACGGGCGCATCGTGGTGATCTCGAGCGCCGCCGCGGTGGGCGGCCTGCCGGGGCAGGTGGCCTACGCGGCCTCGAAGGCCGGCCAGCTCGGGCTCGTGAAGACGATCGCCGGCGAGAACGCGGCGTTCGGGATCACCGCGAACGCGATCCTGCCCGGCCTGGTGGCGACCGAGCAGGTGCTGGCGATGCCGGAGGAGGTCCGCGAGCGGGTGCTCGCGGTGCTCCCCAGTGGACGGCCCGTGGAGCCGGCGGAGATCGCGGCGGCGGTGGCGTTCCTGGCGGGCGAGGAGGCCGCCCAGATCACCGGCCAGTCGATCGTGATCGACGGCGGGGCCTCCCTGACGCAGCTCTCGCTCGGTTCCTCGCGCCGCTAGTTCGCGGGGTTGGGCCGAAAAAGAGGCCCGCAACCCCCTCTGGAGAGCTCCCTGCTTGATAATCCTCATAAAGCTGATAGTATTTATCCCAGAGTGATGAGCAGCGGACTCGCCCAGCCCCTCGACTCCAAGCCCCCTCGAGTCGTGTGTGCCCTCACGGGTTCACCGGGCGGGGCCGCGGCGCATGCTCACGGAGACCCATCCTCTCCACACCGGTGGCGGCGCCCCAACCGCCACCGGGATCTCCCTCGCACCTGGCGGGCCAGGTACGACCTGGCCCGCCAGGCCTCCTTCGTGCGCTCCCTGGGGCGCACGTGACACTGCTCGCGGCCGGAGCTGCCTGGCTGCTGGTCGTGCTGATGGTGGTGTCGCTCTGCATCACCGCCGCCGGCCGCGCCAGACGCGGCGGCGTGCGGGAGCCGAACCGGCCCTACCGCTGGACCTCCCAGTAGTAGAGGGCGATCAACCCCGTGACGAGGCCCTAGAGGCCAATCAACCCCGTCACGGGGCTGGTCGCCGAGCGCGAGCCGGCGATGTTTTTCGCGGTGACCACCACATCGAGGGTGAGTCCCACGTCGAGCCCGAGGAGTTTGAACGTGGAGCTCGTCGCTTCCGAGATGTTCCCGCACGATTTCCCGAGGGCGTTGCAGAGCTGCCACTGGTAGGAGTAGGTGATCGGTTCGCTGCCCGTCCACGTCCCCGGATGGGCGGTCAGCAGCCGCCCGCTCAGCAGGCTGCCTGTGATGGAGGGCAGGCCTTCGTCGGACGGCAGGATGCCCTGCACGACCCCGCTGGCGGCGCTCGTTTCCGAACGCGACCCCGCCACGTTCGTGGCCGTCACGACCACCTCCACCGTGTCGCCGATCAGACCCGCCACGAGTTTCAGCGTCGAACCCGTCGCTTTGGAGATTTCAGAGCATTCTTCCCCGGCCGCGTTGCACACCAGCCACTGGTAGCCGTAGCTGATCGGTTCGCTGCCGCTCCACGAGCCGCTCGTCGCGCTCAGGGTCTGGCCTTCGACCAGGCTGCCGACGATCGACGGAGCACCCGTGTTCGACGGGAGGATGCCCCGCACGACCCCGCTGGCGGCGCTCGTTTCCGAACGCGAGCCCGCCGCGTTCGTGGCCGTCACGACCACCTCCACCGTGTCGCCGATCAGACCCGCCACGAGTTTCAGCGTCGGCCCGGTCGCTTTGGAGATTTCAGAGCATTCTTCCCCGGCCTCGTTGCACACCAGCCACTGGTAGGTGAATGTGATCGGCTCGCTGCCCGACCACGACCCCGTCAGCGCGCTCAGCAGCTGACCGTCGAGCAGCGGGCCTCCGATCGAAGGCAGCCCGAGGTTGGCCGGCAGCAGCGCGCCGACGACCGGTGTTTCCGACGAGCTCGCCGAGGCCGAGCCCACCCCGTTCGAGGCGAGCACCTTGACGACCATCGAGCTGGCCAAGTCCGCGGCTTCCAGCGTGTACGTGGCCGCGGTGGCCCCCGCGATCGCTTCGCAGACCGCGGTCAGGGTGCTGCAGCGTTCCCACTGGTAGTGGTAGCTGATCGGTTCCGAGCCCACCCATTCTCCGGGTTCGGCCGCGAGCTGGGCGCCTTCCTGGAGATCTCCCCCGATGGTCGGGGCATGCACGTTCAGGGGCGACCCGGGCACGATCTTCTTGCTCGCATGCGAGGTCACCGAAGCGGTCCCGCCGGGCGTGGTGGCCGTCACGATCGCCCTCAGTTTCTTCTTGACCTCGGTGCTGGTGGGACGGTAGGTCGAGCCTTCGGCCCCCGGGATCAGGTTGCAGGGGCCGTGCTTGGGCTCGCAGACCTCCCACTGGTAGGAGAAGGTGGGTTTGGTGGCGGACCTCCACTTCCCTTCGCCGACGCTCAGCAGGCGCCCGACTTCCCGCGAACCTGTGATCTTCGGCGCTCCCCGGTGTTCGGGGGGCGCTTCCGCGCGGGCCGGCGCGGCCGCCAGCACGAGCCCGAGGCCGGCCAGTCCGAGCGCGGTGGCGAGCATCTCCCTGCGCAGCCCGATCGAGACTCCCAGCGCACCCCGGCGCGTCGCCTGCATTGCTCCCCGTTCCCCCGTTCCGTTCTCGCTTACGGATCAACCTCCGCGATGTGCGGTACCCCGGAGCGGACCCCGCCAAACCTCGAAAACACCACGCCGTCCGTCGGTCCAGACGGCCCGTTTGCAGACCGCATCGATGGGGCGGTGAAGGGGTTACCGGGCTAGACGTCCGCTCTGCAGGCCGCGAACATGCGACCGTGAATCGATTACGAGTCGCGGAAAAGGAGAAGCTGTAGATATGACCATGAACAGGCTGGCCGTGGCGCTCGCGGCCCTCATGATGCTCGTCGGCCTCTCCACCCCGGCTGTGGCCGGGGCGCGCCGCGTCCCACGTATCAGGGAACGGCACCGGCTGGAAAGGCACCACCGGCGCAGCGCCTCCCCCGTCGGCTGCAAGCTGACCCTCGTCGCCGAGCCGCGGACGATCACCAGCGGCGAATCGCCCCAGCTGTTCGGCAGGCTCCACTGCCCGAACGCATCGGCGGCCGCACAGACCGTGACGCTCTACGGCCACTCGATCGGCGAAGCCACCAAGGTGATCGGGACGGCCACCACCGACTCCGGCGGCTACTACACGCTCGTGGCGCCCGGCCCGACGACCGACACGCTCTACTACGCCACCGCCGTCGGGGCTACCAGCGCCTCCAAGGCCGTGACGGTCGCTCCCGAGGTGACGATCCACGGCCCCGCCGAAAGCGCGGCGCTGCTGACCGGCGGGCGCAATCGCGTGACCTTCAGCGGCACGGTGAGCCCCATCGACGCGGGCGCCGAAGTGGTGCTGCAGCGCGAGCAGGCGGTCGCCGTCGAAGAATGGCACCGGATCCACCGCGGGATCGTGGGCCCGCACGGCGAATACTCGATAGTCCACACGTTCGCGATCCCCGGCGACGCCAACATCCGGGTGATCGTGCGCCCGCACCGGCGCTTCTCGGCATTCGGCGCCTCGACGCCGCTGTCGTACGTGATCAGCCAGCGCCAGAACCCGCTGCTCACGCTGTTGGCGACCGGCTCCGGGGCGTCGAACGATCCGATCCTGTTCGCCCAGACCGTGACCCTCCATGGGGTCCTGCAGGGCGGTGCGGGCCAGACGATCACGCTGCTGGCACGCGCCAAGAAAGGCCAGTTCACCTCCGTGGCGACGACGACCGCGGGCGCGGGCGGCCAGTACAGCTTCCCCCAGGCCCCCCAGCAGAACACCGCCTACAAGGTGCTCGGCGGCGGCCGCCACTCGGCGGTGCTGTTCGAGGGTGTCAAATACGACCTCACAGCGGGGGTCTCGAGCGGCATCGTCCAGGCGGGTCAGGCCCTGACGTTCGCCGGCACCGTCACCCCCTACCGCCAGGGGAAGGTCGTCTACCTCGAGCGCCAGAACGCCAGCGGTGGCGGCTTCCACGTGGTCCAGGTCGCCACGCTGACACCCGGCCCGGGCACCAGCGGGAGCTATTCGATCACCCACGTCTTGTTCGGCATGGGCAAACAGGTGCTGCGGATCAAGGTCCCCGGCGATCCCGCCAACGAGGGCATCGCCAGCGCGCCCTTCGCGATCGAAGTCACACCCAGCCCGGCCGCCGCCCTGCGGACGATCCCGCCGGAACGGCTGCCGGGCGAAGGTCAGCCCTAGGCCGGCTGCCGGGCGAAGGCCCAGCCCTAGGCCGGCTGCCGGGCGAAGGCCAGCTCCGCTGGTCCGGCTGCCGGCCGAAGGTCGGCGTCAGGCCGCGACGGCGCGCGACTCCAGGTGGGCGCCGACCTTGCGCTTGACCCGCTGCAGCGCGTTGTCGACCGTCTTGGTGTCGCACGAGAGGCACTCGCCGGCCTGTTCGTAGGAGTAGCCGTCGAGGTACAGCGACAGCACCCGGCTCTCGAGCTCGGACAGGGCTGATGACAGGCAGCTCACCAGCGAGCGCAGCTCCTCGGAGGAGATCACCTGGTGGACGGGGTCGTGGACGGTCGGCCCCGGCAGCATCTGGTCGAGGGTGGGGACGTCCTCGCCGGCGCCCGCGGGGGTCGAGGAGAACGACACGTACTGGTTCAGGGGACTGTGCTTGTTGCGGGTCGCCGTCTTGACGGCGGTGATGATCTGGCGGGTGATGCACAGCTCGGCGAAGTTGCGGAAGCTCGACTCGCGGTCGTTGCGGAAGTCGCGAATGGCCTTGTAGAGGCCCACCAGGCCCTCCTGGATGAGGTCCTCGGAGTCGCCTCCGGCGAGGAAGTAGGAGGAGGCCTTCAGGCGGACGAAGCCGTAGTAGCGGCGGACCAGACGGTCGTAGGCGTTGCGGTCACCCTGCTTGGCCAAGGCGATGAGGAATTCGTCCTCAACCTTAGGTTCAGGGTTGTGCGTCTGGGAGATCCTGGCCACGAGCAGTTCCTTTCTCCGGCCCGTGTTTACGGGCTGGATCGCTCAGTGGCGCACTCCTCCCCTGGCGCCAATACTTATGAATTCCTAAAGCTATCTAAACCTTAGGTTCAGCGTTACTTGAGGGTAGGTTCGCATACTTATGTAGCGTTGTCAAGGCTCGCGGAGCGGCTCTGCAAGATCTCGTACAGCAACGCGGCAGCTGCGGCGGCGACCCCCAGCGACTCGATCCGCCCCCGCTGGGGCAGCGCGATCAGCTCGTCGCACGCGCCCGCCACACGGGGGCGCAGGCCCTTGCCCTCGCTGCCGAGCACGAGCACCACGCCCGCCCCCGAGTAGTCGGGCCGGTCGTAGGGCACCGGCGTGCGCCCCCCGGCGGGGGGCGGGGCGCTCGCCCCGTAGCACCAGTAGCCGGCCTCGCGGGCGTCCCGCAACGCGTCGGCCACGTTCCTGACGCGCGCCACGGGCAGGTGCTCGACGGCGCCGGCCGACGCCTTGCACACCGCCGGGGTGACCTCGGCGGCCCGCCGCTCGGGGATCAGCACGCCGTCGGCGCCGGCGCACTCGGCGGTGCGGCAGATCGAGCCGAGGTTCTGCGGGTCCTGGACCTGATCGAGGGCCACCAGCACCCCGCCACCGGCTTCGAGCAGGCGCTCGGCCTCGGCGTACGGGTAGGGGCCGGCCTGGGCGCACACGCCCTGGTGGGCGCCCGAGCCGCAGTGCCGCTCGATCTCCAGGGCCGAGGCGATGTGTGGGGACCGCCCCTGCAGCCACGGCTCCCGGGCGGTGGCCGTGGTGGCCCAGATCTCGCCCACGGCCGCAGCCCGGCGCCCGCGCAGGGCCTCGCGGACGGGGTTGCGCCCGTACACGATCACGCCCGTACTAGCTCTCCGGGCAGGGGCGAAGCGGCTTGCATCACGCCCGGATCAGCTCCGGCCCCTCCGGCCCGTCGCGCACCTCCCACCCGCGCTCGCGCAGCTGCGCCCGGAAGCGGTCGGCCGCCTCGAAGTCGCGCTCGGCGCGGGCGCGCTCGCGCTCCTGCAGCAGGGCCAGCGCCGCGGGGTCCTGGCCGGCGACATCGGCGCTCCGCAGCGGGGTGAGCTCTCCCAGCCCGAGGACCCCGAGCATCTCCCGCAGCTCGGCGTCGCCGACGCCTTCGGCGCGGCGGTTCGCCTCGCGGATCCAGCCCTCCATCGCAGCGAGCGCCGCCGGGGTGTTGAAGTCGTTGGCCAGCGCGGCGAAGAACTCGCGCTTGTGCCCGGACATGTCCTCGGGGCTGGCCTGGCCGGGCGCCAGCCGGCGCAACGCCTCGCGGATCCGCCGCACGCGCCTGGCGGCGTCTTCGAGCTGGGACTCGGAGAAGGCGAGCGGCTGGCGGTAATGCCCGGAGATCAGGTACATGACCAGCGTGGGCGCGTCGTAGCGGTCCAGCAGCTCGTGCAGGGGGGCGATGTTGCCCGCCGACTTGGCCATCTTCTCGCCCGTGAGCTGCACCATCCCGTTGTGCATCCACAGCCTGGCCAGCTCCTGCCCGCGCGCCGCACGGGTCTGGGAGGCCTCGTTCTCGTGATGGGGGAACAGCAGGTCCGAGCCGCCGCCGTGGATCTCGAAGCCGTCGCCGAGCAGCTCCTCGGCCATCGCCGAGCACTCGATGTGCCACCCTGGCCGGCCCGCTCCCCAGGGGGAGTCCCACCAGGTGTCCTCGCCCTCCTTGCGGGCCTTCCACAGCGCGAAGTCGAGGGGGTCTTGCTTGCGCTCGGCGCCCTCCACGCCCTCGCCCTGGTCCATGTCCTGCAGGCGCCGGTGCGAGAGGCTCCCGTACTGGGGATCAGAGCGCACGCGGAAGTACACGTCGCCGTCCACGGCGTAGGCGTGGCCCCCCTCCACCAGCGTGCGGATGTAGTCGATGATCGCGTCCATCGTCTGCGAGGCCAGCGGCTCGTGGTCGGGGCGGCCGAGGCCGAGGCCGTCGGTGTCGGCGCGGTAGGCGTCGATCATCCGCTCGGCCAGGCCGGCGCTCGGCTCCCCCGCCGCCAGCGCGGCGTCGTAGATCTTGTCGTTGACGTCGGTGATGTTGACCACCAGGCTCACCTCGTAGCCCTCGTGCACGAGGAAGCTCCGAAGCACGCTGAACACCACGAACGGGCGGGCGTTGCCGACGTGAATGCGCCCGTACACCGTCGGCCCGCATGCGTAGATCCCGAGTGTCCCCTCCTGGGGCCCCCTCAGCGCCCGCAGCTCGCCGCTGCGTGTGTCGTGGATCACGATCTCGTTCATCCCCCTGCTCCCCCCGCCGGCGGCGCGTCACCGACCGTGGCCACGGCCAGCGCGGCGGCCCCCTCACCGGCACCGACGAAGCCCATCCCCTCCGAGGTGGTCGCCTTCACGTTGACCCGCCCGCTGTCCAGCCCGAGCGCGTCGGCCAGGCGCCGGCGGATGCGCTCGCGGTGGGGCGAGATCGCCGGCGCCTCGATGATCACGGTGCAGTCGACGTTGGCAGGAGCCAGCCGGTGCTCGGCCAGCAGCGCCACCACCGCCCGCAGCAGCTCGATCGAGTCCGCGCCGCGCCAGCGCTCGTCGGTGTCGGGGAAGTGCTGGCCGATGTCGCCCATGCCGGCCGCCCCCAGCAGCGCGTCGGTGACCGCGTGGGCCAGCACGTCCGCGTCCGAGTGCCCCGCCAGGCCGCGGTCGTGCCCGATCTCCACGCCGCCGAGCACCAGCGGGCGGCCCTCGACGAGGCGGTGGCAGTCATAGCCGATGCCGACCAGCGTCAAGGCGGCTACCCGGCGTGCTGCTCGGCTCCGACCGGCACCATCGTGCGAACGCGCCCGTGGAAGACGGCCAGCTCGTCCACGCCGAGTCGCTCGAGCAGCTCCAGCGCGATCTCGTAGCCCGCACCCACCTCCGCGGGCCGGTGGGCGTCGCTCGACAGCGCCACCGGGATGCCGGCTTCTACGCACAACTCCAGGAAGGCCGGTGCGGGGTACAGCTCGCCGGCCGGCTTGCGCAGGCCGGCCGTGGACAGCTCCACCGCCACCCCCGCGTCGGCGAACGCCTCCACCGCGATCGCGTAGTAGCGGCGCAGGTCGCCGCCGGGCACGCGCCGGGGATCGCCCCAGAACTTCACCAGGTCGGGGTGGGCGATGATGTCGTACAGGCGGCTGCGGGCGCTCGCCGCGATCGTCTGGAAGTAGCGCTCCCACACCTCCTCCGGGGAACGCGCCGAGACCCCCTCCCACACGCTGAATTCGTCCATGTCGAGCGCCTGGTCGCCGAGGAAGTGCACCGAGCCCACGACGTAGTCGAAGGCACGGCCGTCCAGCAGCTGCTCGATCTGCTCCTCGCGGCCGGGGACGAAGTCGACCTCGAGCCCGAGGCGCAGGTCGGTCTGCTCGCGCACCGCCGCGCAGTAGGCGTCGAGGTCGTCGTGGGCGAAGCGTTCCCACAGCTCATGGCGCCAGATCCGAAGCGCCTGGGCGAAGCGGTAGACGTGCTCGGAGACCCCCAGCTCGACGATGCCCCGCTGCTGCGCCGCCTCGCGGTAGCGCTCGGCGTTGGCCGCGGAGTAGTACTCCTCGGCGCTCGCGTCGGGATCGTCCGGGCGCAGGTGCAGGTGGAGGTCGCTGAGCACGGCGTCGTGCGATTCAATCAGGACCGGCGGATCCGGCCGACCGCTCGGCCAGCACTAGCTCGGCCAGGCGCAGGTCCCGGGCGGTGGTGACCTTGAAGTTCTGCTCGCTGCACTCGACAACCGCCACGCTGCCCCCCAGCCGCTCGACCAGCCAGGCATCGTCGGTCGCCCGGGCGAGCTCCGCGGGGCCGACGGCGAGCGCCCGCTCGAGCGCCTCGCGGCGGAACGCCTGCGGCGTCTGCACGGCCCACAGGCAGCTACGGTCGAGCGTCTCGAGCACCTTGCCGTGCGCGTCGGCCCGCTTGACCGTGTCGCTGACCGGGGCGGCCGCGATCGCCGCATCGAGGCCGTGATCGCCGGCCAGCGCGCCCAGCACCCGCTCGGCCACCTGCGGCGCCAGCAGCGGGCGCGCGGCGTCGTGGACCAGCACGGGGTCGCCCGGACCCGCCGCAGCGAGCGCCAGGCGCACCGATTCCGAGCGCACCGTCCCCCCGCGCACGCCCTTGACCCCCTCCGGCGGCCCCGCCCCCTCCGGTAGCGACACCACGATCTCCTCGATCGCGGGCACGCGCCGCAGCGCGTCGATGCTCCACTGCAGCATCGGCCGGCCGTACAGCGGCACGAGAGCCTTCGGCACGCTCGCCCCGAGCCGCTCGCCGCTGCCGGCAGCGACGATCAGGGCAACTGCCATCTTCGCTGAGGCGCTCGCGCACGCGGCAGAGCTCGAGCTGCCGCGTGCGCGAAAGCCTCGCTACTTCGCGCCGGCCATCGCCAGCTGCTGGCTGGCCGAATCGGCGAGCAGTTCGTCGAGATAGTTCTCGGCCTCTTCCTCGTCCTTGTCGAGCGCGTACATCAGCTCCGAGGCGAGGATCTTCTTGGTGCGCGTGAACATCTGCTTCTCGCCGGTCGAGAGGCCCTTCTCGCTCTCGCGCAGCGAGAGGTTGCGAACGACCTCGGCGAGCTCGTAGATGTCACCGGTCTTGATCTTGTCGCGGTTGTGCTTGAAGCGGCGGTTCCAGTTCTTGGGCATCTCCGAGACTTCGTCCCGGAGCACGTCGAGGACCTTCTTGACGGTCTCCTCGTCGATCACTCTCCTGAGCCCCGCCAGGGCGGCGTTCTCGGTGGGGACACGCACGGTCATGTCGTTATGGAGGATCTTGATGGTGAGGTACTCGCGCCGCTCACCCAGGATTTCCATGTCCTCCTTCTTCATCACCTTGCCCGCGCCATGGTGCGGGTAGACGACGTGGTCTCCCAGCTCGAACTCGATGTACTCCACCTCGCGCGTCTGCACGAGGTCCTCGGTGAGTACTGCTTCGTCGGTTTCTCGTACTGGAATCGGTGTCTCCTTTCGCCGGGCGCCCCTGGGGCCGCCTTTGGTCTAAGTCTGTAGGTAGCGGTCCACGAGGTTCAGCTCCTGCAGCCTGCGCAGGCCCTCGCGTACGTCCTTCGCCCTGATCTCTCCCACGCCCTCCACCGCCTCGAGCTCCGAGTCGCCGGCGGCGAGCAGCTCGTCGAGCCCCCCGAACTCCGCCACGATGCTCGTCACGACCAGCTTCGGGAGCCTCGGGATCCTCCCCAGCACCCGGTATCCGCGTGGCGAGACGGGGTAGTCGAGCGTGTTGAGCTTGCGGTCGTAGCCGAGCAGCTCGGCGAGCCGCCCGAAGTCGAGCAGATCCTGGTGGGCAAGCTTGCCGATTTCCTCCAGGGCGAGGGCGAACCGGTCATCGGAGTCGTCGGCCAGGTAGTCCCTGACGAGGGCGGACTTCTCCGCCGCGGCGCCCACCATCGTCTCCTCGAGCTGCATCTCGATCAGCCGGCCCTCGGTGCCGAGCTCGACGATGTAGCGCTCGATCTCCACCGCCATGCGCGTGACCAGCTCGGAGCGCTGGAGCACGGTCAGCACGTCGTGCAGGGTGGTGCCGCCCTCGAACTCCAGGGCGGTGAGGCGGGTGGCGACCTGGTCCAGGCGGGTGCGGAACTTGTCGAGGGTGGCGAGCGCCTGGTTGGCCTTGGCGAGCACCACCGGGATGTCCTCGAGGATGTACTTGACCCCGTCCACGTAGACGGACACGACCTCCCTGCGCTCGGAGATCGCGATCACCAGCGCGTCGGTCTGCTTGGAGACGCGCTCCGCGGTGCGATGGCGGGTGCCGGTCTCGTGGGAGAGGATCGTGGGATCCGGCATCAGCTGGACGTTGGCCATCGTCACCTTGGTCGCGTTGGCGTTGAGGATGATGGCCCCGTCCATCTTGGCCAGCTGGTAGAGGAAGGCCGGGGTGTAGTCGATGTCGAGCTTGATCCCACCGGAGTTCAAGAAGCTCAGGTCTTCCGGCTCCCCGATCACGATCAGGCCGCCGGTGCGGGCGTGGAGGATCGCCTCGATCCCCTCCCGCAGAGCCGTCCCGGGCGCGATCATCTCGAGCGCCCGCATCAGCCCCGGATCCGGCCTTACCTCACTGTCGAGATCTTCGCCGGAGCGCGGGGCCACGGTCCTTAATTCTAGGACATCTGACATTTGGGCCGCGCCTAGGCGGCGCCCCGATCGGCCCCTCCAAGCACCACCCGAGCAGCGGTTTCCGCGCTAGGCGGCAAGCCTTCGGGCGCCCCGAAGCCCGTCCGTGGGAGGCTCGGCGCCCGTCTGGAGCGAGCCGAGCGCCAGCGCCAGCGCGTCGCGCAGCGTGGGCGCCTCCGCGGCCCCCGGGCCGCTGCCCGGCGGCGCGATCACGCCGTCCAGGCCGTGTCGGCGGGCCTCCTGCAGGCGCCGCTCCGGGTGGCCCACCCAGCGCAGCTCGCCCGTCAGCCCGAGCTCCCCGAAGCACGCGCGGGGGGCCCCGTCGAGGGGCCTGCCATGGGCCGCGCTGGCGACGGCCAGCGCCACCGCCAGGTCCGCGCCGGGCTCCTCCAGGCGGACCCCGCCGACGACGTTCACGAACACGTCGCAGCCGCCGGTGCGCACACGGCCGTGGCGGGCAAGGATCGCCAGCACGAGAGCCAGGCGGTTGCGGTGAAGGCCCGACACCACACGCCGCGGCTGCTCCAGCTCGGAGGGGGCCACCAGCGCCTGCACCTCGACCAGCAGCGGGCGTGAGCCCTCCATCGAGGCCAGCACGACCCCGCCCGGCGAGCGCGTGGCATCTGCCACGAAGCGGGCGGAGGCGTCGAGCACCTCCACCAGCCCCGCCTCGCGCATCTCGAACAAGGCGGCCTCGCTGGTCGACCCGAAGCGGTTCTTCAGCGCCCGCAGCTCGCGGTAGGGGCGCTCGCGCTCGCCTTCGAACTGCAGCACGCAGTCGACCATGTGCTCGAGCACCCGCGGCCCGGCGAGCGCCCCCTCCTTGGTGACGTGGCCCACAAGGATCACCGCCGTGCCCTGCTCCTTGGCGACCCGCAGCAGGCGGGCGGCGACCTCCCGGACCTGGCCCACCGTGCCCGGGGCACCCCCGAGCTCCGCGCAGGCGAGCGTCTGCACCGAGTCGATCACGCACGCCTGTGGCCGACGCTCGGCGAGCACCTCGAGCACGCGCTCGAGCTCCGTCTCGGCCAGCACCGGCACACCCAGCGCACCTGCGCCCCCGCCATCGACGGCGAGGCGCTCGGCCCGCAGCCGCACCTGTTCGACGGACTCCTCGCCGCTCACGTACAGCGTGCCCCGGCCGGCGTCCTCGAGGTGGGCGAGCACCATGTTCGTGAGCGTCGACTTGCCGATCCCGGGGGCACCCCCGAGCAGCACCAGCGAGCCGGGCACGAGGCCTCCGCCGAGCACCCGGTCGAGCTCGCCGGTGCCGGTGGACATCCGCTGTAGGGGGCTCCCGCCGACGTCGGCGAGCACGCGCACCTGCGAGCGCCGGGCCACGGGCCCGCCGGCTCCGGAGCGGCCGCGGGCGCGCGCGGCGGGCGCGGCGTGCTCCTCGACGAGCGTGTTCCAGGCCCCGCAGCCGGGACACTGGCCCCGCCACTGGGCGCTGCAGGCGCCGCATTCGGAGCAGACGTGGACTGTCGCGGCCCGGGCCATGCGGCCACGAAGGGTAGGGAGCCGGGGGGACGGCCCGCCGGGGGGCTGGCCGTGCGGCGGGGGGCGCCGGGCGCTAGGACTCGGTGGCCGGTGGCTCCTCGGGCGGGGCCTCGGCCTCGGCCTGCGGCTCCCCGTCCGCGGTGGCTTCGGCGCCGACCCCGACCGGGGTCTTCTGCTTCTTGGGCAGCACGATCGAGAGGCTCACCTCGGCCTCGCCGCCGTCTTCGCCGTCCGCCGGGTTGACCACCACGGTCGCCCCGGGGGTCAGCTCCTCGCGCAGCACGAAGTCGGCGAGCGGGTCCTCGATGTAGCGCTGGATCGCCCGGCGCAGCGGGCGGGCGCCCATCGAGGGATCCCAGCCCTTTTCGACGAGCAGGTCCTTGGCGGGCTCGGTCAGCTCGAGCTGCAGCTCGCGCTCGGCCATCGACTCGCGGATGCGCAGCAGCAACAGCTCCACGATCTGCTTGATCTCGTCCTTCTGCAGCTTGTGGAAGACGATCACGTCGTCGATGCGGTTGAGGAACTCCGGCCGGAACACTTTCTTGAGCTCGCCCATGATGCGGTTCTTCATGTCCTCGTAGGTGATGCCGGTCTCGTCGTCGGAGACGGCGAACCCCAGCGGCGTGTTGCGGGCGATCTCGGCCGCGCCGATGTTCGAGGTCATGATCACGATCGCGTGGCGGAAGTCCACCGTGCGCCCCTGGGCGTCGGTCAGGCGGCCGTCCTCGAGGATCTGCAGCAGGATGTTGAAGACGTCGGGGTGGGCCTTCTCGATCTCGTCGAGCAGCAGCACGCTGTAGGGCTTGCGCCGCACGGCCTCGGTCAGCTGACCGCCCTCGTCGTAGCCGATGTATCCCGGGGGCGAGCCCACCAGCCGCGAGACGGCGTGCTTCTCCATGTACTCGGACATGTCGATGCGGATCAGGGCGTCGTCGTCGCCGAACAGGAACTCCGCGAGCGTGCGCGCGAGCTCGGTCTTGCCCACGCCGGAGGGGCCGAGGAAGATGAACGAGCCGGTCGGGCGCTTGGGGTCCTTCAGGCCGGCGCGCGAGCGCCTGATCGCCTTCGAGATCACCTCGATCGCGGGGTGCTGGCCGATCACGCGCTTGTGGAGTTCGTCCTCCATGCGCATCAGCTTCTGGGTCTCGGCCTCGGTCAGCTTGAAGACGGGGATGCCGGTCCACATCGAGACGATGTCGGCGATCTCCTCCTCGCCGATCGAGGGACGGTCGCCGGACTCACCTGATTCCCAGGCCTGCTCGAGCTCGCGTTTCTTCTGCGTCAGCTTGCGCTCCTTGTCGCGCAGCGCCGCTGCCTTCTCGAACTCCTGGGCCTCGATCGCGGCCTCCTTGTCGCGGCGCGTGGTCTCGACTTCGCTCTCCAGCTCGCGGTTGGCCGGCGGCGAGGTCATCGACTTGATCCGCATCCGCGAGGCGGCCTCGTCGATCAGGTCGATCGCCTTGTCGGGGAGGAAGCGGTCGGAGATGTAGCGGCTCGCCAGTTCCCCGGCCGCGCGCAGCGCCTCGTCGGTGATCTGCACCTTGTGGTGCTGCTCGTAGCGGTCGCGCAGGCCGCGCAGGATCTCCACGGTCTGGTCGATCGTGGGCTCGTCCACGCGGATCTGCTGGAAGCGCCGCTCCAGCGCGGAGTCCCGCTCGAGGTACTTGCGGTACTCGTCGAGCGTGGTCGCGCCGATCGTCTGCAGCTCGCCGCGGGCGAGCGCCGGCTTGAGGATCGAGGCGGCGTCGATCGCGCCCTCGGCGGCGCCCGCGCCGACGAGGTTGTGGAGCTCGTCGATGAACAGGATGATGTCGCCGCGCTGGGTGATCTCCTTCATCACCTTCTTGAGGCGCTCCTCGAACTCGCCGCGGTACTTGGACCCGGCCACCAGCGCCGCCAGGTCGAGCGTGTAGATCTGCTTGTTCTTGAGCAGCTCGGGGACCTCGGAGCTCGTGATCCGCTGCGCCAGCCCCTCGACCACGGCGGTCTTGCCCACGCCGGGCTCGCCGACGAGGACGGGGTTGTTCTTCGTGCGCCGGGAGAGGATCTGCATGATCCGCTCGATCTCGGTCTCGCGGCCGACGCACGGGTCGAGCTTGGATTCCGAGGCGAGCTTGGTGAGGTTGCGCCCGAACTGGTCGAGCAGCTTGGACGACTTCTTGCCCTCGCCGGGGGCCCCCGCGGCGCCGGCGCCGCCGCCGCCGGACTGGCCCTGGCGGCGCCCGCCGGGGCCGGACAGCATGCGGATGACCTCGTTGCGGATCTTCTCGGAGTCGGCGTCGAAGTCGAGCAGGATGCGGGCCGCCACGCCCTCGTTCTCGCGCACCAGCCCGAGCAGGATGTGCTCGGTGCCGATGTAGTTGTGGCCGAGGCTGAGCGCCTCGCGCAGGGCCAGCTCGAGCACCTTCTTGGCGCGGGGCGTGAACGGGATCTGACCGGAGGTGACCTCCTCGCCGGAGCCGACGATGCGCACGACCTGGGCGCGCACGCGCTCTACGGTGATGTCGAGGCTCTCGAGCACGCGGGCTGCGAGGCCCTCCTCCTCGCGGAGCAGCCCGAGCAGGATGTGCTCGGTCCCGATGTAGTTGTGCTTCAGCGTCCGGGCCTCCTCCTGAGCCAGGACGACCACTTGGCGGGCCCGTTCTGTGAATCGCTCGAACATGCTGTGATTCCTTCCTGCTAGGACGGCGCCTCGGTGGAGATGTGGTCCCGTTTCTGCCTGGGGAGTCAGTCTACCAATCGACTACTCGGCTCTGATCGAGTTCATCGGCATCGCGGAGGGTCCGCTTGACCCGCCCGCAGATGCCCGGCGGCGGCAACAAAATGTGAGCCCTTCAGCCGCATGATGCGGACCTTTCAGGTGCGTAGTGCGGGAAACAGGACGACCTCGCGGATCGAGTCCCGGCCGGTCAGCAGCATCACCAGGCGGTCGATCCCCAGACCCACCCCGCCGGCGGGCGGCATGCCCTGCTCGAGGGCCTCCACGAACGCCTCGTCGTAGGGCTGGGCCTCCAGCTCGCCCTGCTCCTGCAGGCGGCGCTGGGCCTCGAAGCGCTCGCGCTGGACGTCGGGGTCGGTGAGCTCGCTGAAGGCGTTGGCGATCTCGATCCCGCCGGCGAACGCCTCCCACCGCTCCACCAGCCCCGGCTGCTCGCGGTGGGCGCGGGCGAACGGGGACAGCTCGACCGGGTAGTCGAACACGAAGCTCGGCTGCTGCAGGCCGGGCTCGACGTACTTGGACAGCAGGTCGTCGGCCATCTGCGCCCAGCTGGCGCCGTCCACGCCCACCTCCAGCCCGCGTGCGGTGATCTGCCCGGCCAGCGCAGCGGCGTCGCGGTCGGAGCCGAGCTCGATCCCGGTCGCCTGCGCGATCGCCTCGAAGAACGTGAGCCGCCTCCACGGCGAGGCGAAGTCGAGCTCGCCGTCGTAGCCGACGGCGGCCGCGGCGCGGGCGACGATCTCCTGCAGGCGCTCGGCCTCCCGCCGGTAGTCGGCGTAGGCCTCGTACCACTCGACCATCGTGAACTCGGGGTTGTGCTTGGTCGAGACCCCCTCGTTGCGGAAGTCCTTGCCGAGCTCGTAGACCCGCTCGAGCCCGCCCACCAGCAGCCGCTTGAGGTACAGCTCGGTGGCGATCCGCAGGTACAGGTCGCGGTTCAGAGCGTTGTGGTGGGTCGTGAACGGCCGCGCCAGGGCCCCGCCGTAGAGCGGCTGCAGCACCGGCGTCTCGACCTCCACGAAGCCGCTCTCGTCGAGGTAGCCCCGCAGCGCCGAGATGATCCGGGCGCGGTCCACGAACAGCCTGCGGGTCGGCTCGTTGGCGATCAGGTCGAGCTCGCGACGGCGCAGGCGGGTCTCGACGTCGCTGAGCCCGTGGTGCTTCTCCGGCGGCGGGCGCAGCGCCTTGGCGAGCACCCGGAAGGAGTCCACCCGCAGCGTCAGCTCGCCGTGGCGGCTGCGCAGAGGGGCGCCGTCGACCCCGATCAGATCGCCGCTGTCGAGCGTCGTCAGGCGCTTGAAGGCGTCCTTGCCGAGCACGTCCTGGCGGGCGTGCAGCTGGATCTTGGCGGTGCGGTCGACGAGGTCCAGGAACGCGGCGCGCCCGCC
>Ga0335081_10006986_pt1 | contig 18015 bp, 17 predicted proteins | sample Lox_Sample_35_FD_206713 | JGI IMG/M metagenome (GOLD analysis project Ga0335081, IMG submission 206713) | Soil microbial communities from Loxahatchee National Wildlife Refuge, Florida, United States - Lox_Sample_3.5 | ecosystem: Environmental > Terrestrial > Soil > Wetlands | place: USA... | reverse complement strand
CTGCCAGTTCGTCGTTCGGATGAACGGCTCGGTCAGATAGATCGGATCCGTGACAATGCTGGCGAGTGTCAGTGTGTTTCCAAATCGCATCCAGTGTTCCGTGAGCACGGCCCGATCGCTGCGCGGCACGCCATTCCGCCGCAGGTAACTCTCTTTGAGATGGGTGGTGGTGACGGTAAGTATGTCGCCTTCCCACTTGCCGGTAGAGAAGCCCTGCCAGGTGTGCGGCGCATCCTCGGGAGGATGCGTCCGGCCATCCATCCAGATGGTTCGCTCCTGCGCCTGCCACTGCACATGTGTGTGCCAGGCGATCACCTGCTGCGTGGCGGGATCGACGTCTTTCCAGATGCGCAGGTCGGCCGGACCACGCGTCCCATAGTCGGCCGGATGGGGCCGGCACTGCCACTCCGGCAGCGTCAGTAGCGATGCGTCCCAGCTATCGGCCCGCAGCCGCGCCGCGTCGTTGATGGGAAGTCCGAGGTAGTCGCCGAGATCGGGGCCAGGGATGCGTTCCGGCTGGTCTTCGTGATACAGCGCACCCCACTCGCCCGAGAGATCCACCTGGGCGACGGCGGGCATTGCCAGTAACGCAGCAGCCACAAGTATCGACGAAGGGCGCATAGGAGGGTTATATATCAGGGGCGGGAGTATTGCAATGTGGGGCAGACCATCGTTGTTTGTGGTTTGCCCGGCAGACGACACAAAACGATCGTCTGCCCTACAAGGGCCGCCTGACTAATTCGCCGACCCCGCCTTGCCCCACAGCTTCTTGCTCGCCAGCGCCGCGCCTTCGGCCAGCGTGCGCATCTTCGCCCAGCAGATCGGCGGGTGCACTTTACCGAAGCCGGCGAAGGTGCCATAGCCGCAATCCGATCCTGCCATCACCCGCTCGCGGCCGATGGTTTCCGCGTAGCGAAGAATCCGCTGCGCCACCACCTCCGGGTGCTCGATGTAATTGTTGGTCGAACTGATCACGCCGGGGATCAGCACTTTGTCCGCGGGCAATTTCTGCGTCTTCCAAAGCTCCCACTCGTGTTCGTGGCGCGGGTTCGCGGCTTCCAGCAGTATGGCCTGGGGCTTAGCCTTGAGCACCACCGAGACGATCTTGGCCAAAGGAATATCGCGCGTATGCGGCCCTTCGTAATTTCCCCAGCAGACGTGGAAGCGCACGCGGTCGGCCGGCACATTGGCGAGCGCATGATTCATGGCCTCCACCTGAAGCGCCGCGTTGCGCACGAATTCGTCGTCATCGGCATTGCGAAAACGGATGTGACGGCCCATGGCCAGGTCGGGGCAATCGATCTGCAAGACCAGCCCCGATTTCACGATGGTCTCGTACTCCTCGCGCATCGCTTCGGCGAGCGCCTGGAGATACGCTTCGTGCGAAGGGTAGTATTCGTTCGGCTGGAAGACGGCGATGGTTCCGGGCGATGCCGCCGTCATGAAACCTTCCTCCACCTTGGCCCGCGTCAGCGCGTCCTTCAGCCGGGCGATGTCCGCCTGTAGCGGCGCAAGATTCTGCACTTTGATCGGCCCCTTGCAGATGGGCCGTTTATATTTCGGGGTGTCGCCAGCCGCCGCGATCTTGTCGCGGTATTCGGGATAATCGTCCAGATCCTGCGGCGTGGCGCGCGGCACCTCGCCCAGTTCGAAGCCGGTCAGCCGGTGCCGCATGTACGTGGCATAGCCGATCTTGGCCATCTCGCCGTCGTTCACAATATCCAGGCCCGCCTGGACCTGGTGGTTCACCGCATCGCCGACTCCCCGCCGCATCGTCTCTTCGAACGTGGTGCCATCGTACGCCTCGCCCTTGTCCTGCTTGAACAGAAAATCGACCACATCCTGCGGCCGCGGCAGGCTGCCGACGTGTGTCGTGAGGATGCGTTCGGTGCTCAGTCTCATGTTTGGGTCCCCTGTTGAAGAATTGCCATCAAGGCAAGTCTTTGAGAATATCACGGCGCTTGATATCGGAACTCCGCTCCCTCTGGTCGCGGCTTGGTAACACTGAACACCGTTTACCGAGCCGCGACCGCCAGGGAGCGGAGCTTTTTGCCGAATTAGAAGTGGAACCGATACCGCACCTGCGCGTAGATCTGGCGCGGGTCTGCGTAGTGCGTTCCACCGAACGTCTCGCTGTTATCGAGCAAGAATCTCCGGTTGGAGAGATTGAGCGCCGTAACTGCGAGTGTCAGTCGATCGGTGATGCTCCGGCTGACAGAAAGATCGAACGTAACGTGCGGCTCCAGGTGCGCCGACACGATGCTCGATCCATCCGTGAACCCGGAACCATAGTACAGGTTCCCGCCCGCGGCCACGCGGTAGGGCAGGCTGAAATTGAAACCAGTGTGGAAGGTGTGCCGCTGGTCGTGATCGAGCAGAAAATAGCCGCTGGCGGGAGGCGAAAAATCGGTTAAGCCGCCGCTGATCGCGCCCGCGCCTTCTGCGTGTGCGTACGCATAGGCCAGGTAAACTTCACCGCGGTGCCAAAGCCGCGGCGATCGAACGGTGAATTCCCAGCCATAAAGCCGCGCGTGATCCACGGTCAGCGGGAAAAACACGTTGGAGTCTCCGATGGAGTTGTGATCGAAGTAATTCTGCGCGCGCTGGTGGTAGTCGTTCACTTCAATGGCCCAACCGCGCAGGGGAATGGTGACGCCGAATTGATGCTCTTCGTCGCGTTCGCCGCGCAGCGGAATAAAACCGAGCCCCTGCGTTACGGCGAAATCGAGTAGCGGGCCGGTCACCGTGGAAAGCGGCGGCGCTTGATAATACCGGCCCCAGAAGCCGTGGAGAACCCACTTCAAGTAGGGAATCGTGATCGATCCGCCCAGGCGCGGATCGGCCGCATTCTCCGAAATCGCCCCGCTGAAGTGAGTGAGCCGCACGCCCGCCACCAACGTGAGCCACGAAAACGCCTTGTATTGATCCTCGAAGAAAGCGGCTTCCAGGTTGCCGTTCGTTCTTTGGCTCTGCGCGAGCGGGGGGCCTGAGCCATCATTCGCGATCAAGTTGACGAACTCGTTGTCCCACTGGCCGAATTGATAGATCCCCGCAGTGGCGTTGTGCCGGGTGGTCACCGCGCTGACAGCGGCCTGCACTCCGGCATATTGCGATCCCCGCTGCTGGGTGGTGCTGATGGGATAGTCGTTCGGATCGCCGTCATAATCGGCGCGATTGTAATGATAGAAGGGCGAAACGGTGAGCAGCAGGCCGGGCTGAAACGTGTGCACCCAGGAAAAGGTCACCAGTCCGTCACGCTCGCGCTCGATGTCGCGGATTCCAGCCGCCTCGGCATCCGGATCATTCGGGATTTGATAATCGTCGCTGCGGAACGAAGTCGTCAACCGGAATTGGTTGTTGGCGTCGCGGTTGTAGACGAAATCGGCCAATCCGCCTAAGCCCCAGGCGCGGTCGTGCAGCACGTCCGGGCCCGGCGTTTGCAGTCCGTAGTCACTACGGTTTCCATTCAAGCTGGCAAAGTATGCGAACTTTTCGGTGTGACTTCCGAAGCTCACCTGATCGTTGGTTTGACCGAACGTGCCGAAGGTGGTAGAAAGTTCGCCTTCGTCATTGCGTTCGAAACCGGTGCGCGGCACCACGTTGAAGACGCCGTAGGTGCGGTCGCCATAGGCCGCCGAATAACCGCCGCGCTGCGCCTCCAGGTAGTCTACGTCTTTCGGATCGATCTGCGGACCGACATTGCTGGCGATGTTGGTGTTCGGTATCGGCACGCCGTCAATGGCCCAGGTCACCTGGTGGCCGCCCCGCACGTGAAGCTGGTCGTGAGTCACCCACGCTCCCGGAACGTAGTCGGTGATCACGTTTAGACTGTTGCTGAGATCGGCGCCCGGAGTCATTTGAATTTCCGCGCGGCTCACAACCGTCGTGGGAGTTACCTGCTCGGGATTCACCGCCAGCGCTTCCTCCGAAACATTGACCGCCTGCTGGAGGGGGCCGATCGCCAGCTGGAAATGCAGCACCGGCGCGCTTCCGGAAACGACCACGGTTTCCTCGGCCACGGGCGCGAACCCTTCGTGCGTGACGGTTACGCGATAGGACCCAACCGGCACGGACGTTGCTTCAAAGACACCGTCCGCTTGCGTCGAAACTGTTTGCGAATAATCAGAACTGGTCGACCGCAGCACCACTTGCGCGCCGGCGATGGGCCGGTGCGCGGGGTCGTGTACCACACCGCGGAGCGAGCCGAATACCACCGCCCACACCGCCGAAGGCAGGAAAATCGCAACGAAAAATACCAATAACTTCATACAAGAGCTCCTCAGGCAACCCCACGACACATCAACCCTAAGCCTGAGCCGCGGCTCGGAAGCGGGGCTATGACCCGAGCGGGCCGTGACCGGCGGCAAAGGGCGCGTTAACGACTTAGCAGGCTGCTGAAAAAGCCCAAGAACCGCTTGCTAACGCGCGCGGCTCGGAAACGCGGCATCGAGTTCACAGGCAGTTACCGAGCCGCGACCGTTAGGGAGCGCAGGCTTGGCGCTTTTCAGCAGACGGGGAGGAGCGGCGGCGGCCGCTCGTACAGGCTCGGACTGGCGGTCGATCGAGTTTGCGGCGCGCAAGCAAATTGCAGACGAATGCCCGCGACGAAGATCGGCTGCGTCGCCTGTCGAACTGCTAGCCCGGTAGCTTGTGGCCGCGCCGCTAGTGAGGCTTGCCCACACGCGGGCGAACATTCGGCGGGCGCTTCGAATTGAGTTCCACCAGTATGGTCTTTATGGCAGCAGCAGTGCGCACCCGCTTTCCGAGTGCAGCACAAGGTGGCTTCCGGGGAGAATGCGAGCAGCGGAGTCAGAGGCGCGGCTGTGAACAGGAGGACGAGTGCCCAACCCAAGGCGTCGCGCCAAAGATTTCCGATTTTGGTTGCTCGACTCACTAAAGACGACTGCCCAGTATATCCTAATGTCACGGTGGGGCGGCCCGGCCCCACGCTGGCAACCACCACGACGCGTACAGCGCACGAATCGCGAGGACTATCGCAATCAGCTGGAGCTAGTCCTTGAGTGAGACGGTGTGTGTGCTTCTTGCCAGGAGGGGGCAGCGGGCGCTGCCAAACAGTAGGCGCCAAGAGCCGGTGTGTCCCGGGGGTTTAATCCCATGGCCGCGTCCGGCCGCCGCGAGAGCAGGCCGCTCTGAGGTGAGGCCTGCCCTGTCAAATCTTTGACGCTAGCCGGAGTAAACTACCAGCCGCGCAGGGTCGACTGGAACATCCCCTTGGTCTCCCACTTGTCATCTTTCGTGGCGAACTTCGAAAAAACCCGATCCCACTTGGCGTTATCCGCGCACTCACGGCATTTGCCGCAACGGCACCGCTCGTATGGCTGTAGCGGGGGGAGTGGAGCTTGGAAAGCCGGTTCGGTCCAGCGAGCGTTGACGTTCGATTTCATGTTCGATTCCTCCGAAGTTGTTTTATTTGCAACCGTGATGTGATTATGAAAGGAACCCGAATGGGATTAAAGTTCCGTTAGTACTGGAGAAAGTACCAGCAGCACTATTTCTTCGGAGGAACACTCTAGGGTGCTAGGAGAGTATCAGGCGTATCTCGCCCACTCCGCCCTGGACGTCCAGGTGAATGGTGGTCTTCGCTGTCGAATAGGCATCATTGAAATACCGGTTGCCTTCCCGCCGAAACCCAGTGGCGTGAATTTCACCGAGGCCGCCTTGGACATCCGCGGACACGCCAACATTAGAAGGAAGCCGCACGGTTGCCTCGCCCACGCCGCCGCGGATGCGCACGTCGTAGCTCTTTTGCGGCCCGCCGCGCAAGTCCAGATCCAGTTTTCCAACGCCCATCTCGACATCTACATCGCGCAGCGACAAATCGCCTAAATTCAACCTGGCCTCACCCGCGCCGAAGTGCAGTCTCAGTTCCAGCGGGACCTCGCGGTTCAAATCCAGGTCCCACTCGTATTCGGTATGTCCCAGGTTGGTGCGTGACGATTCCGGCTGCCGGATGGAGAGATTGCCGTGCCCGGCGGCGCTCGAGTACCGAATTTCCGGCCTCCACGAGGGGACGTTGTACGTGAAATCCGCCCGCAGCAATTTGCCGGTGTTGCTTCCAATTCGCAAATTGCCGGCGCCCATTTCGAGGTCTACGCGGACCCGCTCCGCATCGTCACGGTCGATGGACTGAGTCTCGTGACGCACCGGCCCCGGCGGTTCGATCCGGCACCCGCTCAGATACACGATACCGGCGAGCAGAACCCCAATTCGTTTCATTTGTGCGCTCCACTGGAGGGGTACGTTACGGCAGGCAGGATTGTTCCGCGATCCCGTGATCTTGCGGGCATTCGCAGTAAACGATGATAGGAATCAGAAATTGAGAGCTGTTTTCAACGCTACGGTTAATTGCGACTCCACTGCGTGCACCCAATCTGCCGCAGCCTTGGCATCGGATTTTTGCGGAAACGTTTTCCACAGCTCGAACGGCGAATCGGCCGTCGCCAAGCCATTGACCTTCGACGCCGTCAAGGCGATCGCTTTGGCATGGTGCGGCGCCTGCCGCAGGCTTTCGGCAAACTTCTCCGCGCTTTCGAGTTTTGGATCAATTACCAGAACATCTACGTGTAGGTCGAAATCCCGGATCAATTTCTTCGCGTCCGACACTTTCTTGGCTGGCAGGGCATCGAGGCCCGCCGCGCCAAGCGTTAGCCCCAGCCAGCACATGAAGCCCAGATCGCTGGCGACTATAAGCACAACTTTCTTTTCAGTCACCGGGACCTCCTCTCTTTAAACGATTCCCTCTGTACCGCAATTAATTGACCACTGTGACGATGTGGTTTCAGTAGGTTAGTCAGGAATTAAGAACTTTGTGTCGTAAGATTTACACTCTCCAAGGTTAGTTTGTGAAAAAACTACCAGGTTTGCCGACTGGGTGACTTGACACGGCCTATGCCAACTGACCCAATATTCTGTTACATTTACGGAACCGCACCGAAAAGTGGGACCTTCGCGTGCGTAGAGAGCGACCCGGCCGCATGCGGACGAATCCTTCTGGCACCGAGGACGGACATTGGAACCGGTGGTATCCCGAACGCCGGTCGGCCCGCCGTTACCCGATCGAGATCGCCGTCGTGTATCGCCTGCTCCGCAAAGGTAGGGTGCTGACACGCGGCTTCGGTCTCACTCGCAATCTCTCCAGCGCCGGTCTGCTGATGGAATCCAACAGCAGCCTTTCGGTCGGGTCCGAGGTCGAGGTGTTTCTGGCCTGGCCCGCCCGCCTGGGCGGTCATGTCAATTTGAACCTGTGGATCCAGGGCCGGGCCGTGCGAACGGGTGACAACTGCACGGCCATCGCGATTGAGCGTTCTGACTTTCGCACCCGCGCCTCGGCCGACGGTTGCGTCGTATTCGGCAACTAGCCCCACGTGGGGCCGGACCTTCCGGCCCGCGGCCCCGCTTTCGCCCGGCCCCCACTGGAAACCAAATCACTCCGATCCCAATTACGGCACCTTCTCCTCCACGCTCCGGACCTTATCCTCCATCTTCTGTTCCCGGTCGATCCGCGTCCCGAAACGCATATTCGTCGAGATCCGCGGAACCCCCTGGGCGTGCAGCGCTTCGTGGCAGCGCTTAACCGCCGCGAAGACATCATCCCATTCCCCTTCGATGTTTGTCCCGTAAGCGTGCAGCCGAGTTTTGAGTCCCGCTTCTTTGAGAATGCGCTCGCAAAGAGCGATCTCCGCGGAGACGGAAACTCCAATGCCCAGCGGAATCACGCAAAGATCGGCGATGACGTTCATCCTCATTTGGTCTTTCGGGGTTGGAATCGCCAGCAATAGAATGCGCCAATGGCGAGCACCACCAGCCCCCACCAGATGGCCGCGTGCAGCCCGGCCAGCACCGGCGCTTGCGAGGGCGGCGAGAAGTACTCATACACTCCCGCGCTCAGGATCAGGATTCCGTAAGCCACCAGCAGCAGGCCGATCAAGAACCAAATCGAAACCATTCCAGGTTTGTGCATAGGGCTACCAGAAAATCAGGTTGAGAATCACGAATACTACCGCGATCACCGCCGCCCAGAAGATCGGCCGCTGGGTCAGCTTCAGTTCACGCTCCGAGGGCAGCTCCGTACAGCCATACACCAGCCCCGTCAGCTCCTTTGCGGGTTTCGGCCGGGTGGCCAGGCTCACCACCACTGTCACCGTCACACAGATGATCCACGACCACAAGGCGCGGTACATATTCTCCGCCATATCCTTGGCGTGCGAGGAAAGCGCGATCACCCCTAACGCCGAAGGATCGATCTTCACCCAGGCCCACATCCCCACCGAAGAGCACGTTCCGGCGAGCAGTCCCCAAAAACCTCCCGCGGCCGTCGCCCGTTTCCACAACATGCCCAGAACCACGGTGCCGAAAAGCGGCGCGATGAAGAAGCTGAAAAGCGCCTGGACGTAATCCATAATGCTGAGGAATTGCATCACCAGGTACGCCGTGCCTATGCTGATGAGCACCCCGACCAGCGTGCACCAGCGGCCCACGCTCAGGTAGTGGGAATCGGCGGCCCGCTTGCGGATGAATGCGCCGTAGATGTCGTACGTCCAGACCGTCGCGAATGCGCTCACGTTGCCCGCCATGCCCGACATGAAGCCTGCCATCAGCGCCGTAATCCCCAGCCCCAGCAGGCCCGGACCGCAATAACGCGCCAGCATCAGCGGCAGCACTTCGTTGTAGCTATGCGCGCCGGTAGCGGCCGCCACAGACTCGCCAACCAGCTTTTCCGGCAGCACCGCGATTCCCAGTAGTCCCGGCAGGATCACGATGAAGGGCACCATCATCTTGAAGCCGGCTCCGATGATCGGCGCCATCTTGGCGGCGTGTAGATTGCGCGCCGAGAGCACGCGCTGCACCACCAGAAAATCGGTCGTCCAGTAGCCGAACGAAATCACAAATCCCAGGCCGACCACGATCCCCGTCCAATGAATCCCCATCGGATTGTCCTGAAAAGAGCCCAGCGTTCGCCAGAGATGAACGTAATCGCCGTGACCCACGTTGGCCGCGATCCGCTGCACCATTCCGTTCCAACCGCCGGCCTCCACCAGTCCCAGGATCGGGATCAGCAGCGCGCCCAGCCAGATCAGAACGAATTGCAGAACTTCATTGAAAATGGCCGAGAGCAGCCCGCCCAGAAACACGTAAACGGCCACCGTGAGCGACGAGATCCAGATGCTGAAATGAATATCCCAGCCGAGCACCACCTTCATCACCAGTGCCATGGAGTACATGTTGATGCCGCTCATCAGCACCGTCATGGCGGCGAAGCTAATGGCCGAAAGACCGCGCGCGCCTTCGCCGTAGCGCAGCCGCAGGTAACCGGGAACGGAATGAGTCTTGGAGATGTAATAGAACGGCATCATCACGATGCCCAGGAACAGCATGGCGGGGATGGCACCCACCCAATACCAATGCGTGGCCAGGATTCCATACTGGTACGCTGCCGACGCCCAGCCCATCAACTCCAACGCGCCCAGATTGGCCGCGACAAAGCTGAGGCCGGCGATCCACGCCGTCATATCGCGCCCCGCCAGGAAGAAATCCTCGCCGGTGTTGGCGAACCGCTTCAAGTAGAAGCCGATTCCGATCACCATCGCAAAGTAGAGGGCCACGATGACGACGTCGATCCCTCCTAAGCGCACCAACCGTTCCGGCGCAGCCGCCAGCCAAAGCGCGATCAAATTGGTACCCGGCACGGTTCCAAGATAACTCATAGCGCCCCATAGCAAGGCAAGGCCGTCTCCCGCAGGAACGCCTCCGGCCCGTTCCGGGCTCTGAAGTCAGGCCTCCCCCTGTTGAGGGAGATGAGCACCTCAAAAAGCCTTGATGCCGGCCACCAACGTGCCTCCTTCCATTAACACCGGTCATCAGGCATAGCGCCGGTCCAGTTTCCACAAACTGCCGTTTGCCGGCCGCGTTACCTCGTGCCAGAAGAAAGCCGTTAGGGTATTGGCAGTTCCAGCAACTGGGTTAGGCACGGTCCGGAGTTGGAAGCCCGCGATCAGGCGCGGACCATCCGAGCCTTCACGCTCCCGTCGAATCCATCCAACGAACCATCTGCCGGAAGCCCCGTAGCCGATGTACCTGCACCGCCCGTCTTTACTCGCATCCCCGCCCGCCGCTCTCCGCCGTGCTGCCAATCGTTCCGGCCGCGCCAATGCAATTACCCAACTCTGCCGTTACGAAACCACCAACCCAGCCGCAGGACGGCGTGGCACCCGCCCGGTCGGATTTGCTAAACAGCTTTTGCTTATCCGGTTGTTTCAGCAAAACCCGACTGGTAGTGTATGGGAATGCCGAGGCCGCCGTTCCCGAAAACCTTCACGGGGCTGCCGGCAGCCGGTTTCAAGCAGGTGTCCCGCCCCCAACCCTTGCCGGGCCAGTTACGGAAAGGCGCGAAATCGGCCGTGCCCTTGGCAGATCGCGCGATCGGGAACCTGCAGCCATGGCTGATAGGGACCTATCGCGGCGTGAGTCGCGAGCAACTCCAGGTCTATCTCGATGAGTTCGTCTTTCGCCACAACCGCCGCCGGCTACCAATGGCTGCGTTGCAAACCTTGCTCGGTCTCGGGGCCGGTCGCAAGCCTACGCACTATAAGCAGATACGTGGTGCCACCGATCTCTCCGGGCCTAACCACAACCGATTGGGGCCTGCTGAAACAACCGGATAAGCAAATGCTGGCTAGTGTAGTCTCAATTGCGAAGCTCACACCCTACGCCATGCAGCACTGAAGACAACGCAAAATTTCACGCCCGGCAGCTACTCGAACGTTATGGGGATTTCAGCGGGTTGATCTGGCGGGCGATGGCGTCAGGATCTAACCGGTTTTCCCGGCCCTCAAAATCCAGGACCTTGGTCAAAGTAGTCTTGCCGGCGCCATTCGGTCCGGCGATAACAGTCAAGACCGGCACATTCTAGGCAGCGCTTGCCGAAAGTTCGCGCACGATCTCGTAGTTGTGGCCGCGTGGTGCCCCTGCGATGAATCGGATCTCGAAGCGACGTCCGTCCGGCTGCTGCATGATTTCGATACCAGTCCCGTGGTCCCGATAGAAAACGGAGACTCCGCGGGCCAATGCTTCGTCGCGGGCACGATCCCATGGCTGCTGGCGCGCAGTTCGGTTTCCGTCCGATATCCGCATTCAGCACGCCATTTTGTACGGGGCTCGATGGGGACCAATTCCGCTGCGATCGTCGTATTTCGAATCGGCAGTTCCACGTTGGAGCACCTGCGGCACCGAAAACGCCGCACGCAGAGTTGCCCGGAATTGGCGTGCAGCCTCATAAATGGAGTGGCTCCCCGGCATGGATTCGAACCACGATAAGGACAACCCATGCAGAATGTGTAAGTTGCAGAGTTTTCAATGGTCTAAAATGCCGCATTGGACCAGAAAAACCGGCACTCGTACACAACTCGTACACGGCCGGAAATCGTAGCCGTTGCCCCGTCACTGGCTCCCGGATGAGCGGGTGCGGCGGTGGGTTGTGGGGATCGGCTCACCCGGCGAAATCACCTTGGCGGTCAGGTTCTTCTGGGGAAAATGTTTTCTGTTCAGTGTGGCGATAAAGGAGGCACGCCCTTGCTCCGCGCAGGCACAGAATACGTTGTCCCCCGGATCTGGGGAAAGACTGTCCTCGCTCCGAACGCTCACGAACTCTGCCTCCTCCCTCAGCAGGTTAATTATTTCGCCCACCAGATGTCGTCGAACGCCAAGCTTCCCGAGGACGCCTTTGTATTCCGAGAGAATCTCTTCGGTGACCAGCCAGGTAAACGTGCCCGCTTCTACCCAGTCGCGCAGAAGTGAAGCGCTCGGGTTCTGCATCACCGGCCAGGATTTGAATCCCGATACTCCGGCGACAAGTACCGACGTGTCGATTACACCTCTAGGCTGTTTTATTCGACGGCCCAATCGTGATCTCCGGCAACGCCTTTTTCCCAATTCGGAAGCCTCGAATTGCGTCCGCAATTTGGGCTTCCGTTACACCGGACAAGTCCTTCGCCGCCGTTTCCAAGGTACGCGTGAACTCGCGCTTCCAGCCTGGCCGTTTTCTTCCTCTTGGCAAGTCCTGGTACACTGCTGCCGTCGGAAGTTGTTCTTTGAGTTCGTTCGCCAGATCTCGGACGGGAATTCGAACCTCGATTGGCTCTCGGCCTTTTGCAGGGCGAGATCGCAGCGAAAGATACTGAGCCTTGGACACACGCTCGTCACTGAGACTTGACAAGGCCCGCGCAAAGAGCGTCAGCACCTCCGTTGAGGTACCAAGGGATTCCTTCAGGTATAGGGCGATCTTCGCCTCTAGCAGAAGGCGATTGTCGAACCAATAGATGCTGTCGCGGCGACTTGGCCGCAAGACCTTGAACTGGACAAGGTTTTGAAGATCTTTCGGAGCGACGCCCAGAACCGCGCTCGCCTGCTTCAGTTTCAGCTCGACAGCTTCCATAGATCAATACCATCTATATTTTAGACGGCTAAGCACGGCCTGTCAACCAGTCACCCGCCCTGACCACGTTGAGGCGGTCAATGACCATCGTAAAACCACTACGGATCGAGCTGCCCAGCACAACGGCTCAGCCGCCCAGGCCATCAGCAGCGTAATCAGCCGGGACGGGACTAGCAACGCAGTTCGGCCGAGCGACAAAGCCGTCGACATCGGTTTGCTGCGATCGGAAAAAATCGAGTACAGAAAACCGTTTCGCGGCCCAGCTGCCATTGCTTGGCAAGATCCGCAATCCTGTATTGTGGTCTGGCAGCTCTAACTTCCGGACATGATCGTGAAAATGAAAGAATTCCGAGCATCCTGGCGGCCGCCCGGCCGGACATTGTGCAAAAGTGCGTCGTCATAATCCAAAGCCGAGACCTTGGTCCGGAGCGATTTCTTCATCCTGTGCCTTCTTGCTCTTTTTTCCCGGCGTTATGCTCTGTTCGGGTGTTGTTTGTTTGACAGACTTCTCCGGCTTCGCTGGTGATCCCGGAGCTTTCGAGTCGGGGACCTGTTGTTGCACATCGCCCGGAATCAAGGTGCCCATGAGCCCGGAAAGCGGTCCGAACGCCTTTGAAATTCCGACGCTATGCGAAGGAGACGACCTTTGCGGCGCGACAGGTTGCTGCGCCATTGAGGAACTACGACAGAAGCCCAAACCCGAGGTTCGCAAACCTCGTTACCACTACGACGAAAACGAGCCACTGACTCTGCGCTAACCCAGCACCCGAGTAAACACTACATGAGCAAAACCAAAATCGAAATTATCCAGCCGGAGAGTCGTACTGCCCAGGCCATCCGCCGCGTCATCTTCACCATGGGCGGCAAAGGAGGTGTGGGCAAGACCGGGATCGTACTTGCCCTGACGGACTGGTTCCGTTCGAACGGTATCCCGATCACCCTCCTTGACCTCGACACCGAGAACAAGGCTCGTGGCAGCCTGCAGCACTACTTCGCCGAAGCGCGGAAGGTCGACATCCAAACCCACGAGGGGCTGGATGCGTTGATCGATAGTATCGACGACGGCGCCGAGATCGTCCTCGCCGATATGGGGGCCGGTTCTGGCCAAGTAACGTACCAGTGGTTCGATGCGATGCACGAGGATCTGGCGGAGACGGGCGTAGTGTTCACCGCGATTGGCGTGGTCACGCCTGACCCGGCGAGCGTGGAGAGCGTCCTCAGTTGGGCGAACCGGTTGCAGGACCGGGTGCAGTACGTCGTTGTGGAGAACTCGATCACGCAACCGGCAGACTTCCACTACTGGAGGAACGCGGAACAAGCGCAACGGTTCCGTGACGCGTTCCATCCGGCCATCATTCCTGCCGAACATCGATCGGCGAAGATCGAAAACCCCGCCCGTCAACATGGAGTCACCTTGGGCCAGATTGCCGGCAAGAAGACAGACCTCCCCGAATTTCACAGAACCATACCCAGCGCGCGTGCCCAGGGCTACCTTCGCCGTTTGTGCGATTCCTTCGATTCCATCAAGGAGTTCTTCCTGCCGTGAGCAAATCAAATGAGGTGGTTCGCCGAGAAACTCGTGTAGATGCCATCGCGAAACTACTTCCCAAGGATGATCGCGAGCATTTCTACCGGCTCATGGCCCACTTGCACGACGTACAACCGGACGACGAGATTCTGCAGATTGTGGAAGCCATGGGATTCCTCGGGCTACTCATCGGGAAAGCACCCGCGGAAGTCGCGGCCGAACGCGAAAAGCTGGAGAAGCTCCTGCTCCAGCAAGCGCCGGGAGCCATGGCGGCGGAACGCAAGGAACTCAGCAAAATCCTCTCGTCGAGCGTCTCCCAGATGGAGGAAGCAGCGAAGAAGACGGCCCAATACCACGCGCAACTGGAATCGCGCCTCACCAAGCTTCCCGAGGCCATCGTTAACGGAATCTCTCCCGAAGGGATCGCTTGCAGCATTGGGGAGAGCATGCGTCAACACCTGGTGGATACCGGGATCAATCGAACGGTGCAAGGCATGTACACGATGGCGCAACAGATGAAACAGGCAGCCGGCACGATGCACGATGCGGCGGCGGCCATATCCGATGACCAGCGGGGCGTCCTGCCGAAGCTGGATGCGGCGTTGCGCGGCATGGAGGCGAATCTAGAAGATGCTACCCAAAGGGTAGTGCAGCTCTCCGGTACGCTTCGCGCGCAGGCCAGGCCGTGGCTGCCGTGGGGTGTGGTTGGCGGGCTGCTGGTGATCCTAGTAGTGGGAGTGACCATGGTCTTATACACGTGGCCCTCCGAGGCAAGTCGGACAAGCATCCACGTGGACCCGAATACAATGGTACAGCTACCTTCAAAAGCCGGGAACCTGATGCCCACCCTGAGGGAAAAGGAACGGCAGATCAGCCAACTGGAGGACAAAGTGAAGGAACTCGAGGCGCAGGTAGCGGCGGGGTTCTGCAGCGATGTTGGGTATCAGGATGACGGCTACTTCGATGCACTGGTCCGTATGTTCGGTCAGGCGCTCAAGCTCATCGCCCAGCTATCTGCCAGCGACCGCAATCCCCTAATCGCCCGGCTGGATCGAGTACGCATCATCAGCCACAGCTTCGGCTACGGTGTCGGCGACGATATGGATTCCCTGCTCGCGAAATACGTGAGAGACTGACCCGATCCGCTCCGGTTCGCGAGCCGAACCGCCCCGCTACGCAAGCTTGCCAAAACCTCACGGTAGTCGGGACAGCCTCGGAACCCTTCAGATCAGCGTCAGGCTTTAGTGCTAGACGTGCAAATGCCCGAAAACGCGCGCTGGTGAACTTGTTGCACAATGTGTATCATTGACTTGTGGATCGGCTCCGCAAAACTCAGTCGTGCGTGGTTGCATGGCTTTTGTGTGGCGTGTTGGCTTTCATGTCAATTCAATCCCCACACTGCGATTTGTGCGAAAGCCCGTATCCTTCCGGCTCTTCTTCACAGCACCTCGCGGCCAATCATCCGGGCGCCGTTACGCACAACGGCTGCAACGGCATGTGCTCGTGCTGTCTGTTTCGAGGGCTTCCATCCGTAACCGCTGCTCCGCATCCGACGAATGCGGTAACTACAGAGATTTGGATCGCACCCTCTTCGCCCGTTCAGACGCCGCACGGGTCGATATTTCGACCTCCGCGCCTAGGGATCTCCTCGTAGCTGATTGGCTCCGCGCTTTTGCTGGCGCGGAAGATCTAAAACATTCATTTTCTGGAGATATCTATGCCTAGACTTGCGTTCAGGCTTCTTGTCCCAAGCCTGTCAATTCTTATTAGGTGTCTGCCTGCCTATGGGCAGACTGCGGCTCAACCGTTGCCATCCCATGCCGAAAGCACGGATAACGATAAAGAGAACAAAGCGATCCTCGAGGTCGGCGGCGCTACAAGCTGGAATGTCAGCGGAGGTGCAGCCACGTGGGCTCCGAATCTTGCAGCGGAGATCGAGCCCATAGAGAACTGGTTGGAACTTGAACTCGGCATTTCGCCGTTCTATACCCATAATTCGAAAGAATGGGATACGGACCTGCTCTTCAAGAAGCCGTGGACCCTGTCGAGGAAAGCAGAATTCATGCTCGGGATTGGTCCGCAATGGGTTCACCTCAAGCAGAATGGGAGATGGACCAACACAATCGCCGGAGAAGTAGCTGGGGATTTTATGTTCTGGCCAAACGGCAAACATCACTTCGGCTGGTTTCTCGAACCGGCTTATGACTACAGCTTTGCAAGAGAACATCAAAAGTCCCTCGGCATAAGCTTTGGGCTCCTCATCGGTATTCGTTGAGCTAACGGAAACTCTCAACCCTTGAGGCGAGCGACTAAACTTCGCGCGCGCGGAACATATCGATTTATGAGCGGTTTCTGAGAATTCGGAACTCGGAAGCGAGTTCGGCCACAGACTTCCGGCCAGATGATAAGAGCCGGGGATAGCACGGAAGAAATTGCGCAGCACTGACCGGACTGGCTCTGCTACTAAATAGCCGAGTCTCTCTACTCGCTTCGAAGCGCGGTTAACGAATCGACGGCCAGCGCCCTCCGTACCGGAACCAGACACCCAAGCGCCGTCAGAACGAGCAGCAGCGCCGCAACACCCGCCAGCCTCCGGCCAAGTACCGAGCCTGCGATTTCGGCGCGCCCAGCGCCGAGCGCAATCCGGACACTCAGCTCGCGAGTTTGCCGCGCTACGGAATAAGAAATGACGGAATAGAGCCAACGGTCGCGATTACGGCCGCCAGCTCCACCCAGCAGCGCCGCGAATCTCGCGCTTTCGGCGGCGGCACTACTGGCTGGAACCGTAGGCGCATTGCGGGCCGTTGGCGTTCCTGGGATGTTGCTCGGTCTCCTCCGTGCGCCAGTGCAATGTGGTTTCTCTTGCTGCCGCAACGACCCCTATCCTTGACCATTTGAGGCGGCCGGTTCAAGCCGATCTGCGGAAGCAATCGCCCGAGTGCGACCTATTCGCCCCGCCTACTGTTTGTGTGCGTTAGGATCACTCATTTTTTGGAGGGCCATTTGCGCCTCCATATTCTTCTGCAAGGTCAACGAACGCCGATAATGTTCGACCGCAAGAGGAATATCATTTCGCTCCTTAAACGCGGCAGCCAAGGCATTTTCAGCGCGCCAGGACCCGGGATATTGCTGCACATTCCACTCGCAGGCGGCCACAGCCTCGTCTAGCCGGTCTTGTAGCCTCAACTGGGTGCTTCGATGACAAACCCTCGCGCGAACCGCACCGACGGGTGCAGCTTTTGGACTGCATCATATTCTGCCCGCAACTTACCGATTCCGCCGCTACTCAGAAGTAGCGTGTATATTTCCGGTTCAAGCGGCGGGGCGCTCATCGCTGGATAGGTGTTAATCGCCGCGCCTTGTGGGACCTGGAGGGTGGATCGGAACCTGGCCATGTCCCAGGGACGGCCTTGCCCAACGGTCGATCCGACGAAATCGATCATTGACTTGCAAATGAACTCGTATGCCGCCCTATATTCCTGCGTCATCGAGCCTCTAACGATTGACGCAATCAGATCCCCAGCGACAAAAGAGTGGTGAGCGGCATTGGGGAGAGAGATCACGACTCTGTCTGAAAATACCAGTGCATCGACAAGGTGCAAATCGTTATAGGGATAACCCGCTACGTTAATATGCACCAGAGGGCAGCGAACCCGATATTCCTCGAACGGGCCGTTATTGCCGTGGAAACTCAAATAGGGCTCGAAACCGAAGCTAATCCTGCCAAAACGATGCTTTCAGCAAGTACAAGCTTCAGGATCGCACCGCGTGTAGCGCCTAAAGCGGCACGCACGGCGAACTCCCGAGCCCTTTCGAGCGACCTCGCGAGCATCAGATTCGCGACGTTCGCACACGCGATCAGAAGCACCAGGCCCACAGCGCCCAAGAGAAACCAGAACATCTGCTCGTGATGGCCGAAAGTATACCCGGCAACCGGCGCGATGACTGCCTTCATGTGGTCGTAGTCCTGCGGATGCGCCGCCCGAATGTGGGACGAGACCAGATCCATCTCGGCTTGAGCCTCGCTCAGCGTAAC